>Ga0116228_10006986_pt1 | contig 10100 bp, 4 predicted proteins | sample S1TSphfallax_2_FD_89694 | JGI IMG/M metagenome (GOLD analysis project Ga0116228, IMG submission 89694) | Host-associated microbial communities from peat moss isolated from Minnesota, USA - S1T2_Fc - Sphagnum fallax MG | ecosystem: Host-associated > Plants > Peat moss > Unclassified | place: USA...
AATGGCCCACAACCAAGTGTAAAATCCACTCTAAAGTTCATATTTGACAAAGTTTGGTACAATTGCATCAATTTGGACAAGAACTACCTACCCGCAAAATCAACATACAACAACACCTACTCCCACTAATACCTAACGGACACGTCTATCCACAATAATTCATCCAAATTTGAGATGTTTGACCATATTTTCTTTCAATTTGGAAAGGGGATTAATAAGACTAAAAAGTTCATTGCACTTGAATTTAAGGAAAACATTTCTTGCGATCAGTTTTGCCAACACAATTTCCAACCATTCCACCTCCACTTTGGCCCATTTAATGCATAATGTATGGTTAGCAATTTTTTAAAAAAAATTAAAATGAAAAGAAGGATTTTTTTTAATTAACTTTTTGGAGGGAATTTTTATGACTTTTGTAAGTATTAAGTTGTTTAATGGTTTGCAAGGTTAGGGTTTGTAGTCAAGTGAGGATAATGCATGTTGTTTATCATTAGTATGCAAAATAATGAGTGTTATGCATTTTTGCTTGTTTTGGAGCTTTAAGATTAAGTAATAGTATTTACATTAGATTCATAATGATTCTCTTAGACTCACTAAGAAAGGCCAAGTATTACACTTGCAGTTTGAAGAAGCAAATTGAAGATTGGATTTTTCTTGAAAGAGAGCAAAGACAACTTTGTGAAAATGGAGTTGATTTTCCATCAATTCAAAAAGATCTTTTTGAAAGATAGGCAAACATCAAATATTTTTGCCACCAAGTCTTCAGAGCAAGTTGGATTACAATGTCCTTCAACATGTGTGGCAATTCCTTTATTTATAGATTGAATTCTAGAAATTTTTGACACCAATTTCTAAGTGTAGACTCTCCTCTTCATCTTTCATATTGCTTGAATTGTGTAAAGTTTGGCAAGCATTTTTTGGTCAATTTTGTGTCATAAAATTAAAAAAATTACAAAATGTCATTGGGTTAAACAAATGTTGTGAGTAGAATTGATGTTGCGAGTGAGGTTATTGCCCTTGGTTTTGGTAGATGCACATGACCATAACCTAGAGATCTTGTGACAACAAAATTTGACATGGGATGATTTGTTCATTAATGTTCGTTATCTCATAAGGATTACCATAACAATCACATGAATAGATAGTTGTTTTTGGAAATGATAATTAAATTTGACATGTAAAGATGTATTTGGAATCTTCATAGTTTTACATGATGTTTCATAAATCTATATGTAACAAACATCACATGTCAATTAACAATCATTGTGTCTTTTAACATCTAGCTATTCAAAATGCAATTATTAATGGTTTTGGCAATAATGACATAAGTGGAGGTCCCATGTTGTTGATAAACAAAAGTGAAAAAAAATCATGAAATATTGGATATCAATATTTATTAAATAGATATTGAAATAGTAAATATCAATAGTTCCATTTAAATAAACTAATATGATTTAAGGTTTATGGGTTATGGTTTAGGGATTAGGTTTTTGATTTCAAGGTATAAGGTTTAATGCCTTTTGGGTTTTTGGTTCATTGTTCAAGGTTTAATGGATGTTATGTTTATATGGTTTAGGGTTTAGGGTTTAATGGGTTTAAGCTTTAAATTAATTTGGTGGATATATGATGAGGAATGTAGGAAACATGAAGAGGAGCAAATTCGAGTGAATAGGATACGAGTTGAATTTGAAAACTAGTGGCAAATGGATACTTCAATAGCTGGTACACCAGTCCAATTTCCGGTTGAATTCACAGAAGTCTTGAACTTGAATAATTGGATTCGAAATGCAATTCGAATTCACATTGCAAACGACGACACAATTGAAGACAAGGATGTAATGAATTTGTCAATGAAACCAAAGCCAATTGCTTGAAGGTACACAAAAATGACGGTGTATGGAAATCATTACAGGGTCAATGAAGGTGGTGCAAAAACCACAATGGCAACATATGATTTTGGGGTTGCGTCCATATTCCAACAACCACAAGCAACACATGAAGGCACTACACTTAGCTCTATCCAGTATGTGGGGGTACTAAAGGACATAATCTTGCTAGATTATGGACCTGTATCCCAACCAATGGTGTTTTTCAAATGTGAGTGGGTTACACATGGGTCTAATAGATGCGGTAATCCAACTAATAAACGAGATGAAGATGGTTTTTTATTGGCAAATTTTTGCCACTTGAAGGCAAACATAAATGAACCATATGTGTTTCCAATGCAAGTGCAACAAGTTTTCTATGCGCATGACCCTAGCACACCATGGTGGAAAATAATTTTTCACAAGGAGCCAAGGTCTAAGCGGGTGGTAGTAGAAAATAATGAAAAGATAAATATCCATGTTAATAATGTAATTGATACAAAGGCGCCACTCCAAATTCCAAAGGCACCAAGTGACACTACACTTGTAGGTGCCATTGAACTAACTAGGGCTAATGTAATTCTAGTTGTTGAAAGGCTTAAGAGGCCCTCTAATGATGATGAAGAAGAGGCATGGGTTGAAGTCCCAGTTTTAATCTAGGGTTGGTAGTTAGACACAAGCCACAATAATTTTCAATCATGGACAACATAAGCATCAAGCATGTGGTGCATCAATTTTGGCATCACCGACATCATTGTTGTACTTAGGGCCACAAGGTGATGGGATGCATCTGCCAATGTGGAAAGGTTTGGAAATTCAAGAATTCCATTAAAGGTTTCATTTTGATTTCTATATCTACTTTTCATATAAAGTAAATGCAATTAAAACAACATAAAATGGGGGTAGATGATTTTGAAATGTTAACCATAATAACTTCAAATTACTGACTAGACATTTTTTGAACTACTACTAAGTGTAAGACTAGCTTACCTAAAAGTATACTAAAAGTTATGTGCATGGAGATATTTCATTACAACTGATATACACTCAAAGTTGACTTGAAACCCAAGTTTGTCATGTTTACAAAGTCTTGGGGCCTTCTGATGGGAAGGAGGGATGTCGTATGATTTGTCATTTGTGCACTAATGTTTAGTGACTTTGATGACCATAAGCATCTCCTACCTGGCTTGAAGGAAAATAGAAATGTTCACACCCAATTGCTAAACGTGTTCAAAGAATTCAAGATCCTTCAAAGGGTTCTTTCAAGGTAGACTCACCTAGCCATTCATGTGATGCCTTTTTTGATCAGTATTGGATTTATGAGAAGATACAACAATGTAAGCTCCCTTACAAACAACATTGTTGTACAAACTAAGAATAAGATGACGAACAAGCAATGCTACACATGTGACACCGTCTCTTCCCTATTCATGCCCTCTGTGTGTGTGTGTGTGTGTGTGTGTGTTTAGCAATGATTTTTGAAAGTACTTTCCATTGACTAGTATTTTTTGAAAGATGTACCTCCTCACTTTGATATATTTGTTATTCAAGTGAGAACCTGAATAGAATTGAAATAAAGATTTCAAATTCAACAACATAATTTCATTTGGAAACAAGCTTTTATTGTGTTCAACATGTTGCTTGTTTGCCATGTTTAAGATACCAAGGCTTTGGCAATAAGGGTGGGTAATAGATGTAGGTAGTAGATTTATTGCCTACCTTTACTACCTACACTTTCAACTAAATTAAGGAAAGGTCTTATTATTGTTGTGCTTGGGCAAATTTCTTGAGACTCTTGAAGACAAAAGATCTATCAAATTTTGATAAGAGATATGGGACAAAGATTTTATTGGTGGTGGTATTTATTAATCGTTCTTTAATCTTAACCATATTTTTAGTGGTTTCTTTTGCAATTTTTGGATTTTGCATCATCTTAAATGCAAAGGGTTTAAAAATTGGCAAGTTTAACACTATTAGCCAAAATATGCGGGTGTGAATTTGACTTGTATCCATCTCTTGGATTCCAGTTAGTCAAGTTGTTCCAAATTGTTGATATTGTTCAACAAAGCCAAACAATTCAACATGGAGTTTCTTCACATCCAAGAATTCAACTTAACCAACACAGAGAAGAATTATAAAGTAAGTAATTATTAGCATGCTATTTATTAAGTCATGCAGTGTTCCACCATCATATAAATTACACATGAAGCCATACATTGGAAGAATGGGATAGTTTCACAACCCCTTCTGAACTATAAGCTTTTTTACAACTAAAACAACGCCCATCATCAGACGCAATCCTATGATAACAAAAAAGACAAAGCTGAAATCCTTAGTTATAAGGGATATATGATGAGTCTGTCATATCTAGCTCTTCAGTATAAATAGGACAATAGGAAGGACTAGGAAGGCCCCACACATTCCCATGTATAAAGCCCCACCCATGATTAGTCTATTTGTTTTGCTGGTTAGGGTGCATGTGTTGTATTGCTAGCCTTGGTAACACAAGTGGCCTTGAAATGTCATTTGGTCTCCAAGCCCTACCACTGTTTGCTTTTCTGCCCCCTACTTGTGACCATGGTGTTGGAAAAATAAAATTCTAAATGAACATAAATCCAAAAAGAGACCTTCCATTCCTCTTTACTTGGAATTATCTAAAATTTTCCAATTTGGAATTGTCTTCCAAAGGATGACTTATAAAACCTAAAGTTGTTTACCTAAATGTATTTAGGCCTTGTGTTACTTTGCACTACCGATGATGATCATTTTTTTAAAAATTCAACACAATTAACACATAACTATTTATAACATCAACATTCAAGTGTGGCATTTACAAGGTTTTTTTTTTGGAGCTAGTATTCCATTGAGTCTTAATCAATGTTTCTTTTTGGGTGAACTTTTGCCAAATTTTGACCTAAAAAAACTATTTTTGAATTATGAACAAGATTTTTCATGAAAAAATGCCCCAAATTTGTTATATTTCGAAAAAAAATCCAAATCATAAATTATATATTATAAGTTCTACTATGTAGCCAAGTATATATTTTTTATAAAAAAATTCTTACTTTCATATTTACCATGTAACCAAGTATGGCTAAATCACCTTATGGATGATTGCAACTTCAATTACATCACAAAACTAAAAAAGAAAACCATGTTTTTAATCATATTTTGTAGATATATATTTGTGTACATTGATTTAACCTATGTGTTGTATTGTTGTCAAGGATTGTATTTCAATTGCATAATCATTTATGAGATATCAATCTCCATTCATTCAAATCATGTGAATAATTATTTTTGGGAATAGTTGTTGAATTATAATTTCATCTAGTAAGGACCCAATATGTGAGACAACCATCAAAAAATGGCACATGAAAAATTTGAAATAAGAAAATGACAAGTGAACAAATTTTGGGAACTAAAAGAAAACACTTTTGAAGGAATCTTATTTTCTAAAACGTTTAGATTTTTTTTTTTGGGTTTGTTGTCCATGTTCATTTTTAAATGTTTTAGAAAGGAAGAATATTTATTTTAAAGTCTTAATTGTTGCACAAAATATTTTGTTGTTTTAAGATATTCTTCACCACCATGAACAACAACACATCGAATCATTTTAGAGACTTGCAAAGGAGTTGTAGTAGTGCATGAATTGCAATTATGGAATAGTTATAGATGTAGAAGAATTACAATTGCAGAGGAGTTGTCACTATGACAATGTTGTAGTTGTGAAAGTGATAGTTAGGAAGGTGTTAGAACTTTGGAAATCTCAGGTGTGAAGGTGTTGCAATTGCGGAGGTGTCAACTATGGAGGTGTTGTAAATATAAAAATGTCGCAACTATAGAAGTGTCAATTGCGAAGGCGTTACAATTATGAAAGTGTCATAATTACAAAAGTGTCAATTTGCAAAAGTGTTGTAGTTATAGAAGTGTCACAACTATAAAAATGTCAACTACAAAGGTGTTGCATCAAATGTCATGGGCTTGCGATGGCATTATTGCAATGTTCATCATTCATTTGATTAAGAGATGATAGATAACATTTTGAGCTTAAGAAGCTTTGTTCTTCCTAGGAGCAATCATTGAGTTTTTGAGGTACAAACATTAAGTCTATGTAGGAGGTAACAAGAAAACACTAAGAGAGTTCAAGCATCTTCTTCACGCCCCACCTCTTGCATGTTTGCTTCCTTGTTATTTTGGTATTGATTATTATTGCAAGTCTTCAACCACCAAACTTTGATTCAAATCCTATTATTGTTTCAAATGTTTTTCCCTAGTTTTTTCAGATATTGTTGTTCGTTACAAGTCTTTCTTTTGGTTCTTTTAAAGCCTATTGCTTGTCATTCTTTCTCCTAGTTTTTTCAAATCATGTTGTTGTTTGGAAGTTTTACTTTTAATTTTTTTCGGATCATGTTGTTAGTCATAGAATTTTCTTCCAATTCTTTCAAATGTTGCATTTTTCCAAGTATTTTAAAATATGGGGATGCAAGTGGGGATTGACTATCCAAGGCATTCATTAATTCATTTATAACTGTTGGTAAAATGTTCTTCCACAATAACACATGATGATTTTTGGATGTTTCCATGGTACAATGTAAACAAAAATTAGTCACAGTTTGACATTTTTCATTGCAACACATTTTTTTTGTGTCTCTATAAATATTTGGAAAAGGTTATTTCATGGAAATGTGCAATTAAAGGTGGATAAGATACTAAATTGTTATAACATTTGAAATAATTGGTGCACCTAACAATAATTCAATAGTCAATTGGACTACATTTTTAATTTGTAATTATGTGTCACAAACATTATAATGTGAGAAAAGGATAGAAAAATATCATTTTTTATGGAAATTTGTCCATGAAACTTTGCACATACAAAGAAACCACCAAAATGAATAATCTTCCAAATCAAAATTTTCAATTTGTCATAAAATCAAGAAGTTTACATTATATGTTACAAAATATTTGCTAGTACATTATGTTATTAATAGTTTTGATGATTATGATTTTTTAAGTGATAAAATGTTCTTCCACTAAAGATGTAATTGGGTTGAGTATTGTTTTTATCATTTTACAAAAATAAAATGGAAATTTAAAATTAATGAAAAATGGTACTCTTATGTCAAATAAGGTGTTTTAAATATTATTTATAAAATTATTGGTATACACTTGCATAAAGAGACAATTATGAGTCAATTTCATCTTCATGATTTATATAATTGGTCTTATTTTAAAATCCGAAATCAATTAAATGTGAATTTAAAAAGAATTCAAAGTGAGTGAAATTTTATGTGTTACTACTTTTGATACTATATGTACTTCTAATTTTGACATAATATGTACATCATATCATGGAAACACCTTTCTTCTCTATGGCCTTTGATGCGTGTTTAAGTGCTATTCATCTTCACACACGTAGCAGGTGTTACATGTTCTTCTTTCTTTTAAGCTTATACTTGTGAAAGTGGGAACAAGGGGCAATGTTAGAAATTAGGTAGTAATCGGGAAACCAAACAAAACCACAACATGGTTTCAAGTAGTGAAGAAGGCTTTCAGGTCACCATCAAAAGAAAAGTATGACAACAAAGATTTGGATATGATGAAAATTAGTAGTCCCATGCATTATTATTCAAATTTTTGTACCAATTTGAATGTGACAAAATTTACTAGACTTGAACAGTAGATCAAGATGTAGATAATGAAATCTTATTGTTGTTGCCTATGTTTTTTATGTTTGGAATTTTTGTTTCTCAAGCATTTTAAAACAAATTGTTAGCAGTTTTGTATGGTGCAATGTCAACATGTGGTATAGGAAGGGAAAGAAGAGGAAAATGATGATTGTTCTGAATTTGTGATTGTTTCATTTGTGTGTTGCAAAAAATCCATACTAATGAAAAATTTGATATTAACATTATGACCTCAACTATGACTTTTCTCAAAGAGCTAACACCTCTTCCACTTCCTTCTTTTGGAAAAACGAACCTTGATGAAGTTAAGCAACAATAACAAAGACAAAGTAATAATAAGAAGTAACCACCCATTATAGGTAGTAATGTTGTCATAAAAGCAATAGTAACAGCCGCAGATGCACTTGTGATAGTTGATAACTACTTTTAGGAGAAGGAACACAAATGGGAATTGTCACCACCATAGGTAGTAACCAAAGATGTGGAAAATATTATTACTAATGGAAGCAATCATGCGAAGCAATCTACATTAGAATTGGTGCTACATCAAAATCAAGATGAAAGTTCATCACATTATTAGAAAAAATGATTTTTTTTATCATCAAGCATGGACCATTTGACTAGTCATTTTGATTGGTCAATTTTTTGTTCATATCAAAAAAGAAAATTTATGGCAAATAGGTAGGTAGGTAGGTTGTAAAAATGCAAGTAAGGTGGTAGCCTAGCCTAGCCTAACTTACCTTATCTTATTTGACCTACCCTAACCTAACCTAATATATTATATTTAACCTACCCTAGCTACTTACTTTAGCCCCTTAAGCATGTACATAGGCTATAATGTTAGGAATTGAACCTTTGACTTCCCCAATGATAAATCAAATCTTTAACCAATGGACCACATCATCAAAAGGTGCACCTTTTGTCAAATTTTTTATGTCACATGTTTATTTGGATACATCAATACAAGATTATGAGGTATGAAGGTAGGTAGGTGGTGGGTGAATAGGTAAATAGGTAGGTGGGTGGGTGGGTAAATAGATACACAAGTGGATGGGTAGGTAATACATGTATGTAAGTAGGTGTGTGGGTAAGTAGGTAGGTAGTACATCCATGTAAGTGGGTGGGTAGTTAGGTAGGTAGTTAATATGTAAATAGGTTATAAATGGGTGGATATATAGGTAGGTAATACATTTGGGTGGTTGTTGCAACCCTAGCCTTGGGCTCGTGACCAAAGCAGGGGCTTGCAAGGTTGTGGGCCAAGAGAGGAAGCCCGAGAATGAAAGAAAGTGTGAGGGAATGAACCTTCACATTCCCAAGGGAGCTTCCACTTTGAAAGTTGGAGTCCCGATGGACTTTTTAATGTTTAGAAAGCAATTACAGGGGTCAAAACCCAATGGATTGAGGAGTTATTTATACCATTGAAAAGTTACTGAAACATAAATGTCTAAAATGGACTCGCATGACCCATTTGGACATTTAAAACACAAGTTATGACCAAAAGAAGGGCCAGGAGTCAAATTGATAATTTCACTCCGACCACTAAAAGTCAGGAATAACCTCATTTCCTTATGTGCAGGTGGCCTGCAACATATTGTTGAAAAGCTATCGACAAGGGCTATAACTTTGCTCTAGACCTCATTTTAATCGAAGCTCTGCACACAAAATTATGTGGCCCCAAAGTCACAGGAGTCCCAACTTTGGTAATTTCGGGACTCCCATTTGGGAATCCTGGGAAAAATGCCATTTGGATGTGGGCCCTATGGTGAGGCACAAAGTATACTATAAGGGGGAAAGTGGTAGCTTCCCCCAAGTTCGGGCCATGGTGAGTCTTGTGAGTTCAAGGTTTTTTGTGATTCGTCCTAGCATCAAAAGTGTTTTAACTATGCACTAACCAACCTGTTGTTGAGTTTTGTGTAGGTTTGTCGCAACCCTACTTTGGCCAAGTGTGGGGGTGAAGCCCAACACTTCCAAAGTTGGGGATTTGGAGTCCTCCGGGACTCTCGAATGTTTAGGGTTCGACAGCAAGGCTCAAAACACCTCGCATTGAGGTGTTCTTAATGTCATTGGAAAGGTCTTGAAGCGTAGATATCGAAAATGGCCTCGCATTGGTCATTTGGACATCTATCGCCCAAGTTATGGGCAAAAGAAGGGCCGGGAGTTAAATTGGCAGTTTGACTCCCGACCACTAAAAGTCGGGAATCGACCTCTTCCCGACCTCCGAATTGAGAGTGCGATATGTCGTTGGAAAGATCTCGACGAGGGCTACAAGTTTGGTTCAGACCTCGTTGCAATCAGACTTTGCAGTCAGGAGTTATGAACGTTCAAAGTCCCGAGACTCCAACGAAGACAGTTTCGGGACAATTTCGGGACTCCAACTTGGGAGTCCTGGGAAAAAGAGCCATTTGGATATAGTCCCCGAAATGTGGCGCAGAGAATACTATATGGGGGAAGGTGGTGGCTTCCCCTGAGTCCGGGCCGTGGTGTGTCTCGTGGTCCAAAGTGCCCGTGGCTTGTCCCAACACCCAAGGGTGTCCCGGAATGTGAA
>Ga0116228_10006987_pt1 | contig 10100 bp, 11 predicted proteins | sample S1TSphfallax_2_FD_89694 | JGI IMG/M metagenome (GOLD analysis project Ga0116228, IMG submission 89694) | Host-associated microbial communities from peat moss isolated from Minnesota, USA - S1T2_Fc - Sphagnum fallax MG | ecosystem: Host-associated > Plants > Peat moss > Unclassified | place...
AAACCGTTCTTGACTCAATCAAGATCAAAAGTTGGTCACTAGTATTTTACAAAAACTTTTTGAAAAGAAATATTCTTGGGCGGCCACAGTTAACCCTTAATTGTTTGACCGGCTTTGATCAAACCGGCAGTGCCAAGTGACAGGAGAGAGTTGCAACCATATGGAATTTTGTGAAATTAAAAAAATTCGACTTCCTAGAGTTGTAGAGGACTTAATCTGAATCTTCTGGTAATAAATATGTGTAATGAGGGTGAGAAATGAAAAAACCCCACCATTGAATTTGGTGCAATTTTATGAGATTCGGCCAACTTTCAAATCTTGGTGTTTTTGAAGCATTTGATTTAGCTACCATAGTTCAATGATCCAAAAAAATTATAGTAGATGGAAGGTGGGCATTTGAGGTTGGTGGAAAAAGAAATTCAACATTTGGACATGTTGAATTCAAAGGAAATGAATGGTCAAAATTGCACATACAATGTCATTTACAAACAAGCCCAAAAAAAAAAAACAAGCTATTTTTACTGTTCTAGGGCATGTTGTTGAGGCCCAGCGCCTCCCAGAATCCTGCCAAGTTCACCTTCAAAACTGGAGATCAATTTCTTTTAGTGGCTACAGCAGTCCCATTAAGTATAGCTTTTCTGCCACCAATTGGCGATGCATTCAAAAGTTATGTGAATGTACATGGCCACAGTGACAAAATGTATCATCAACTTATGGCCACACAAGTAAAATTTCCAAGGAAGTCTCTGGCCACAGAGGCAGCTCACGGCTTTATGCAAGATTTACACTAGAAGTCAGGCCCACAAAACTTTGGGCCAACTTTGAGCATTTTTGGCTTGTTGTTGGTCCCAAGTTACGAATAAATGCTACAACATTGACGTCAGGATATTAATAAATGCTGGAGCATGGGCCCCAAGGGTTGCAAATTGGCTTCTCGAAGCTATAAAGTTCAGCATTCATTAGTAACTTGGGGCAGGTTGGAAATTGTTTTTCTATTTCAGCCTTGATCCTAGTGTAAAGCCTCTGGGGACAAATTCAACTTTTGCACCAATAGGAATGCTTGATTTGGGTTGAGCATCGGCCCTGATTCCAAGTGTAAAGTTGGGCCTAAGATTGCATTTACTAAATTTACTTCCATGACTCTTTGCAAGAAATATTTAGCAATTGCATACTGTACCTACCATTGCTATGGCTACTTCTTTGCCAAATATTTATGTATTCTAGAAAACAAGGTTCCCTAGCTTCAAAATGAATTTTCAAAAATTTCAACAGTTGAGGAAAAAGTATGTAATGTACCCCTTGAGCTGTTATTTCTAATAATAACCCAATGGTTGGGACAATAAAGAAAATTTTAATGAATTGAGAGTTTAATTCTCAACAATTTCAGCAAATATTGATAAAATTTCTCTCTTTTTCTGGCAAGACCTTTTTACAATTATTTCGAGCTGAACATCAGTTGTAGGTATGATGTAGAGCTTCGCAACAAAATTATATGAATGTAATCTATGTACAGCACGAAAGGTGGTTGCTTCAAAGGCCTATGATAGTGCAAATTCTGGAGCATCAATGGTAAGGATTAAAGAAACAATGGGCGCTGGGCTAGAGAACAGGGGACCCTATATGCTGGCAAGAAATAAAATAAAATAAAATTTGCTTGGCTATTTTTATGTTTTCTTTGAGTTCAATCTTTACAAGTGATGTGAGATTTATTCCTATTTTGTGAGATGGAAGTTCAAGAATGAATCATCATCTGAATGGATGATGGGTGAAATTGACTAACAAAATGTAATGTTAGTTGATAGATAAAGCATGACCCCAAGCAATCTATGTTTATGAATGAAATTGATTTTGATTGATGAATCTAACCCTATTGATTGGAATGAATCATGTCCAAATGAAAGAACAATAATTTTGATGATTGAGAAATGATCCAACTAGTTGAGAATTTTCCTAGTTCATGAATGAAATAATTGGATGACTATGCATGATGTTGCAAGATGAATTTTATTTCAACCATGAATTCCACTAGAAGAATATATAAACTTTCATTCATAAACTTGTGTGGATGAATTCCAATCGAATTCATGGACAAAATAAAACTTTAGACCATAATCTATGGATGAAATTAAATTCATTTCAAACATCATGAATGTTCATCCAATTGTTTCATTCATCAACAAGGAAAACTTCAATTTATTTGGGTCATTTTTCATTCATCAAAATTAATATTCTTCTAGTTTGATATGATTCATACATGGATTTCATCTTATCAATGGGGTTAGTTTTATCCATAAAAATTAATTTTATTCTTGATATAGATTGCTTGGGATCATGTTCTATCCATCATTATATATTTATGTTTGTTAGTCAATCTAATGGTTTCTACAACTAATTGCATGTAAAATGAACACAATTGAAATGAAACAATTGAAAGTATTTTATGCTTTTGAAACATGTATCAAACAAATAAATTACACAAAAACATGCTTATAGTAATGACAAAGGGGCCTTGACCTCACCAAACTTCTAAAAATTCCCAAAACTCAAATAATGGGCTTAAAACAACATAATTACCATGTGAGCCCATGAATGTGAATGGTGAATGTGTGGGTGTGAACTATGAACATGTGAGTTCAACTTCATGAACAAAAATAAATCTTTTATGGATCTTGCCACATGGACATAATGTTGCAACCTTAGCCTTGGGCTCACGACCAAGACAAGGGCTTGCAAGAGTGCGGGCCAAAAAGGAAGCCCAGGAATGTAGGAGAGTGTGAGGTAATGAACCTTCACACTCCCAAGTGAGCTCCCATTTTGGGAATTGGAGTCTCGATGGATTCTCAAATTTTCAAAGATTGATTATAGAGGTCAAAACCCATTAGATTAAAAAGTTTCTTATATCATTGGAAAACTCTTAGAATTTATATGTCTAAAATGGGCTCACATGACCCATTTGAACACATAAAACACAAATTATGGCCAAAAGAAGAGATGTGAGTCAAATTGGCAATTTGACTCCCAACCACTAAAAATCAGGAATCGCCTTGATTTTCGTGCATGCAGGTGGCGTGCCACATACCATTGGAAAGCTTGTGAAAAGGGATACAACTTTTATTCAGACCTCATGCCAATCGGAGGTCTACACACAAAGTTATGGGCCCCCAAAGTCGCGGGAGTCCCAATTGTGAGAATTTCGAGACTCCCACTTGGGAGTTTCGAGGCAAAATGATATTTTGGGTGTTGGTCCTCATGGCCAAGAATAGAGTATATTATAAGGGGGAAGGTGGTGGTTTCCCCCAAGTCCGAGTCGTGGTGAGTCTTGTGAGTCCATGTTTGCATATGGTTCATCTGTGCACCAAAGTGTTCTAATTATGCATTAACCAACTTGTTTTTAGTTTGTGTTGGTTCATGTGAGTGATTGAAGTGCTTGTCAATCTTCTTAATCCTATTGCGAAGCTCCAGCATGCCCCTCTACCCTCAAAGTGTTGCGAGCCAGGGAGCATGCCCTGACTCTTTCTCCTTCCATTGTTCACCTTTGGGTTCATAGTGGAGCCCATCAAGGAGCTTGGGGCTACATCACATAATATTTTTGATGATTCATGAAATTCTTATTACCACATCAAGAAAATATTCATATTATGTTGCAATGATTGTTCAACACATCATTTATTTGGTCACCTAAGGGTTATTCAAGTCATACCATGCTTTCATTTTATTTTATCATCTACAATGACTGGAACTAAAGACCTTACTTCACTAATATTGTAATTAAAATAAGGAACAAAAAGTTTGACATTGTTTACAAAAACTTATGATAATGTTATATCAAATATTGGACAAGTTTTCAATACATAAAAATAAAAATAAATCCTAATTCATGGCAGCCATTGTCCATAATGAAGACTAAGATCATTTATATTGTTTCATGTAATAATCTTCACACATTTTTTCATAAATGTTTGAATGCCATTTCTAGGTGTGAATCATTATTTAAAAACTATAGCACAATTTAACAAATGACAAACTTCATCACAACTCCAAGTGGGGAAATGAATGAAAATTTCAAATTCCCCAAAAACATGACAATTTGCAATACATAGTATAAGTGTTTGTAAGGCACCTATTTTTTTCATCGACCCAACAAACTAACAACCATACTCACAAAACCTAAGCAAATACAAGTTTGAAAATACTAAATTGTAACTTCATATTGCCTTTTGTTTGTAGGAGCATTAAACAAAATGTTGTTGAATCGTCCATATCCAATGGCAAGAACTTCTAATGATTGGTTAACAACTGCTTCTAGAAAACAATTAGCTTCGCCATTGATTGGTATGTTGTTTAGACATCTTAAATGGGATTGTCTATTGAATAGTCTTACCATTGGGCATTATAGGCCATGACACTACACTTATAAACAATAGATGTAATTGGAACATAATTTTTTCCATTGAACATACTTCAAGGCTAGATAGATTGACATTTATTAACAACAAAACCTACTTCCTTACAATATCTTACCTCATTTTGTGTGAAGTTGGTACCTTCTTGCACATGCCAAATTTCTAGTATAATTGGTCTATCCATTACATACCTATGCTTTGATAACCTTCATGCAACAATTCATGTCATCAACAAAAACTAGAACTTATGGAACTTAAGAGGTGCACTTGAGAATTGAGACAACATACTAGAATAAATTGGAACAAGAACATTAGTTGTAATTAGTTTGGAAATTATCCTTGGAATGTAATATTGTTTAATGGATTTTTGTAATGCAAAACATTGAACATGCAAGGTAGGCATAGATCGTTTTATATGCCATACTCCTCCCCACATGTAATTTCCAAAACCTCAACACTTTTGATAGTGAAAACCATGTGATTATGCTGATCAACATCATTGGATGGTTGTTCATGTCATTTCTTGGTTTGTGGGTTAACACATAGATGAAAATAATTGACTTGATAATGCTTCTGTGAATCACCTTTTGATCCTAAAGGCGTCTACCTTCTATTTGCAAAAAAAATAAATTGTCATCACTTTCCAAGTGTGGGGTTTTTATTGTGGAGGAAGAATTAGAAGCATGGTTGGGAATTGCATATGCAAGTTGTTTCAAGTCACTAGATTAGGTTTTTTTAATGCAAGAGAAGTTCATTCGTATTAGGTCCTTGTCTAAAATGACCACCTTTTTTGAATTTGTGGTACAATGTTAATTGTTTGAAAGTTCAAACATAGTCGTTAGATGTTGTAGCATAAAAGCAAGCTTCGCAATTCCCAAATTCAATAAAAACTTTGACAAATTTTGGCATCATTTCAATCATTTGGAGCAATTTAAGGCTAGGAAGCTCCAAATTTTTGAATAGTGATAAAGGCAAATCTTCATTACCATTTAATAAGATTCCTTCCAATTTTTGGGCCACCTATAAAATGCAAGATTGTAATATGTTAATCATCATAAAATAATAATAATAACACACAAGTTTTATTTTTCCAAAGAAAATTTTGATTAACCTTTTATTGTATTTTAAATATCCATAAATTGGTATTACATTACAAAAACATGATTAAAATAACATTCTATCACCATGGGGAATTGTGATAATTACCTTTTTATGTTGCAAACATTGAAAACTTTCTTTTTTTGAGTCCCATAATCGATTTTTTTTGTTTAATTGTTGTAAAATTTCAACCCATGTCCCATAATTGGTCGTGCATGATTAGGTAACCATTTTCACTTAGTTTCACAAGAGATCTATCTTTCAAATTTTGCAAACCAAGTTGAGGGGATGATTGAGAATCCCATATTTGAATAATCATTTGTTCATTCCAACCACAAAAATAACAAGCAATATCCAAAAACATGTTGAATTATGTGGGTTGTAAATTTTCATAAGAAATTTGCAAGCTCCTCCAAAGCTTATCATCCTTAGCCCCATCCAAAGCCTCAGCATTCCTATGTAGTCTTTGCAAGACATCCTTCCAAATCTCCATTTGTTTTTTAATATCTAAATGTTGTTTGGTGTGCAAAAACCCTTCCATTACTTCAAGGCTTAAAGGAAGCCCATCACAAGCTAGTTAGAGTCTTCCCCCATACCCACACCTAGGGATTCCCTCTCACAATTTCTGACAAATAGATGAATGATGCCCGGACAAAAAAATTGGCTCCTGTTATACACACTTTCATCCTGTAATGGACACTAACAGGCAGAATCTTGGCCTGTTAGTGTCAATTATATGGTCAAAGCGTCTATAACAAGGCACAAATTTTTTGTGTTTGGGCACCACCAAGATGTGCCCCAGTTGGACAGTCAGGGCAAAAAAGAGTAGTGGGTAGATTTGTACTGTGTGCAATAGGGACCCATTGCTAATGTACTGTCCTCCAAAGAAGTTCCTGCCGGCTTGCTGACATCTGTCCAGAGTACTGTTGGAGTCTGAGGTGTGGGTAAGGCCTGCACAAGTTGGTGCATTGTTCTTACACAACTTGAGGGTCTGACAGACTTTTGGGCATGTGATGTACCCTCAAAATCATTCTTACACAACTTGAGGGTGTGCTGACTCTTTTGGCATGCTATGTACCTACAAAATAATGTTGCATTATTCGTACACAACTTGAGGTTGTGCTGACCTTTTTTGGCGTGTTTCAGGCAGTATGTAGGAAGGGGTTGGGTGCAGGGTGATGGCCATTCACTGGTATAGACCCCTTCTGGGTCCCTGGGACCACAAAAAGGTCCTCTGTTCAAACCAAGAGCCGTGGCGTGCAGGTGAAACTCTGGCAATGAGTTTGACTTGGGGGTACCGATGGCTTGTCAGGTTGGGTGTGCTGTTTTTTGCCTTCAATATATACACATATGTTATGTTTTCATTTATAGAAGTAGGTGAAAGCAAGTTTATAAGAGTTCAATGGAAAAGGTTGTTCCCATGTGCTGTGCATGTCAGCTTGCTTACCGTCAGGTCACATGTAAGCTGTTTAATGACCGTTTTCTGAATGTTTGCTAATCAAACACTTGGAGAATACTCGATCAAAACATAGTGGAGTTGCATTCATAGGTGCAATGAACTGCTCTGTCAGAATCTCATCCTTCTACCAGCCACAAACAATAAACCCTATTTAGAGAGCCTATGGTAGACCAAATGATAAAACTTGTAATAAATAAGCTAACTGGCAAGAACCAGTTTCATGACTGTCACCTGTGAGTGAATGTGCAAAAAGTTGAACTGCTCAAATCTAATGGGTGGGGGGAGAACCCATTGACAAACTATGGAATCTCTCAATCTGGGTAGTCCACAAGTTGATTTTATCTCACATATGAACTGTCCTCCATCCAGAAAATAGTGATTAACCAACTTACATGTGACATGACCCTTAGGTTGCAGGAATCAGTTTAAGTTCTAAGAACTCAGAAAAGACACATACACCCATGATTTCTAAGGCTGGCTTCACACTAGGGCTCCAGACGAAGAAACCTCTGGCTCAATTTAAACTCTCTAGTCTGATTTCTTGTGATCAGTAAAATATTTAGAGTTGGTGAGATTTCTGTCTCAAAGATGTTCCATCTATTTTAAAGCTGGGGAGAAATTTGGGTACCTGTTTTGAAATTGTCTCCAAAAATTAGTCAGGTAAGTTAGCTACCAACCAAGACACCAAAAGGATTTCAGGAAGCCTGGCTTCCTGGAGAACATTCATATACCTTGGAACTAATTATATTGTTTTCAGAAATGTTGATTTTTGGTCAGAAATGAATTTTTCGACAGGAAAAGTAATAATCTGATGGAATATTTGAGAATATATCACTTATCAAAATGAAATCCTTGAAATTAATTAGTTATTCAAGAAACATGTGTCAAAATGGCCAAGGGACTATGGTATTTGAAAAGAACAGGATTGCTGATTACGGGTGCTGAAACCTTAGCACTCAAGCTGGTGAACCTTGAATCCCGCAGGGTCATAATTTATGGGTAGGTGACACCCTAAACTCCCAAGACTAAAGTTCCAAGTTATATAATCTTACATTTGTCATGGAATAAAATGTTGCCTAATGGCATTGTAATTTCTAATGTGTAAAGTGCCTTTAGGTGGTGGAATAAATTGTCCTCCATATTTCAATTTCCAAGGTATATAGAATAATGCATTGCACTACAATTTCGAAATAATGTGTTAAATGCAGTGCAGATCACAAATTTCATGGCAGTCATTTTGTAGGTGCAACTGGGTTATTTACTGTCAATCACACCATGTCACCCACTAGTTGAAATATAACAACCATTGATAAAAAAATTGTTTTCACAAATGGAGAAGTTGTCATCAACGCCATTTCAATGGCATAAGGAGAATGCACATCTTTGTCCATCAAATGAATGTACATAAAGGCAATCCAGCTTCTGCAATGTGATAAACAAATCACACCCAAAATGGAAAATGAGAAATAAAATTCACTTGTAACAAATGGAAAATCCCTTAATAGATGTATGCAAGAAAAAAAGAGGAAAAAAAAATAACAACGTAACATTCATACACATGTATACCTGGGCATATATACAAACAAATAAAGATATAAATTAATAAAAAATTGGCCAATTTTTTTTGTAATGTGCACTTGAATGTTTTTGGAGTTTATAAAACCAATGGAACTTTTAAAGCCCACCAAAGTTAGTAAAAATAAAATAAAATTTGTTAAAACCTAATTAACATGTTCCTTTTCAATAATTTCATTATTTTGGTGTTTTTTTAATATATTGGTGTGCTAAATGAAAATTAATGCAAGGTTTAATTCTTTTTTAGCGCACAAGGGAATATATTTTATGTTTAAAAAGATTTTAATATTTGTATCATTCTTACATTATTGATATAATTTAAGGGGCTTTGACACACCCCAATGATGCACCCCCAAGCTTTTTGGTGGATTCAATTGTGAGTCCAAAGGTGAAGACAATGAAAAGAGGAAGAGTTGGTGTGTGCTCCTTGATTAACAAACATTTCGGGGTAGAGGCGTGTGTTGGAGCTTTAGGATGGGGATTAAGAAGATTGAAAAGCAATTCAATCATTCACGTAGACCTGCACAAATTAAACAACAAGTTGGTTAATGTGTAGTTAGAACACTTTTGGTGCACAAATGAGCCATGAACGAATTCGGATTCACAAGATTCAGCATAGCCCGTATTTGAGGGAAGCCATCACTTTCCCTTTTATAATATTCTCTATGCTTGGCCACGGGACCAACACTCAAATGTCATTTTGTCCCGAGACTCCTAAATGAGAGTTTCGAGATTACCAAAATTGGGACTCTCGAAACTTTGGGAGCCCATAATTTTGTGTGCAGATTTCTAATTGGCAATTTGACTCTCAACCCTTCTTTTGGTCATAACTTGTGTTTTAATTATTCAAATGGTCATGCGAGCCCATTTTAGACATCCACATTTCAACAACTTTTCAAGGATATAAAAAAATCTTCAATTTAGTGGGTTTGACCTTTATAATCACTTTGTGAAGATTCAAAAGTCCATCAGGACTTTAAGTTTCAAAGTGAGCTCATTTGGGAGTGTGGAGGGTTCATTCCCTCACATTCTCCTACACTCCCGGGAGCATGAGATGTGATTCTCGAACTTTTTTCTTGGCTCGCACCTTCACATGCCCTTGTTTTAGTCACAAGCCTAAGGCTAGGGTTGCGACAGGCTTAAGATCAATTATTTTAACTTAGAGTGAATAACCTAAAATAATAGAAAGTAACTTAGGGTACAATAATTGAAAATAACATAAGATAAAATATTTGAAAATAATCGAAAAAATAAAGGATGAAACATGATGATTAAGTAATGATTTTAAAATTGACATAATTTTCAACAAGGTGAAATGATTAGGGTGGGATGGATATATTTCATTTTTAAGGTCCATAATGATTTAGGTTAATTAATTGCACCCCACTTTTGTACTAATGAAAATAATTCTATTAACCAAAAGGGATGAGTTAAAAAAGTTTTGCAATGATTGTAGGCCTTTTAATCAACAAACTAGGTGCAATTCCTACCCATTACCCTTATTGAAAATGTTTTACCACAATTGGGCAAATCAATGGTGTTATCTACATTGGATTTATGATCTA
>Ga0116228_10006988_pt1 | contig 10099 bp, 10 predicted proteins | sample S1TSphfallax_2_FD_89694 | JGI IMG/M metagenome (GOLD analysis project Ga0116228, IMG submission 89694) | Host-associated microbial communities from peat moss isolated from Minnesota, USA - S1T2_Fc - Sphagnum fallax MG | ecosystem: Host-associated > Plants > Peat moss > Unclassified | place...
ACCCATCCAGAATGGATGGTGCTGGATGTTGTGCCGGTGATCCCGCCGGAATTGCGGCCGCTGGTACCGTTGGATGGCGGCCGGTTTGCAACGTCTGACCTGAACGATTTGTACCGCCGGGTGATCAACCGGAACAACCGGTTGAAGCGCCTGATGGAATTGCGTGCTCCGGACATCATTGTCCGTAACGAGAAGCGGATGCTGCAGGAATCGGTGGACGCCCTGTTTGACAACGGCCGCCGCGGCCGTGCGATTACCGGCACGAATAAGCGGCCGCTCAAATCGCTGTCCGATATGCTGAAAGGCAAGCAGGGAAGGTTCCGGCAGAATTTGCTCGGCAAGCGCGTCGACTATTCGGGCCGCTCGGTGATCGTGGTTGGGCCGGAGTTGAAGCTGCATCAATGTGGCTTGCCCAAGAAGATGGCGCTGGAGCTGTTCAAGCCGTTCATTTACGCCAAACTGGAGAAGTATGGTTTGGCGACGACGATCAAGGCCGCCAAGCGCATGGTCGAGAAGGAAAGGCCGGAGGTTTGGGATATCCTTGAAGAGGTGATCCGCGAACATCCGGTCATGCTAAACCGGGCGCCGACGCTGCACCGTCTCGGCATCCAGGCGTTTGAGCCGGTTCTGATTGAAGGTAAGGCGATACAGCTGCATCCGCTCGTCTGCACCGCGTTTAACGCGGATTTTGACGGTGACCAGATGGCGGTCCACGTGCCGCTGTCGATTGAGGCGCAGTTGGAAGCGCGCGTGCTGATGATGTCGACCAACAACATCCTCAGCCCCGCGAACGGCAAACCGATCATCGTGCCAAGCCAGGATATTGTGCTGGGTCTGTATTACCTCTCGCTGGAGACAGCAGAGTTCAATGCGACCAAGGAGCAGGATGCGAAGGCGTTTGGCTCGGTTGGCGAGATTGAATTCGCGATGTCCGCCGGTGTCATCAAGCTGCATGATAAGATCCGCGCGCGGGTCGAGACGATTGACCATGCGGGCGTGAAGAAGAAGGTGATTGTGGCCACCACGCCGGGCCGGATGCTCATCGGGCAATTATTGCCATTGAATGCCAATGTGCCGTTTTCGGTGGTCAATAAGCAACTGACGAAAAAAAACGTGTCTGATGTGATTGATCTGGTGTATCGCCATTGTGGCCAGAAGGAAGCGGTCATTTTCTGCGACCGGATGATGGGTCTTGGGTTCCGGCACGCGGCGAAGGCCGGCATTTCCTTTGGCAAGGACGATCTGCGAATTCCCGATTCAAAGGCAGGTCTGGTTTCCGCGACTCAGGCTGAGGTGCGTGAGTTTGAACAGCAATATCAGGATGGCCTGATCACGGCCGGCGAACGCTATAATAAGGTGGTGGACGCCTGGTCGCGGTGCAAAGACCTGGTCGCGACGGCGATGATGAAGGAGATTTCCAAACAGGAGATCGGCAAGCCGACCAATTCGGTTTGGATGATGAGCCATTCGGGCGCTCGTGGGTCGCCGGCGCAGATGAGCCAGTTGGCGGGTATGCGGGGCCTGATGGCCAAGCCATCCGGTGAAATCATCGAGCAGCCGATCATCGCCAACTTCAAGGAAGGGTTGTCGGTTCTCGACTACTTCAACTCGACCCATGGCGCGCGGAAGGGGCTCGCGGATACGGCGCTGAAGACCGCCAATTCGGGATATCTGACCCGCAGGCTCGTCGATGTGGCGCAGGATTGCATTATCATCGAGGAGGATTGCGGCACCGATCGTGGTCTGACGGTCAGCGCGGTCATGGATGGTGGCGAGGTGGTATCCAGCCTGTCGGAACGTGTTCTGGGGCGGACAACCGCGGCGGACGTCGTCGATATTGCCAGCGGAACCGTGATTGTGCCGGCGAATACGCTGATCGAAGAGCCACAGGCTGAAAAGATTGAGAAGTCTGGCGTCGAATCGGTGAAAATCCGGTCGGTGCTGACCTGCGACACGAAGATTGGTGTTTGTGGGCATTGCTACGGGCGTGACCTGGCACGCGGTACCACCGTGAATGCCGGTGAAGCCGTTGGCGTTATCGCGGCGCAGTCCATTGGTGAGCCAGGGACTCAGCTGACGATGCGCACATTCCACATCGGCGGCGCTGCGCAGCGTGGTGCCGAGCAGTCCAACGTGGAAGCCAGCCATGATGGCTCCATCGCCATCAGGAACCGTAACGTGGTGGCGAACAGCCAAGGTGTTCCGGTGGTCATGAGCCGGAACTGCGAGATTGTGATTACCGACAACGCCAAGCGGGAGCGGGCGCGGTTCCGCGTTCCTTACGGCGCCAGACTGCTGGCGGACGAAGGGGCGGCGGTAGTGCGCGGCCAGAAGCTGGCCGAGTGGGATCCGTATACCCTGCCGATTATCACGGAGCGCTCTGGTATCGTTGAGTATGCCGACCTGATCGAGGGGATCACGCTGGTAGAACGGACCGACGAAGTCACGGGTCTGACGTCTAAAGTCGTGGTTGACTATAAGCAGTCGGCCCGCGGGGCGGATTTGCGGCCGCGGCTGATCCTGAAGGACAGCAAGGGTGAGATTGTGCGCCTGACCAACGGCGCGGAGGCACGTTACTTCCTGAATCCGGACTCTATTCTTTCCGTGGAGCCTGGGGCACTGGTGGCCGATGGTGACGTGCTGGCGCGTATTCCTCGGGAGGGCAGCAAAACGCGCGATATTACGGGCGGTCTGCCGCGGGTTGCGGAGTTGTTCGAGGCGCGGCGGCCGAAGGACCACGCGATCATCTCCGAGATCGATGGGCGGGTTGAGTTCGGCAAGGACTTCAAGGCCAAGCGCCGCGTGATTGTGAAGAACGACGAGACTCAAGAGGAGACTGAGTATCTTATCCCGAAAGGCAAGCATTTCTCGGTGCAGGAAGGGGATTACGTCCGCCGTGGCGACCCGCTGGTAGACGGCCCGCGGGTGCCGCATGACATTTTGCGCGTTCTGGGTGTGGAGGCGTTGTCCGACTATCTGGTCAACGAAATCCAGGACGTCTACCGGCTGCAGGGCGTGAAGATCAACGATAAGCATATCGAGGTGATCGTCCGGCAAATGCTGCAAAAGGTGGAGATCGCCGAGGCTGGGGATACCACGTTCCTGGTCGGCGAGCTGGTGGACCGGGTTGAGTTTGACGCCGAGAACCTCAAACTGGCGGTGGATGAGCGGCCGGCGGTAGGGCTGCCAGTGCTGCAAGGCATTACCAAGGCCAGCCTGCAGACCCAAAGCTTCATCTCGGCGGCGTCCTTCCAGGAGACGACACGGGTGCTGACCGAGGCGGCGACCGCCGGTAAGACGGATGCGCTGTCCGGATTGAAAGAAAATGTCATTGTCGGCCGATTGATACCGGCGGGCACGGGCAGCGTGATGAACCGGCTGCGTGCCGTTGCCGCCGGGCGCGACCGTCAGACGCTGGGTAGCCAGCGGCCCGCGATTGCCAAGCCGGAGCTTGCCGCAGAGTAATCTGTCGCTTTTTTGACTTCCAACGAAGGCCGGGAATTTTCCCGGCCTTCTTTGTTTCGACCAAGCCATGCCGATAAGTATTGCCTGGGTTTTCGTGAGGTTATGAAAGCTGACAATGCTTGACTTGGGGGCAGGCGGCTCTTAAGGAAGGCGCTCTCGCGGTTCCGGATCTTTCGGTGCGGGTTGTTCATAATGTCTGGCGCGTGCGGCGCCGTCCCTAAGGGGCTTAGGCCGCGTGCTGGAGCAAATTTCCGTAAGGTGGGGAACCGCCTTGCGGCCGTTTTTTATGGATGACCGCGACGGATGCTTCGGGAGGCGCGAGAAACACTCGAAGCAGGACAGAATATGCCGACTATCAATCAGTTGATCGCCAAGGGCCGGGAGCCGGCGCCAAAGCGCAACAAGGTTCCAGCGCTTGAAGGCTGCCCGCAGAAAAGAGGCGTCTGCACGCGCGTTTACACAACGACCCCGAAGAAGCCGAACTCGGCGCTCCGGAAAGTTGCGAAGGTGCGCCTGACCAACGGGTTTGAGGTGGTGAGCTATATCCCTGGTGAGGGGCATAACCTGCAGGAACACTCGGTGGTGCTGATTCGCGGCGGGCGCGTGAAGGATTTGCCTGGTGTCCGCTACCATATTCTGCGCGGTGTTCTGGATACGCAGGGTCTGCCGAAGCGCCGGAAGCGCCGCTCGCTCTATGGCGCGAAGCGGCCGAAGTAAGGGAGGATAAGATGAGCAGACGCCGCCGCGCGGTAAAACGCGAAGTTCTCCCGGACGCTAAGTTTGGAGACATCGTTATTAGCCGCTTCATGAATGTGCTGATGTATGATGGCAAAAAGTCCGCGGCCGAAGGCATTGTCTACGGTGCCTTGGATGTGTTGAAGAAGCGCGGCGGCGCGAATGCCGACCCCGTGCGTTTGTTCCACGAGGCGCTGGATAACGTGAAGCCGGCCATTGAGGTGCGGTCGCGCCGGGTTGGTGGTGCGACATATCAGGTGCCGGTGGAAGTTCGGACCGAGCGGCGCCAGGCTTTGGCGATCCGCTGGATTATCGATTCGGCGCGCAAGCGCGGTGAGCATACGATGGAAGAGCGTCTCTCTAATGAATTGCAGGACGCGGTGAACAACCGCGGTTCTGCCGTGAAGAAGCGTGAGGATACGCATCGGATGGCGGAGGCGAACAAGGCCTTTAGCCATTATCGTTGGTAATTTCGTTAACTAACTTAAGTTTTTAGCCCGCACGGAGCAGAGCAATGGCCAAAGCGAAATTTGAGCGGAACAAGCCGCATGTGAACATTGGCACGATCGGCCACGTCGATCATGGCAAGACGTCGCTAACCGCGGCCATCACCAAGGTGCTGGCAAAGTCCGGTGGCGCGACCTTTACTGCTTACGACATGATCGACAAGGCGCCGGAGGAACGGGCCCGTGGCATCACCATTTCCACGGCGCATGTTGAGTACGAAACCAAGAACCGGCACTACGCCCATGTGGATTGCCCTGGCCACGCCGATTACGTGAAGAACATGATCACCGGTGCCGCGCAGATGGATGGTGCGATCCTGGTGGTTTCGGCCGCTGATGGCCCGATGCCGCAGACGCGCGAGCATATCCTTTTGGCCCGCCAGGTTGGCGTGCCGTCGCTGGTCGTGTTTTTGAACAAGATGGACCTGGCCGATCCGGATCTCGTCGAACTGGTGGAGATGGAAGTCCGCGAGTTGCTCAGCAAATATGGCTTTGACGGTGATAATATTCCCATCATCAAAGGCTCCGCCGTGGCCGCGCTTGAAGATAAGACGCCGGAGATTGGTGAAAATGCAATCCTGGAACTGATGGAAGCGGTCGACACATATATTCCGCAGCCCGCGCGGGCCAAGGACAAGCCGTTCCTGATGCCGGTTGAGGACGTGTTTTCTATCTCCGGCCGTGGCACGGTTGCCACCGGTCGCGTGGAACGCGGCATTGTTAAGGTTGGCGATGAAATCGAGGTTGTCGGCCTGAAAGCCACGACCAAGACGATCGTGACCGGCGTTGAGATGTTTCGCAAACTTCTCGACCAGGGTGAGGCGGGCGACAATATCGGCGCTTTGCTTCGTGGTACCAAGCGCGAGGACATTGAGCGCGGTCAGGTTCTGGCGGCGCCCGGTTCGATCACGCCCCATACGAAGTTCCATGCTCAGGCTTATATCCTGACCAAGGAAGAGGGTGGGCGTCACACCCCGTTCTTTACCAACTATCGGCCGCAATTCTATTTCCGCACGACCGACGTGACCGGGATTGTCGCGTTGCAAGAAGGCACTGAAATGGTGATGCCGGGCGATAACGTTTCGATCGATGTCGATCTGATCGCGCCGATTGCGATGGACGAAGGCTTGCGCTTCGCCATTCGTGAAGGCGGCCGGACGGTGGGTTCGGGTGTTGTTGCTAAAGTGACGAAGTAAACGGCGCGGCCCCAGTAGTAGAACGTAGGTTATAAGATGGACAACCAGAACATCCGCATTCGCCTGAAGGCGTATGATCACCGCGTGCTCGACAACAGCACGAAGGACATCGTCAACACGGCGAAGCGGACGGGCGCGCAAGTGCGGGGGCCGATACCGCTGCCGACTCATATCGAGCGGTTTACCGTGAACCGCTCACCCCATGTGGATAAAAAGAGCCGCGAACAGTTCGAAATACGGACCCATCGCCGGCTTCTGGATATCGTTGACCCGACGCCGCAGACCGTGGACGCGCTAATGAAGCTCGACCTCGCGGCGGGCGTCGAAGTCGAAATCAAGATCTAGGTGAAATGATGCGTACCGGTGTGATTGCGAAAAAGCTGGGAATGACCCGGCTATTCAAGGATGATGGCACGCATGTGCCGGTCACGGTCCTGCATTTGGATGATGTGCGGGTGGTGGCGGCGCGGACGGTTGAAAACGACGGATATTCGGCTGTGCAGCTCGGCTTTGGCAAAGCGAAGCCGAAGAATGTGAGCAAGCCGATGAAGGGCCATTTCGCCAAGGCGAAGGTAGAGCCGGCGCAGAAGCTGGTGGAGTTCCGCGTGGCTGATGACGCGTTGCTTGAGACAGGCTCGGTCATCTCGCCGGCGCATTTTTCGATTGGGCAATTTGTTGACGTTGCCGGTGTGACCAAGGGCAAGGGCTTTGCCGGCGGTATGAAGCGTTGGAACTTTGCGGGTTTGGAAGCCAGCCACGGCGTTTCGGTGAGTCATCGTAGCCTTGGTTCCACGGGTAATCGTCAGGACCCCGGCAAGACGTTCAAGAACAAGAAGATGCCTGGACATCTCGGTCAGGAACGTGTCACGACGCTGAATCTCCAAGTCGCGGGCATCGATGAGGGCCGGAATTTGCTGCTGATCCGGGGGGCGGTTCCGGGCTCCAAGGGCGGGTACGTATACTTGCGCGATGCAATCAAAAAGGCGCGGCCGGCCGACGCTGCTTATCCCGCCGGGCTGAAGGGCTGAGCCAATGAAGCTAGATATTTTGGATTTTGACGCTAAGGCCGCCGGAAGTGCCGAGCTTCCTGACGAGATTTTTGGGATTACGCCGCGCGCCGATATTATTGCCCGCGTCATTCATTGGCAGTTGGCGAAGCGCCGCTCTGGCAATCACAAGGTCAAGGGCATGGGCGAAGTCAGCGGCACGACGCGCAAGCCCTATAAGCAAAAAGGCACGGGTAACGCCCGGCAGGGCAGTCTGCGGGCACCACAGTTCCGCACCGGCGGTGCCGTTCATGGGCCGGTGGTGCGGGATCATGGCTATTCGTTGAACAAGAAGGTGCGCCGCTTGGGCTTGCTCTCCGCGCTCTCCCAGAAAGCCGCGGATGGCAAGCTGGTGATCCTGGATGCCGTAGGCGCGCTGGACAAGACGAAAGACGTCGCTGCCAAGGTGAAGAACTTCGGTTGGACCTCCGCGCTGATCGTGGATGCGACGGTTGAGGATACGTTCCTGCGGGCTAGCCGTAACGTGCGCGGTCTCGATATTTTGCCGGTTGTGGGGGCGAATGTTTACGACATTGTGCAGCACGACGTGTTGGTGATCACCAAGGCCGGGATTGATGGTTTGAAGGAGCGCCTGGCATGAGCACGGTGAAAATTTCGGCCGAGCGGATGTACGAGGTTGTGCGTGCCCCTTTGATCACCGAGAAGGCGACGCTGCTCTCGGAAAAAAATCAGTTTGTCTTCAAAGTGGCTGAAAACGCGACGAAGCCCGAGATCAAAGCGGCGATTGAGTCGCTGTTCAAGGTCAAGGTCACCGCGGTGAATACGCTGATTACGAAGGGCAAAACCAAGCGGTTCAAGGGCCGTCCCGGTGTGCGTTCCGACGTGAAGAAGGCATTCGTGACTTTGGCCGAGGGCCAGAGCATCGATTTCACTAACGGTCTGGCGTGAGGCGCGGATAATGGCACTCAAACATTTTAACCCGGTCACGGCGAGCCTGCGCGGCACGGTGCTCATCGACCGTAGCGAGCTCTGGAAGGGCAAACCTGTCAAAGGTTTGACCGAGGGCAAGCATTCGTCGGGCGGCCGCAACAATCATGGCCGTATCACAAGCCGGTTTCGCGGTGGTGGCCATAAGCAAGCCTATCGGATCGTCGACTTCAAGCGCCGTAAATATGATGTCGCGGCGACTGTGGAGCGGCTGGAATACGACCCGAACCGTACGGCCTTTATTGCGCTGATCAAGTATGCCGATGGCGAGCTCTCCTACATTCTGGCGCCGCAGCGTTTGAAGGTGGGCGATCCGGTGGTGTCGGGTACCCGGGTTGACATTAAGCCGGGCAACGCGATGCCGCTGGCGGCGATTCCGGTGGGGACGATTATCCATAACATTGAGCTGAAGGTTGGTGCCGGCGGCAAGATGGCGCGTTCGGCCGGGACGTTTGCGCAGTTGGTCGGCAAGGACCAGGGCTACGCGCAGGTGAAGCTGATGTCTGGCGAATTGCGGATTGTGCGAGCCGAGTGCATGGCGACAATCGGCGCGGTGTCGAACGCGGACCATCAGAACGAGCAGATTGGCAAAGCGGGGCGTAGCCGCTGGCTGGGACGCAAGCCGCATAACCGTGGCGTCGTGATGAACCCCGTGGATCACCCGCATGGCGGCGGTGAGGGCAGAACGTCGGGTGGCCGGCATCCGGTTACGCCTTGGGGCAAGCCGACGAAGGGCTACAAGACGCGTAGCAACAAACGTACGGATGATCTGATCATCCGCCGCGCGAAGAGCGGGAAGGGCTGATTCGATGTCGCGTTCTGTTTGGAAAGGCCCGTTCGTGGACGGGTATATGTTGGGCAAGGCGGAAGCCTCGCGGGCGTCGGGCCGTAACGAGATCATCAAGATCTGGTCGCGCCGTTCGACGATCCTGCCGCAATTCGTCGGCCTAACGTTTGGCGTTTATAACGGCAAGAAGTTCTTGCCGGTTCAGGTCAACGAAAACATGGTTGGCCACAAGTTCGGCGAATTTTCGCCGACCCGGACATTTACGGGGCATTCGGCGGATAAGAAAGCGAAGCGGGGCTGAGATGAGCAAACCGAAAGCCATTCGCGGTTTGGAAGACTCCCAGGCGCAGGCGATCACCCGCAATATGCGCGTGAGTCCGCGCAAGCTGAACCTGGTGGCCGAATCCATTCGTAACCTGCCGGCCGGGCGCGCGCTTGCTGATCTTACCTTCAGCAAGCGGCGGATTGCGAAGCAGGTGAAGAAGACGTTGGAGAGCGCGATTGCGAACGCTGAAAATAACCAACAGCTCGATGTGGACAAGTTGGTGGTGAAGCTCGCCGAAGTCGGTCGGGGCATCGTAATGAAGCGGTTCCATGCGCGTGGCCGTGGCCGGTCCGCGACCGTTGAGAAATGGTTCAGCCATTTGAAGATCGTGGTCGAAGAGCGTGAGCCGGCAACCAAGCCGATGCGCGATACACGTCCGAAGAGAGATACTGCAAAGACCGAGTCTGCCGGGGAGGCCGCATAACATGGGTCATAAGATCAATCCGATCGGCATGCGTCTTGGCATTACCCGCACCTGGGACAGCCGTTGGTATGCCGGGAAGGACTATGCAAAGCTTCTGCATGACGATTTGAAGCTGCGCAATCATTTGCGCGCCAAGCTGAGTCAGGCGGGTGTTTCAAAGGTCGTCATCGAACGTCCGGCGAAGAAGCCGCGCGTGACCATTTATGCCGCGCGTCCAGGTGTTGTGATTGGCAAGAAGGGCCAGGACATCGATACGCTCCGCAAAGAGCTTTCGACGATGGCGAAGGCCGAGGTTTCCTTGAACATTATGGAAATCCGCAAGCCAGAGATTGATGCCACGTTGGTGGCCGAGAATATTGCGCAGCAATTGGAGCGCCGCGTGGCGTTTCGCCGCGCGATGAAGCGTGCCGTGCAGTCCGCGATGCGTCTCGGTGCGCAAGGCATCCGGATAAATTGCGGCGGCCGTTTGGGCGGTGCCGAGATCGCCCGTATGGAGTGGTACCGTGAAGGCCGCGTGCCACTGCACACGCTACGCGCTGATATCGATTACGGTGTTGCTACCGCGAAGACGACCTATGGCACGTGCGGCGTGAAGGTCTGGATATTTAAGGGCGAAATCCTGGTTCAGGATCCGCTGGCGCAAGATAAGCGCGCCGCTGAACAAGCG
>Ga0116228_10006991_pt1 | contig 10098 bp, 22 predicted proteins | sample S1TSphfallax_2_FD_89694 | JGI IMG/M metagenome (GOLD analysis project Ga0116228, IMG submission 89694) | Host-associated microbial communities from peat moss isolated from Minnesota, USA - S1T2_Fc - Sphagnum fallax MG | ecosystem: Host-associated > Plants > Peat moss > Unclassified | place...
AGCCGCGACAATCTCAATCTCGCGCAGGATTTGCTGCGCCGAGGCATGATCGAAAGCCTTGCTTTTCAAATGTATATCAACAATTTGTAAGGTTTTACACACATGGATGTTCGGAACTTTATTATCATCATCGTTTCGCTTGTGGTGATGACAATCCTGATTTCCAAACCTCACTCACAGAGCAATTTGATCAACGATTGCATTTATAATGCCGAGTCCAAAATCTCTACCTTGCAGGTAGAGGATCATGTCCGTATAGCCAAGGCATGTGCCGACGCGCATAGCGTTAGTCAATCGGATCACGAATGAAGCCAAAAAAGCCGAATACCATCATCCAAAGCGGTGGTGGTTTCGACGAAGATATGATGGGTGACTGCTGGTTGATTATGTTCTACAAACCAGTAGATAATTTTATGACGGACATTGTGCCTTTGTTGAAAGGGCCTTGGCGTCTCGAATACAACGACGCCATGTTCTTTCTGCGTGTCCGTAAGGAAGCCGATTTAGCGATCTTAAATGTCGCGGGCACAGTGATCTTCGAAAATCACATCATGGTAGTGCCAACCAAAACATTTGTTTGCAATGGTTGTTATCAGAAGGCGCAAGGCTTGCCCGATTTGCAACTCATTTGCGGGTCTTGTAATCGAAAAATGGAAAGAATTGTGTGATGGCGCCAACACCTATTGAAGCCTATATTGCGATGGCTATCTTTTGTCTAATAGCTTTGTTTGTCGCTATTACAGCTTATTATTTTGTCGATCTCGTTGTAATGGGTTGGCTTCGGCCTTTGATACGCAAAGGCATTAATCGGTTGCTTCGGCTGCCACCGACATAGCATTACGCAACATTGTCTGTTCTCGCCATACGTCTATTAGGCGTATGGCGACCTGAGCTACATGTTCGGGACAATCAGTCTCGTCCTGTTCTGCAAGCAGATCGCGCTCCAACTGATCAAGAATCAGGAGACGTTCCGGTGTCATGTTTCTTTCCTTTGACGTGATGCAATCTTAGCCTTTTGACCCGTCGTTGAAAAGGTCAGAAGAAGAGAAATCGTCGCAGCAGAAAAAGAAGACAAATCACGGCAATAACAAAACCGACCAGCGACCAGATACCTGTCTCGGGTGGTGTTGAGTCCATCACAACACCTGATACAAAATCGTGAGAATGACACCAGCGACTAAAAATTTTGCCAGCTTCTTGTAATCGATCTTCATATCAAAGATGTTTGGACGTAAAAAAAACATGGACGCTCCTAATTTAGGAACAATCTTCCATAAAAACTCAGTTTAGTCAACCGATTTTAATCGAGTTCGATTCAATGTCTCCTGAATCGAACTCGATTAAACCGTACACCCATTAGAAATGGGTCTGATGATGGAACTGCGAAACGTTGTAAGCTGGACCGGGTTCCAGAACACAACCGCTGAGAAGACCGGCTGCGATCAGCAATACTGCACCAAACAGTGCGCGTGACTTGAGATTCATAGTAAAAATCCTTTCTTAAATGAGTCTTATTATATAGTCTAAAATAAAACCAAAAACAAGATTTTATTGCTGCGTCGCAGCATATAAGATTTATACTATTTTGTTATGGGAATTGAAATGACCATTTCCTATATGCGTCAATATCTTTTGCAATGATTACATCATGTGCAAGACCGCCTGCAAGATCAAGATCAAGTTCAGAAGCATCACTGATATTTTCGATTTTTGGAAGGCGATTATAATCTCTCATCCAGCTTTTATCCGGGTGAAATTCTGGAAATCGTTGATAGACTGGTTTCAGATTTTTGAAAAGAATGAGCTTGGCGACTTCGGCTTCATTCTGCTCGTGTGACAAAACACCAAAAAACGGATCAAGAAAGAATTTGAAGGCTTCCTGTTTGGTAGGGAAGGTGCGATCTCGATCCTCTGGTCTGAGGATAATGACAGGATTTCCAGCTTGATCTAACTGCCAAGTGGATTGCTCGGCAGCCTCCACCTTGATCTTGAAGCGACTGTGTTCAAAATCATCAAGGCCATAAGCTGGTTTTTGGGATATCTCGTCGAATCTCATAGCACACACATACTTTAGCTGTATTTAAGACTTGACATGACAATCTGACTATACTAAATATTCAGTTGTGATGGTAAGTGGGGGAATTGGTAGACCCTGCGCGCTGTTAACGCGCCGTCCCGGAAGGGCAATTGCAGGTTCAAGTCCTGCCTTACCAGCCAACGTCTCTTATGGGAGATATTGCAATGAGGATATTAAAAATCATTGCTCATCCTGTTATGGGAAGGTTCATCATCATTCTGCTCGCGACCATTGTTGCGATACCACCAGTTTATCTTTTGATATCACCTGATGCAGCGCGAATTGTATCATTCGTTGGAATGATGATTGCTATATTTCAGTTATTTTGAAAAACGTTTAGTTCTTTATATTTTCCAGTATTTTTCTCTCAAATCTTTTGAGAGAGTACCTCCAAACATCAGTCTGAATTTTATCAGATCATTGGTTCGCTGGAACCACCAACATTCATACTCGCCGCGTATGATCCAAGCCCAAACACCTTCTTGAAAATCCATAAATCCGTTGATTGCAGAAAAGTAAGGATGTTTAACTCTACGATCACCAATGTTTTCGATTACCCAATTATAGATTGGGTCATTCTGTTCAAAGTTAAATGGAAGACAAATTTCATTATCAAATAATGATGAGAGAATTTTTTCGACCCGCTTCTCTTTATCCTTTTCTGTTATTATCATTTGAATGTCAGCCACCATTCACAATCACTCTTTGGCCAGATGTGAAAAGATTTTCCTGCAACATAGACCGTAAAAATCACAAGATGTGTTTTGTCTCTAAAACTCAAATAAGCATATGGCGGCTTTGATTCAATCTGCATTATTTGGGGATGATTTTGATTTCCAATATCTGGAACATATCCAAAAGATTCAATGCACCACTCTTGCAAATCAGGCGCAAAAACGTATCTTCCTCGTGCCGGAAGTGGATTATTGTTTGGATTAAAGCGAAACAACGGGACAAAATACATATCAAGTTCTCATCAGTTTTGGCACCAGCAAAACCGCTAGATAATCAGACAATGGCTCAAAACCATAAACTTCAATGACTTCGTTGGATTCCATCGGTTTTCGTCCCGTCGCTAGGCTCCAAGTGCAATGATAGGTCTTGCCATCCGGCCGACGAATGGTTCCTCCTATCCTGAGAACAAGAGCTTGCACGCCTTCATGGTCATCTGCAATACCCACGACTTGACCAGATGTCTCCGTTGGTAGTTGGACATCTGCCGGCACATTCCATTCCAAGGTGACATGATGTGCGATCACGCGCTCATAAACGGTTGGAAACAGTTCCAACAATCTTGTTCGTTCTGATACAGGGAGTTCCCAACCTACGTAAAATGTCATTGATTGTTCCAGTGAAATAAAACTCAAAATAACTTGAAAAGCGAATGGAGTCAAATCTTCTAAATATTCAAAACATTTGGCTTCTCAATAATGTCTGAAATGCGTCGCTTGATTTGTTTGGTGGAAGCCATGTCCAAGCACTCCACGATACCTCCTGATTGGATGGCACAAAAAACACCAACGCCGATTGGCGAAGTTCTGTTTCATGGCACGCCGCTCGGTTATCTGTTGGGTATTCTTGCAAGAAATGAAATATCAACAGGCGGTGATTGGCGAGGCGAAGGCGACAGGGTATCTCTGACCAAAAGCTACAGTGTTGCCCTTCAATTTGGCGCGCAATCGGATTTTGATATGTATCCGTCCGTGATTGTACTTGATTGGCCGAAGCTTGCACAAAGCTTCAAGATTTTTCCACATGTTGACGTTGATGTTGATGGTAATCCTTGGCCGAACGATGAGGAAGAGGAAGCAGTCTATGGCAATATTCGACCACTCAGTCGTTTTTTGATTTCAGTCAATATTCCGCTTACGTCTATACACGCTGCGATAGAGGATGATGATTTTCATCAGTGGATTATCCATGATGGGCCTGAATATCCATTCATGCGCACCAAGCGTGGCATTCGTAATGCGCTGCTTCGTTTGTTGAATTATCCCAAACTAAATGTGTGGCACCCATAATGCTCGTTACAGAAATCTTTGAATCTTCGATCATAGACACACCAGAGTTCAAAAGATGGTTTGCTAATAGCAAAGTCGTTGATAAGAAAGGCCAACCTCTCAAGGTTTATCATGGTACACACCATGATTTTACCAGCTTTCATCCCGGATCGCATTTCGGCACGGTAAAAGCCGCCAATCAACGTGTGCGTCAACATGGATTAAACCATACGCCCGTAAGTGGGCGGCAAATCATGCCTGTCTATTTGCGGATCACCAATCCTTTGCGTGTGACAGATTCAATCGCAAGCGATGAAGCAGCATTACTCAATGCGATTGTACGTGGAGAATACCCTGATATTGATCGAAATGTAGCTCGACGGGAAGGTGCTTATAAGGCCGCGCAAGATGCCGGCTATGATGGTCTTGTATATGAGAACAACGTGGAACACGCTGGGCAAGATAGCTGGGTGGTCTTCAACCCAAATCAGGTCAAATCGGCGATCTCAAACACCGAGTTTAGTGACAGCCCACACATGCACGAATCAGTTGAACCAATCATCGATACGCCTGCTTTCAAGAAATGGTTCGATGGATCACAAGCTGTAGATGCTTCTGGCAAGCCTTTGAAACTCTATCATGGGACTTCCAAAGACGTTGATTTTAAAAGTTTCAAGATGCCTAAAAACGGTGTGTGGTTTACACCCGATCCGAAGAGTGCATCAGAATATGCCAAAGAAAATGATAGCCAAAATATGCGTTGGGATCATGGTAAGGGCAACTATGTTCATATCAACACGGCGTCAAGAGTGATTCCGGTATATCTCAAGATGCTCAATCCAAAGCGTGTGACAAGTCTTGAAGAGTTGTCACCTGAAATGAAGTTTGCACAAAACTACAGAAGAGTTCAGGGTATTGTGTTTGATAAGCTACGTCATGAAGGTTATGACAGCGTGATCATCGGCAACGAAGTTTATGTGATGCTCGACTACAATGCGCCAAACAAGATCAAGAGCGCGATTGGGAACAAGACATTCGCTGATAATAAGAAAAACATTCACGAAACTGTTTAGGTGCTTTGATTTTCAGTTCCCAAAGACAAAGCAGCGAGAAGCTTGATTTTATCTGAATATGACGTATCTGAAAAACTAAAGACACGTCGATTAGCAATTGGGGTGTAATACCCTATGTTAAGATATTCTAGCATTTTCTTAAACTCATCGGCTGGCTCGACATTATAAGAGCCTACTGCCAGATGAACACGTTGCGGCAAGGCATTGAGCATCTCATAAAAGGCAACCTTATGCTCAAAATCTTCAAATAATATTATTCGAATATTTGCCGCTACTGAAGGAAAGATTTCACAAAAAATGTTTTCAGTTGTAGCGTATTTATTTTGCGGAACATGATGTATGAGCCATTGGCGAATAGCAAGCCATTCATATTCTGATTCATTACCAATACAAAGTCCAAACCAGCCATCCGTCATTAAACGGATGATCATCGTATTCGATAAGTTGCTGAAGTAGCTGATAAAGTGATGGAAATTGTTTATTGGCTCACAAAACAGAAATATGCTTGCGATTGGCCATTCGCCATATATGGCGGTATCATAGACTGAGATCACGAGATTGCTGCCAGCACTTTAAGCTGATTGATTTTTGGAAAATTCTGGATACTCAATAATCCATTATAAGTTCGATCTGGATCATCTTTCATTGCATAAACGAACTTATGATTCAAACCTCTGATGACCCTCATGATAGTTTGATTGGGTTTACCTATAAAGGGAATCTCGTGAATACGAATTGGAAAAGATTCAATCAATGTTTTGAACTCTTCAGTCAAATGCGGTTTCATCCAGACGCAACGTGAATTTTCCCAATAGCCTCCAATTAACTTATCGTAATCTTCAAACTGATTTACATTTGTCCAATAGAAATCATCTTTTTTGCCATTATTTTTACACCAATGTCGAATCTTACGCCCTTCATGTGGCGAGATGCAGGTCACACAAAAACCAATATAGCCAGCTTCCTCGAACTTGCCGAACAGATTGTTCTGTCTTTTCTCACAACGATCCAACCAAGCTTCATTACGCTCGCCTTTGGCGTATCCGCAGATACGCCAAAATTGCAAGTTCATGATAACAGTTCTCGGATTATCTCCCAGCATTCTGATTCGGACTTCTGAATTGAGAAAGGACATATGGTCGGCGTGCCTATTGGTCTAATGACAAGAGCATTTTCGCTTTCTATCTCGCCGCGACATAATAAAGTGACAGCGCGTTTGGTAATAGTACGATGAAAGCCGGTAGCAGGAAAGAAATATTTTGATCCGGCTGGCATTGTATAGCGACCACTCATGGTCATTGTGCCGGTTGAGATTGGGATGGGATTGGCAGGCTGTCCGGGTTTGCAAGAAACTTCGATACATTCGGCGGTTCCTGAGCCAGCGCCTTCATCAGGAACATAGTTCCAAGTTTCGTGGATCATTTCACCTGCTATGATACGGGAGCAAAAACTATAGCGGTGATTGTGAACTTCTTCTTCTGGTGTAAACTTTTGATACTCTGGATGCCAGAAGTGCATCCGTTGTTTGTGATTTAGTTTAAGTTGTATGAAACCTAATCCAAACCAGTGAGGCACCGCCCCGGAAGCTTTAAGAGCTTCAAACGAACAATCGATCATGTCCATCTCATATCTCGCCAAGATTGGCGACACAATATTTACATTAGAATCCAAAAAATCAGATATGCAATTTTGCGATTGCAGCATCCGTTTTTAACTCAAAGTAGACTTTCATAAATGGTTCAGGATCAGGAGAGAACTGAATCACGACATATTTCCCTGATAAACGCTCACAAATATACCGTTGTAAAGACATTCCGTGCCAAGCCAAAGTATGAACAGGCATCCATATAATAGCACCTTGCGGCGGTTGTCCATTAATCACTTCAAAGATTTTTGTAAAATGCCAGCGTATTCTTGTTTTGTCACCGAGATACCAAATGGCGTATCCGGTGTCCAAAGTGCTTTGTTTTGGAATAAAACGATTTTCGTTTTTTTCAGTCAAGCCTTTGTCTTGGAGTATTTTAGCAATCTTGCCGGCATTCAACTCAATGATCTCACCAATCTCAATCAGCGTTAGCCAGACAGTGCGATCATAGTCAAGATTCATAGATTTTCGTCTATGTAGTTCTTGATTGCCTTCAGGAGATTGGTTTTTGAACCACCATGTAGATGATGATCGCCTTTCATCACCGCTGTAAAAGTAGTACCACCGGCATGTCCCGGTTTTGGTGCTTTATATTTCGCGAAGGCAGTTCCAATCTTTTTGCCATTCAGCTTGATGATGTAGAATTTCTCCGATCCCATTTTACCATTTGGAACCAAAGAAATCTCATCCTCGGGTGGATTGTTGTGTCCAACCTGCGATTCAACAAGATTGATCAGATGTCGCATATCCATAAGCATAACTCCTAAAGTTATTTAGGATCGATGATCATATCCGGCCAATCGTCCATCTCCGAAAATGCTTCACATTTCCCAGCAGCAGTTGCCGAAATATTAACCACCTGACGATAGCCACCCTTTGAGACGGCCATCCACCAATGCCCGTCGCTCATCTGCTCAAGATGAAAAAAACAGTTATTGGCGACAATCTCGTCAAGACTGCCATCAGGATTGCGGCGAACTTCGATAATGTTGGGCGGACAATCTTGATCTGATTCCATTTTGCCTTCTGCCTCATTTTATGGTATGGCTCATAGCATGATCCTACAAAAACTCGAAAAAGCCAAGTTAATCCATCCACCCAAGTTCTTGGTACCGAACATTCAGTACCTGACGGTCATGGGTTCCGAAGCCTATGGCGTGGCGTCAAACACCTCTGATTTGGACATTTACGGCTTTTGCGTGCCGCCTAAGGAGATGGTGTTCCCCCATCTGGCCGGCGAAATTCCGGGCTTTGGCAGACAGATTCAACGCTTTGAAGTCTGGCAGGAGCACCACGTCAAAAATCCAGATGGCAAGGATGTGGAATACGATTTTTCGGTGTATTCCATAATCCGCTACTTTAGTCTCTGTATGGACAACAACCCGAATATGATCGATTCGCTGTTCACGCCGCGACGGTGTGTGCTGCATTCGACCCAGATTGGCGAACACATACGGGAAAACCGTAAGAAGTTTTTGCACAAAGGCGCATGGCATAAGTTCAAGGGCTATGCCTATTCGCAGATGGCGAAGATCAAGAATCGTGTCAATGCTGCAAACGAAAAACGAGCGGCAGATATTGCTCGCGTGGGCTATGACAGCAAGTATGCCATGCACCTGATTAGGCTGTTGTGTGAATGCGAACAAATCATGGTCGAGCATGATCTCGATCTTGAGCGCAATCGTGAGCAACTGAAATCCATCCGTCGCGGCGAATGGACTCTCGAACAGATTGAGACATATTTTTCCGAAAAAGAACGCGCGCTTGAGACGGTCTACTCTAATAGCACACTGCCGCATTCACCAGACGAAGCAGCAATCAAGGCGATTTTGCTGGATTGCCTTGAAATACACTATGGTAATCTTTCCACGGTGGTTACACGCAATCCCGACATCGAAAACATTCTTGATGATTTGAGAAATATTTTGGTTCGTTATACCTAAATTAGGTTAGATCATCAAAATGGTGATCTACTCTAAAAAATTTAGGAAACGTGATCATGTCTCAAACACTTGTTTCAGGCCCCGGATTTGCCATCGATAGTTTTGGAAATATCGGCATGGCAAACATTACAGCCAATCACTGTCATTTGCAGACCTTGACACTTCAAGTCTACACTCAGGCTGTTCCACCACAACCAGTGCCCGCTGGTCAGATGATATTGTGTATGATGTTAGGCAACATTGTATTGTATGTCAGTAATGGAACAGCTTGGTTAGAGCTTTGTTCAACCTAGTTTCTTCATCAAACTTTGTTGCAAACAGCATCAATCTTGGGAAGGATTACACGACCGTTCAACGTCACGCCCGGATTAGGCGGCTTGCAAACTATTTCGAACAGAAACTTCCCTTCTGAGGATAGACAAAATGCTTTTTGATCGTGTTTAACGGTAGTAGCAAGCTGTCCAGCGAATTTTAAACAACCTTCATCGCCGCCTGACACAGATTGAGATTGTGCGGCATATGAACCAAGAGAGACGTTGTTTTCCCACAAGACGATGCGATTACTGTTCGATGGTTCGGGAAGTGCCGGCAATGTCGGCATTTCAAATGGCGGAATATTCAAACCTGCGATTATGGCAATGGCAAAAATATTAATCATGTTCCCTTACAGTATTGTGTACTATCAAGGTCAGATGGCACCACTTGCCGAGATAGCTTGATAGCTCCGAGATCATGTTGTGACCGCCGACAATGAATTTTTCAGTCGTCCACAGATAACCCGTGATTTCGGAATATTGATGATAATAACTACATTCAGCATTTCCATTGAATGACACGCCACACATTTTGGCGATCACCATGGAAGTTAGTTCTTCTTGGCTGAATGGCTGATCGGTGATGTGATAGTTGACTGTGACCGGGTTTCTGCCCAAGCCAGTTTTTTCAAACACTGCTTTGGCAAGTGGCTTGAATTCAGATGATCTTTGGATGCCACGGTCATCCACCGTAACGCGATGGTCGATCAAATAGAGGGCACGATCATATTCTGCATCGTGCCCTTGAATGATCCAGCCACAAAATGTATAGGTCTTGGACGAACGTGCCATAGACATATACATATCATTGTAGGACACTTAATGCAATATTGGAAGTTAACGCACGGTTGGGTAACGTATATAAAAGTCACCAATAGGCCGTGTATGACGTAAAAGTCGCTTTGATCTGATTAAAGCGTCATAAGCTACAAACATAATAAGATTCATTTGTAGCCAAAGATAGATGGAACTATCCCCATTTATGTATGGTCGAATTGGCTCAAGTGGAACATATCCCAAGTTCCAAAATTTCTTTACCCAATATG
>Ga0116228_10006992_pt1 | contig 10097 bp, 18 predicted proteins | sample S1TSphfallax_2_FD_89694 | JGI IMG/M metagenome (GOLD analysis project Ga0116228, IMG submission 89694) | Host-associated microbial communities from peat moss isolated from Minnesota, USA - S1T2_Fc - Sphagnum fallax MG | ecosystem: Host-associated > Plants > Peat moss > Unclassified | place...
AAATCTTGGGTATTTTACCATCCTTCCAACATTTGCAATTCTACCATAGTTACCTTTTTTTAGGATTGTACTATAACCTTTAGCAACAAGGATAATATATCCTTCGCCTATCATTTACAAATATTTGGAATTTTTTCAGTAACTCTCCATGCTCTTTAAAACAAAATTTTCATGTCAACTCACAACTCTCAAATGTAAAATGAACTCAACATCCAAAGTTTTTTTTAAAAAAAAGATCCCATCATGGTCGCCGAATGTATAACCATGGACCTTGCAACCCTACTACTATCAAGACACAAGGTTGCCATGTAAAAAATGAACTACCAAAATGTAAACATACATGAAGAAAAGGATTGCCTTCAGGTAGGAAGTCCTAAATGAATTAAAGATTTGGAAAATGTCAATTATTGTGAAACCCAAAATAAAGTTTGGGAGGAGGGGGGGGGAGGTGGGGGGGGTTTGAAGGTAACTATCTTTCAATCATTCGAAAGTACCTTCTCTACCTGTAAATACCATGGAAATTGTCTATCCATTTTGTTATAGTTTTTACCTTCCACTAGTTACATGTAAACTATTTCTAGTATATTCTTACTATAGGTACCTTCTTGCAAACTACTAATTTCTAGAGAACAAGTTTTAAAGGAAAAAAGAAAGAGAGAAAACTAATCTAAAAGATATTGGATTCTACATAAAATTCAAATGAACTATCATTCTAAAGAGGAAGTGAACACTAAAAGGGAAAAAACACACACACACACACACACCAAGTTCCATAACCTTCACACACTTCCTTGTATTGCTCTTCTTTCCAACATGTAACCTCTTCTCCATTCTTTCAAAATCTCCTCATACAAGAATGAGAGGAATCCTCATCCTAATCTTCCTTTTTCACAAACCACACAAGGTTCACATTCCACTCACAAACATTAGTCCTTATGCTAATTGATTGGTATAAAAATACAAATCACTCATTCCCATGGGTTAACTAACCTAATGGTTTCACCTTCTAAAGAAACTAGTAAGTCCTTATGCTAATTGATTGGTATAAAAATACAAATCACTCATTCCCATGGGTTAACTAACCTAATGGTTTCACCTTCTAAAGAAACTAGAAGATGATAAGTATGTTTACCATTACCTAGTTACTAAAAGACCCATAAGACTAGTTAGTCTAGAAAGATTTTCTACACAACACCCTGCAATTTGGTTGTCCATGTGACTTCCCTGAAAAATTCAGCAACTCACTTAAGACCACTAATTGACAGGCTAACACCCCCACACCCTTCACTACTTTCCATCCAAGGTGCCTAAGTGTCACAGCACCTTGCTGGATCAGAACTCCGATCCTTGACAAGGGGCAGGAGCCATGAATTCGCTATATTATGGGGCAATTGACTGGATGGTTCAGCTTATAATCATTAAATGCAGCAGACACTTAGTCAATAACCTCCATGTCTTTTGGTTAGCATGTCAAATGGAATTTGTGGTGACTAATTCATTGTGGCATTGGCCAGACCAGAACATCGACAGCTACTGAACTCTTTGGTTATGTAATTAAACAAGATGCTATTCCAGACTCAATTTACAGTACCTTTAATTTGTGAGCTGAAGTTCATGTAAACAAATTCAAATATCTTCTGCTGGTAGATCTTGCTCTGTTCAAGGACTCTAACTTTACTACAAATCATGTGTCCTGAACAGTTTTATCATTCAAGATCATGGTTGGCTATAATAGAAATGGAGACAGAAGGATGGTAGAATCCAGTTTCAGCAGGTTTCCAAACAAGCAGGGTAGCATACTTAATCAGAGAATTATAGAGCAAATCTTTACACATTGGGATGTCAAAAGGACAGGTCTGAACAGGATAGAAGAACCGTTACAAAATTACACTATCATCTCCTTACGGGACTGAAGCCCGCATCAAAAAATGGTCAGGGCCCATTGCCACTACTTTTCTTATAGGCCTAGCCTAAGTCCCACATTGCACAGGATAGAACTGGTCACCAGGAGCTTGATGCACATGGAGACGCATGCTTGCACCGTGAGAAGGGCCTGAATTGCCCTCTGAAAGTGGTTCTTAATAAGTGTTGGCAAGTGCCTGGAAAAATTCTACCACCTCCTCAGTGGAACCCAAGGAATACCTGGCAGCAGAACGCTTGCGGCCAACAGCACATGAGAAATAAGTGTCACCTGAGATGTTCATCACAGTGCCTGAGTCAAGCTCCATTGTCTCCCCATCATTGTGCTTGCGGTCCTTGAAGCTATTACATTCAGTGTAGGTGCCATTGCATTCTGGTGAGACAAGAGCAGTGGTTTTGGTGCGCACCACTCCCATCTTATTGCTTTTGGCTAGAATTCGATCACATGACTTTGCAGCCAATCGGCGATCAAGTGGACCTTTCTCCAGCTTTCCATTTGCGGTGGGATGGGTAGTGGGATGATCCCTTTCAAAGGGAACCTCAGGATCGAAGTAGGTGTACACATCTTCATCCTGTACAACATGTCCAATCCACTCTTCATGGTTTGCACCACAAAAAAGAATTCATCAAACTGATTGCTAAATGTTCTCATTCAAAGATTCAAGTGTGCTATTGTAATGCTAGATCTGAATATCAAACATAATTCCTGGTATGATATGGTAGTTTGCACAAGGACAGGTATGTGAAGAGCCACACTAGAAGAACAAATTGATTTGAAGTTATGAGTAACAGCAGGGAAATCAACCTTGCTAAGGAAGTGGCCTATGCACATGACATAATCGATATGAAGATCCATGTTCTTGCTCCGTATAATCTCAGCTATTATGCGGTCGATGGCAGCACCCTGCAGCAAACAGAACAGGATTATTCAGTGAACATTCAAAGGTGGGAAGGACTGGAAAGTTGAATTAAATACATTTCTGTCTCTCTGTCTGCCACCTGTAACAGAAGCACTAAAGTTTCTGGACAAAGCCTGTTTTGGACCAACCTATCACCTTTAGGCACTGCACTTGTCAACAACCCATTTGTGAGTATGTCAAGACCATTCAGCTCTTCAACTCCAGAAAATAGACCTTGAAACACTGGTAAACTAAAGGTCTTCCCAAACAAATTGGGGAAAGGGAATACCTTTGAGACACCAACAGGGCGGACCTCAACTGACTTGCCGCCTTGAACAACATCAACAGCAGCATTGGAGATGGGACCAGTCCAAAGATGCTGCAGCATATTGCGAGCTTGCACTCTTCCAAATTCTGTGTCTGCTGATAATTATGCCTCACTCTTAGTAGGCTTCACAATTTGTAACAGTACACAATCCTGTTCATTGCTAATTCAAGCTGTGTTGAAAAGACCTCCATGCCCATTAGACACAGCTGATTAGGCCTGCTGAAGACTTGATTCTAGCTATCTAAAATCCAAACTGCAGGCTAATGCAAACTCCTTTTACCAGAATCCCTACAACCTCTGGATGAAAGACAGCTGTCTTTCCATAGTGGGCACCCTAATTGGAAGAGCACTTAAAACTGAGATTACCTGCATACTTGTAGTTCCACACAAGTGATGTCTCTCGGGTCTCAACGTATGATCGAGGTGTTCGCTCACAGAAATAATCAAACACAAGCTTCAGCAACCCAAAAGAGCTCCCATCAGACAGATCATGCATGTCACATATGTCCCTATCCAGGACAAGTAGTGTCATCATCCAACGTAGCACTGAAAAGATGCACACAGTGGAACCCTTCCAAGATTCCCACACTGCAGGGGACTCTGAGGTGGCATGCAAATCTATCCAGAAGTGCTGCTCCGTACCAAGTTTGGACATTCTAAATGCCCGTAAAAGCCATGACATCAGGTTGAATAATGAATGACAATACAGCCTACCTGTACACTCTCAACCCAGTCCATGTTCAGATGCTCAGGCATTGTGGTCATCCACTCACCATGTGTATGGCGCAAAAACATACCATTCTCTGCTGCAAGCCACATGTTGTACTTTCCAAAGGCCTGTAAAAGAGTCATTGTTACAAAAAGGATACATAACATGACGATCCATAAAAGGCATCAATAAGACTCTGTTGTTGCAGGCAACAGCCATGACTCAACCAACTAGCAAAGTACTCTCGCCCAATTACTAGACTCAACACACTTCTACAGTACTGAGTACTCAAAGATTCAAAAAAGAGTAAGAATGAACCTCATCCAGGACGGTTCGTTCACTGCCACTGAGAATAACAAGGATGGTGTTTGGGTCTGCACACAGAATTGCAAGTGAATCCCTCATGGCTGGATGCAACTGCAGATTCATCTCTGTAATCTGGTCTGGGCCCCTTCTTCTTGGATCTTCCATTTGTGTAGTTATGGTAGCATTAAATCCCTGCACACATTCACACTCCTTTATTGCATCATCGTTTTTATCTAACAGATCAACTACTCAACTCTTTTACAGTAAAAATTCTACAGCAAAAACATCAATCAACACCATGTGTAACTCAGCTGATTCCACAGATAAAAACATCTCCAAGTCTGTGAACACTCTGCAAAAAGTCACATGTTGGAAAGTGATTATGTCAAATGAGGTGTTTTGAGTTTCCTGCCTCCTAAACTGTTCCAACGTGACTTTATAAGTCTAGAAACAACTACAATGCTCTTTCCATGTTTGGTATTACAGTGATTACAATCAGCAACCCATGGCAAATTCTTTTGAAGAAATTGAGACATACAAGAATAAGCAGACGATTTTTGGAAGCTCGGAACCTTCCCACAGCTGTCTCCAGTGGTAAATGTGGGGGAATACGCAATGTTCGAAGCTCAGCTTCGACAATTGTGTCATTCAACTCGCTGACATTCCCCACCCCCCAGACACCTTAGCCCATCTGCATGTTTTACATTGCCCAGGAACTGTAATTGAAGATGGGCAAATTAGCAATGTGTAATTAGCAAAAGCTCTATGTGAACTTCCCATTCGAATCATGTAAAGCTGTTCCAAGGTCTGTAACATGACTCAAAATCCATGAGGTGGAGCTAGGGCTGTAAACCCTCCTGTATAGTCCAGTGGCGTAGTAGCCAACCCTAGTAATTTTAAGCATACAAGCAGAAGCAGCAGCCTTCTTCCAGCTGAAAGAGGAGGCAGAGAAATGTTTGCCCATCATCAGAGGCTCCTGTGGTCAACTTATTCACCTGACAAATGTGTCCGCCCATGCCTGAGCAGTATGGGTAGTGACATGTGTGAAGTTATGACGCTGCCGTTCATTTCTCTCATTTTCGGGCATTGTTAGAGCACCTTCAATTGCCCCGTACATCTCCCTTATGTTCCAAGGGTTGACAAGTATTGCACCAGCTCCCAATGACTGTGCAGCCCCTGCAAACTGCATCATTCAGACAGAAATATCAGCTAAGTCTCAAGAAGGACCTGAAAATTTTGATCTGTGAAAGTGACAATGCAGAGTGCAAACACAAGTCACAATTTCAGCATTCCCTGTTTGGTCAGTGTACTCACAAAGTTTTCTCTGGACAATGTGGTGAAAATGCAAGTTTCAAAAGTGCAGTAACTAACCTCACTCAAGACAAGCACCCCTTGATTTTTCTTGGAATTTTGGCATGCAACATACTCATAGCTCACAAGGTTCATTCCATCTCGGAGTGATGTCACCAATGCCACATCTGCTCCCAATAAGCCCCCAACCCCACCAGTGATATATTTCCCCTACCACTCAGCAGGCCAGCAACATACCCCATCTCATCTGGGGGATAGATAAACCTCCATGATATGATGTCTAGAGAGAGAAAATGTACCTGTGCTGGCATAAAGAGCACACAACTCATGAAATGCAAGAGACCGATCCTGTAGCCACAACAGATCCATCAGAAAACCATTGCACCTTGAGATCTGAAAGGCAGGAAACTTGATGAAACATTGCTTCTCACCATCCATCCCCCAAGTTTCTTTTCTTCAAGCTTAGAATTCATTTTCCACATGAAACACAGTGCAGCAAAAAATGTGCAAGAAAATGAAACAAAATTGGCTTTTTGTGTTGACAGACTAGAGTCTAAAAGGGAGTCTGAGGAACTAAACACCAAGCAGAGGAACTTGCCAGATGATGGATAGGCACAAATGTGACAGAGCCAAAACGACCATTGATACGGCCTACAATCTCATGCACCTGGCTTGTCAGCCGTTGGTCTGCAAACCCCCAACATGTCCTTGATGAGACCAATACACCTACATATTACATCACAAAAAGTTGTGCCCAGATCATGATTGGAGAAAATAAACTATATCTGATTTCACTGAAGGCCCAGTATGATGTATTTCCAGCAGAATTGGATCAAGAGCCTACACTCAGGAACATCTGTGCGAGTTGGCACAGCAATTTGCACAAGCAAGACTTTCTCCCGCCACTCTGGGTGCTTTTCCAGGAACATCTCAAAGGCCAGCAACTTTTGTGGGATCCCTTTGATCATGTCAAGCCGGTCAACCCCCAACATGACCTACTTACAGCAAAAGCATAGTTAGAAAGTCTCCAAAGACTTTGTTTTACAATCAGCTGTCTCCAAAGCACAGGAAATCTCTAGGAAGCATGTATGGCAAGTGGGTGATTCCCTTCCTCACTAGGAGGCAATAGCACGAGCACTTCAGAAGGACGTGACCCAACTTATGGAGCCAAACCAATGCTGAGATATATTTCTAGTGAGACTCCTACATTACCAAGTACCAACTTTGTTGAGACTGGTGATTAAATACAGAAAAAAAGGCACCTTGCGACCAGCAAAAAAGCGTCGTAGTTCTTTAATGTGGAACTTGACTTGGTCTGTTTCCAGGGCCTGGATGAACCTCTCTGGGTCAATTCCAATTGGAAACTGCAATCACAGTAACAGGTGAGTGCTCTGGACAACACATGCAATTACCTCATTCTATCCTTATAAAAGGTTAACTGTGTACACTAACAATCTTTTTTAGGTCCATTCCTCTGCTTGTGTGTATGCCTGTTTCTTGATCTCTCCACCCCAAAGCTCAACTCTTCCCCCATGGGTAATTTGCATAAAGATAAAGAGACCATACAGCTGCAACCCGTGTGAGCTTGCCGTGATCCTCCACACCATCAGGTGTACCCTCTAGACCCAAAATGCGTGTACATGCACTCACAAAATGCCTGGCATAGTCGTATGTGTGGAAACTGCACAACAGCTCATTACCACAGCACAATGAACTTATGCCTACATCATAAGCTGAAGCAAGTCAAAGTGGAGCTTGAACATGGTGAATCCAGAACAGGTGGTACTTCATGGGTGCCTACAAAGCACTTGAGTTTCTCTGTATTGAATAGGATAGCACGTGCAGCACAGAGGAAAAGAACTAGATAGGTTTTACTTTTCCACTACCCAGGGACTTCACACCACAAACTCAACTCCTAGTTTGTATCACATTATGGGACAGACAAAATGGTACCCACCCAATCAGATCTGCTGTAAGTACAGCCTTCAACAGCTCTGACCGCAGAGGTAGTGTACGGTAAATTTCTGATGAGGGGAATGGTGTATGCAAGAACCAGCCAACCTTCATGTGGCAATCCATTTCTTTCAAAAACTCTGGCAGGCACATGAGGTGGTAATCATGACACCACACTACATCACCCTCCTGATTTCCAGCACCACCCAGACAAATAACAGATTATTGGCCTGCAACCTTTCCATTTGCACCAGCACCAAGGCCATAGTTTGCAAGAACTATGCTAGGACTCACGTGCCCTTGCCTGGAGCATACCAAAACCAGCTTGGCATGGAGCACCATTGTGTGCCATAAAAGGCAACTTGCTTTTAGGCCTGCACATTCAGATTCCTTGGTCCAGGCAAGCCAGATTACATATGCGATGCAATGCAAATAAACTCTTTCAATAAACTTCTGGCAAAGCAAATGATACAACAAATGCATGAATTGGTAGACAGTGCAAAACACATCTAGGCAAGTTTGAAATGAGATTTTTTTGGGGGAAGGAGCAAAGGGAGGAGGGGGAATGGCTGCTCATCAGTTTCTTGGGTCCTAAGTCCTAACTGTGGGCAAGCACCCAATGAAACATGGGTTGCACTGAGTGCTTGTCTAGTACCTGATACTGAGAAAACACAACTTGAGCAAACAATTGGTTGGCATGGTTGTATGCATTGAACTGAGAATCCATACTCCGGGTGGCAGCCAGCCGATCCTCCTGGGGCAGCCCAATGTAGTGAAAGAGGGGCCACAGCACATTATTGCAGTAGCCATTATAGTACTGGTCCACAGTATCATCATCCAAAAATACAGGAACACAACCCTGAAAATCCACGGTGTCCAGAAATTGAATCAGATGCAGTGACAACAATGAAAGAACAACACTTGCCCTCCAGAACAGGTGACTATTATTCAACACAACAAACACAGAGCAGCAAAGTGACCACAAAAGTTTGAATGCAAACCACCACTGATCCAATGGTTGCTTCTCCAATCCAGCATCTCTAATTCATCCATTGTTGAAACCAACCTTGAGTGCTAGTGCCTCAGTCAAGGAAATGCGCCCTTTCTCATCTGGTACATTTATACCAGCCCATCCTATCCATCTTGTCTCAAAATTTTGTTTCACCCCTGCAACAACAACACAACTTGTCCCACTGTCAGGCACAAGTTGTCTCCTCTACAACAACATCCCATGATGTCCTGCAGTCTTCTATACTGCCAAACATTCAGCTGCTTCCATCTTCTTTTGACACAAGTGTTACAAACACCATGAATGTGTGTGCAAGGTTGCAAAATGGGAAAAACAGGAAATCCAACACCTCAATTCTTCATAATGAAGAATTCTCACCCTCTTCAACCATGTCCTGAGCATGTCTACCCATTTCTAGAGGGTAATATAATGCTTGGAAATCCGCATGGCAAGTTTCCAAGGTCCAATTGACATGCAGATGTGGCCTCCAAGAAAGAAGTGATAGGGAGCAAGCCCTTGGATGGGGGAGAGAGACAACCAAACCCTGAACGAGCTGGTGGGTCCCACCGCAATTGCTTGACACAGGAACAGTTCCTAAAAGAAACCAGCACGATCGCGGTATGGCACTGTAGAAGAATCATCAATTGTGCTTCAATGGAGACTGAGCATCTTGTCAAATGTGGGGGGTTTTTTTTTTTGTTTGTTTGGGGGAGAAAGAAAGATTTCGTACCCAGAAGAGCACTCACAAGGCCCCCGGGACTGAGCCTCAAATCCCAACTATCCCCTTCGCGAATGGCCGAAACAGGGAGACGATTGGCCACCACGAGCAGCCTTTGTGCCGCCCGATGCTGTCCCTTCTCATTCAGATTGCCTGAGCTCTCACAGTTCTCCAGTCCGCCTCCCCGCACCCCTTCTGCTCCTCCTGCTGCTGCCCCCGCAGCCTGGTGGCTACCTGAGTTCTCTGGTGCAGTTCGTCTATCGCCTGCTCCCGATTCCATACCCAATCCCCCATGCCCCAAAGAGGAGGCATCCGACAGCTTGCCAACTTCATCCCCGGCCGCATAGCAGCTGCCGCTCCTGCGCAGCTGCCGCTCCCTCACGAGTCTCTCCACCCGCGATGACGAGAAGGACGGCGATGAGACACCCAATTTCGGTAACTCCTGCTCGTCCGACAGCGACGCCGCCCGCACCAGAATGCTGCTGCCGGGCCTAGTAGTTTTCAGCTCCCCCGGCGTCGATATGGAGAAGCGACGTTGGGGGGCATGGCTGATAGTAGGGTCGGAACCTTCTCCTTCCCATACTGTTGTTTTTGTCGTCCTCTCTGGCGGCTTGATTGTCAGTGAGTACGGCATACGCCTTCTCCCTCTTGGCCTATGCTGCCTGCCTGCTCCCCCACCCCTTCCCGCCAAACTCCCAAATCCTTCCTTCCTAGCCACAATCGCAACACCTCCTTGTGTTTCTTTCTTGCTTGCTTTCTTTCTTTCCTTCTTTTGCGATTCTAAAAGCCTCGCGCGCGCGCGCGCCCACACACACACACAAATCGTCGGATTCTGTTGCGGAAGCGAGAAGAAACGAAACTCCTAAACTGATTGCGACAAAGATGCTGGTCTCTTTTGCAAAAGAACCGCAGCACCACCACCCAGCAAGCCGCCCCCACCACCC
>Ga0116228_10006993_pt1 | contig 10097 bp, 10 predicted proteins | sample S1TSphfallax_2_FD_89694 | JGI IMG/M metagenome (GOLD analysis project Ga0116228, IMG submission 89694) | Host-associated microbial communities from peat moss isolated from Minnesota, USA - S1T2_Fc - Sphagnum fallax MG | ecosystem: Host-associated > Plants > Peat moss > Unclassified | place...
GCTCACCTGGTCCTGCACCTCGCGCGTCACCACCGACCGTGACACCCTGAAGGCCATGCGCGAAGCTGGCTGCCGTCTGCTCATCGTTGGATTTGAATCCGGCGATCCGCAGATTCTCAAGAACATCAAGAAGGGCGCCACTGTCGAGCGTGCCCGCGCCTTCACCAAGGATTGCCACGACCTCGGACTCACCATTCACGGCGACTTCATCCTCGGCCTCCCCGGCGAAACCAAAGAGTCGATCCGCAACACCATCAACTTCGCCAAGCAGCTCGATGTCGAAACGATTCAAGTCTCGATCGCTCACGCCTACCCCGGCACCGAGTTCTACGACTATGCCAAGGAAAATGGCTTCATCGTGAACGAAGGCGCCATGGTCGACGACGAAGGCCACCAGCTCGCCCACATCGAATATCCTGGCCTGCCGAAGGAATACGTCCTCGAGATGGTCCACCGTTTCTACGACGAATATTATTTCCGGCCAAAAGCAGCGTGGCGTGTGGTCAGCAAGGCCATCATCAATCGCGATCTCAAGCGTCTCTATCACGAGTCCGTTTCATTCATGAAGCTGCGCGCGCAGCGCAATAAGATTGTCGCCACCAGCAAGAAGGCAACCGCCGACGCGCAAACCCCCGCCAAAGTCGGCGTCTAGTAGGTCTAATCAGGCGCTGACCTTCGGGTCAGCGCTTTTGTTTTGTAAAGGGCGCGGTTTCAAAAAGATAGATTTTGTCATCCCGGCCGAAGCGGAGGGCCTGCATATGGCTCACCTACCACAAATGCGGGTGCCCCATATCTTGCTTTTGAGATGTTGGTTCTCCATTTCATAACGGTTTGTCATCCCGACCGAAGTGGAGGGACCCGCATCTCGCTTTCTAACGCCGCCGGCAAGAGCCACTTTTCAGTGAATGGATCGATGCCCAATTCCACCATGACAATCCGGCGCTATCTCATCCTTGCCGTCGTCATGGTGACTGGCTCATGCGGCGATACCTGCCTCAGCGTCGGAATGAAGCGCATTGGCCCGGTATCGATCGCGCACATGGGCACACTCTTCGCCGCGGTCAGAACACCCTGGGTCGACGTCGGCATCGTCCTGCTGCTCGGCTTCTTCGCGTCGTACCTCACTGCGCTCTCCTGGGCTGATCTCACCTTCGTCCTGCCCGCCACCTCCTTCGGCTACGTGATCGTCGCGCTGCTCTCACGCTTCTGGCTGCACGAGCATGTTTCCATTTCGCGCTGGATCGGCATCGGCCTCATCACCACCGCAGTCGGCTTTGTGACGCGAGGGCCATCGTATACACCGCCGTCCGCAGTCGTTGAGGAAGGCTAAGTGGCCGCTCCCCTGATCGCCGTGGCCGGCATCGCCGCAATTGTCCTCACCGCCACCACCGGGGACGTCATGACCGCATCCGCGATGCGCAAACTGGGCGACCTCGACGCCATCAAGGCCAAGAGCGGCCTGGGCGGCGCTGTCCTCGCCGTGGCAACCAGCCCGCGCCTGTTGATCGGCGCACTCTCCATGGCGCTTAGTTTTTTCGCCCTGCTCTTCACACTGAGTCACGCCGACGTCAGCCTGGTCGCGCCGGCAAGTGGCTCGCTTACATTTGTCAGCAACGCCGCCGCCGCGCGGATTTTCCTCAAAGAGCGCGTCGACAGCCGCCGCTGGATTGCCGCCATCCTCGTCTGCTGCGGCGTCGTCCTGCTCCACCGCTGAGCAGAACTCTCACCCACAAACCTTAACCTTGTCACCCCGACCGAAGCAGAGGCACCTGCATTTCCCTTGTCATCCCGACCGTAGCGCAGCGTAGTGGAGGGACCTGCAGCTCCTCAACCACCCCAACGAACTTCAACGCAACACCCGCATCAGCCCCGTAGCCTCTAAATCAGCCTTCAAAAAATCCTTCCCCGTCACCGCCTCCGCTGCCAGATACCCACTTCGCGCCGCGCCTTCCATCGTCGCCGGCCATCCTGTTGCCGTCCAATCCCCAGCCAGAAACAGCCCCGGCCACGAACTCCGTGCAACAGGCCGGTCCCGATCCATCCCCGGCACCACCGAGAATGTCGCCCGCGCCTCCTTCAGAACTCCTGACTTCACCAGCCGCACCTTCTGCGTTTCCGGAAAGAACTGGCTAAGCTCGTCGAGCGCAAGCTCGATCAACTCTTCACGGCTGGCCGGCAACAACTCCCGCGACCCCCCAATCACTAGTTCGATGTAACTGCCGCGCGATGCCGGCCAGTCACGGATGCGCGATTTATGAAACAACCATTGATACTTTGTGTCGAGTAAGGCTGCGTGATGCAGATCGGTCACTTCGCGTTCGAACCACAAATGCGCAGTAATATACGGCGACAGCAGATACTTCACCAGCGAACCCTGGAGTTCATTCGAGCCATCGACCACCGGCAACATACGTACCAGCTTCTGTACCTGATCGATGGACACCGCCAGCACAACCGCATCGGCAACAAAGCTTTTCTGCCCACTCTGTACCGACCAGCGGCCGTCCCCAAGCGCAACCAGGCCATCGACACTCGAACGCTCATGCACCGCGCCTCCGTGGGCCGCAAGATACTGCGCCGCCAGCCCATACAGTTCGCCGAGGGGAATTCTCGGAATGCCCAGCCTGCTTCCCGTACTGGTTTTCAGAAACAGTTCGCGAAAGACCTTCGCCGCATACCAGAGCGAGCAATTCTCGAAATTGTCATTCAGCGTCACCACCAGCGTCGGTTCCCAGAAATGCCGGATCGCTCTTTCCGTCTGCCCCGACCGCTTCAGCCAGCTCGCAACACTCTCGCTGTCATCCGGCGGCATCCCGCGCAGAAAATCCGCCATCCCGCGCGCGATCGCGACTTTGTCGCGCGCGTCCAGCATCTTCGCTCGCAGGAAACTACCCGAAGCATGCAGCGGCGCCGGCAGCCACGAAGGCGTGATATCGCTGCGCCGCCCGCCCGGTTCAAGAAACGTAATCGTCTCATACCAGCGGACCGCGTCCTTCGCGCCCACCCGCTCCAGCAGATCGATCAGATTCGTGCAGCAGCCCAGCAGGACATGCTGGCAGTCGATCGTCTCGTGCAGCGCCGGATGCTCATACGAGGACGCCCGCCCACCCACAAAGGGTTTGCGCTCGAGCACAGTCACGCGATAACCCGCATCGCTCAGCGCCACGGCAGCCGCAAGTCCGGCAACGCCCGCACCCACCACAATCACTTCTTCAAGATTGCGGCCGTCAGCCCCCGTCAATGCCTGCGGCCTCGCCAGAAGGCCAGCCGGTTCACCAGCATGCGCAACATTCCCTGCACCAGCAGTGCGACTTTCTCGTACGTCGGCACGCGAATGCGCTGCGAAAACACATCGTAGTCGGCGCCCTGGATGCGCAGCAGCAAGCGATGATAGATCGTCACCAGCACCCAGAGCGCCGGCCGGCTATCGGCATCGATCAGCGTCAGCAGTTCCGCGGCAGACTGGTAGAAGTCCTCCGCCTGTTGTGCCGTCTCTGCCAGCAGCGCACGGTGGTGCTGCTGCATCTTCGCACCGCCCGTGAGCGACGCGATCTCTTCAACCGATGCACCATAGCGCGCCAGTTGGTCCAGCGGCAGATAAATGCGCCCGCGCTCAGCATCCTCGCGAACATCGCGCAAAATATTCGTCAACTGAAAAGCCACGCCTGTCTGCTCGGCAAGCTTCTCCGCGCGCGGATCTAGATAGCCGAAAATGCGAATACACACCAGCCCCACCACAGATGCAACCAGGTAGCAGTAGCGATACAACTCTTCGAAACTTTGATACGTATCGAAGTATCCCGCAGGTCGCACCGGTGTCTCCAGGTCCATCGTTGTCCCGGCGATCAGTTGATCCAGCAGTTGCGACGGGATCTGGAAGCGCCGCTTCGCATCGAGCAGTGCCGGAAACACCGGGTCGCCATCGGGCTGCCCTTCTACCGCGCGCTGCCATCCAACCACCCATTGCGCCATCTCGGCGCGCCGCTCCGCATGCGTCTTCGTTTCGTCGTCAGAGATGTCATCGGCATGGCGCATGAACGCGTAGACCGCGCACATGGCATCGCTTTTGTGCTTTGGCAGCGCGACAAAGGAATAGTAAAAATTCTTGGCCTCGCGCTTCGCGATCTCCCGGCAAAGCGCATACGACTCCTCCACCGTAAGCGCCGCGCCAGTGCTCACCTGCAGAGGACGCTCCTGGGTCTCGCTGCTCACTTCGCCTTCCCGACGCGCAAAAATGGGACCACCTTTGCAGTCAGCGCCCGCAACATCAGTGCAGCCTTACGCTGCTTTGTAATGGAAGGACGACTCTTCAACACATCGAACTGCTGCCTCTCGATGGCTGAAAGAATCTCCAATCCGCCGCGCGTGAAAAGATCCAGATCGAGCGCCAGGTCCTTGTCCACCATCCCAAGCAAGGGCGTCCCTTCCGCGAATAGTGAACGCGCCCAGGCCACTTCCTCCCGCATCAGGCAACGAAACCCATCATTCGCAACGCCGCCGGCGATGACCGACTCATCCGTCCCGTATCTTTCCATGTCTTCAAGCGGAAGATAGACGCGATCTTTCAACCAATCCACCGACACATCCTGCCAGAAGTTCGCTAGCTGCAGGGCGCTGCACGTTGCGTCCGACAAACGAAAGCGCTCTTCATCGCGATAACCGCTGGCATACAAAACCAGCCTTCCCACCGGGTTCGCCGAGCAGCGGCAATAGTCGAGGACCTCCTGCCTCGTCCTGTACCGGGAGACTACCTGGTCCTGCCGAAACGCCGCCAGCAGGTCAGCAAACGGCCCTTGGGGAATCTCGCAGATTCGAATTGTCTCCGCCAGTGCGACAAATACCGGGTGCCGCGCGTCCCCGTGGTAGCAGGCTGTCAGCTGCTTTCCCCAGAAGTCCAGCAGCGCCAGCGATTGCTCCCTGTCACCCACTTCATCGCCTAAATCGTCCGAGATGCGGCAGTAGGCATAAATCGAATGGAAGTGCGGCCGCAATCTCTCCGGAAGAAACCAGGAAGCTACGTGGAAATTCTCATAGTGCGATTCGGTAAGCTGCTTGCAATACGCGCGCGCTTCTTGGAGCGTCGGGGCCGTCGCCGGCATGCGATACGCCGCCGGCAGGGCCTGCCAGCCAGCCTGGAGCAACTCCTCTGTCGTTAGTTGTGCGCTCGTCGTCACAAATCAGGATAGAACAGCAGCCCGACCATTGTCGCAGGTTGGCGGTCTACGCTCTAGCTGTTCGCCTCGATCATGATCTTCATCGAATCCGGCTTCGGATGCGCCGCAAACTCCAGCGCCTCGGTCGCCTGTTCCAGTGCAAACCGATGCGAAATCAGCGACGTCAGATCGTACCCGTTCCGGTAGCCCTCAAAGGCCAGCCGCACACCCTCATCCTGCACATCCACCGATGCGCTGTACGAGCCCATCAGCGTCTTCTCATCCACGCAGACCGCTGCGGGATCAATGCTCGTCGACCCATGCTGCGTCTGCGCAAACAGCAGCACACGCCCACCCGGCCGCGCTGCTTCCATCGCCATCTGGATCAGCGAATCTCCATCGACTGCCAGGATCACCGCGTCAGCGCCCCGGCCATCAGTCGCCGCGCGTGTGATCGCAACGGCATTCTCTCGCGATGCATCGATAGGATGGTTCAGTCCAAAGCCTGCCGCAATCAGGTGCCGCTCCTGGTACAGGTCAGAGGTCAACACATGCGCGCCTGTCCGCAGTGCCAGCGATGCCAGCATGATGCCGATCGGCCCCTGGCCAATCACCAGCACCGTCTCATCTTCTTCCAGCTCCAAACTGCGGATCGCCTTCAGGCAGGTATTCAGCGGCTCAATAAATGCCGCCTGTTCAAACGGGACGCCGTCGGGGATCTTCACCACACCGCGTTCCACAATCCAGTCCATCACCCGCACATATTCGGCAAAACCGCCGCCGGACGGCTCATATCCCGCCGTGCATCCCACCTTGCGATACACCGGGCACTGCGCATAGGTCTTCTTCCGGCAGTAGTAGCATTTCCCGCAGGGAATATGGTGGAACACCATCACCCGGTCGCCGGTCTTGAATCTGCGCACGCCCTTACCGACAGCCGCGATAGTCCCCGCCGTCTCGTGCCCGAAAATGCGCGGCGCCGAGTGCGATCCGGTATGGACTTTCTTCAGGTCCGTCCCGCAAATACCGCATGTCGCCACGCGGATCAGCAATTCACCGGCCTCGATCTCCGGGACCGGCACCGTTTCCACACGCACATCATTCGGCCCGCGATACACCGCAGCCTGCATCGTGGCCGGGACCGCCCGGACACCATGCCGCACTGACTGGACTTCAGACTCCCTGGTGATCGTTTGCATGCCTAGATTCTTCTACCAACTGCCTGATCTTCACTCCCAGCGTCTCCGCGCCCAAACGACTGTTGCGCCCCATGCGAGCCATGGCCGCCCAGTATTGCGGACGGACAGCGACACTCGCCGCAAGTCGTCCTACCCTCATTTGACCGGCGCGCGTCAAAAAAGGATTCATGTCCGGCAGTAACTCGTTTGCGCCATCGGAGACCGCCTTCAAACAGTAAAAGGGAATGCCATGGACGCGCGCAAGTCTACCCACGGTTGCGGCTTCCATATCAACCAACAATGCGCCGTAATTTTCGGCAAGCTGACGCTTCTCTGCTTTTCCTGCAATGCGCTTGGTCGTGATCAGCTTCACCGGTGTCTCGTCTCTGCCTGGTGCTTCGGTAGCCGTCTGGTAGCGTTCTCCGGTCGCACCATCAATCACCTCATGCACAGTGTAGGCTTCTCCCGCCTTCATGCCGCAGGAAAGCGCGCCCGCCCATCCGACAGACGCAATCGCCGACAGCCGGCCGCCCTCCATTGCCAGCAGGCAGGCCCGCGCCGCCGGCTCCCGGCCCATCCCGCAACAGGTGGCGACCACTTCCGTTCCATCGAGAAGTGTTCGATAGATGACACATCCTTCGACGTCCCGCGTCTCCCAGCCGCGCACCAGTGGCTTCAGCTCGCCTGGCAGCGCCGCGATAATCCCCACGCGGTCTGTCATTGCGCGGGCGCATAGCCATGCGCGCGAAACCAGTCGATCGCAGCGCGCAGCGCGCTGTACACCGGCACCATGCGGAAGCCGAGTTCCTTCTCTGCCTTCGCCGACGATGCATACATCTTCTTCATCCCCATCCTCACGGATTCGACTGTCGCCCGCGGTTCTTTCCCCCGAATCCGACCCGTCCAGCTCTGGTCCAGGTACGCGAACACAAGCGCAACGCTGTGCGGCACGCGCATGGTCGGCGATGGCAGACCCGTAATCGCGGACATCTTGTCCAGTATCTGCTTGAGCGTCAGATTTTCGCCGCCGAGAATATATCGTTCCCCCGGTCGTCCCAATTCGGTCGCCGCGACGTGGATGCGCGCGACTTCAGAAACATCGACCAGGTTCAACCCGGTGTCCATATACGCCGGAAATCGGCGGTTGAGAAAGTCCACGATTATCTGGCCGGTCGGCGTTGGCTTCAGATCGTGCGGCCCGATTGGGCTGGTCGGATTAAGCACCATCACCTGCTGCCCTGCCGCAGCTGCCTGCAAAGCTTCCTGCTCGCCCAGAAACTTCGACTGCTTGTAATGCCCGATCATGTCCTTCAGGCCGACCGGCGTCTGTTCATCGACGATCGTCCCGTCGCTCTGGAAGCCCATCGTCGCCACACTCGACGTGTACACCACGCGCCGTACGCCTTCTTCGCGCGCCAGCCGCAACAGGTCCCGCGTCCCGGTCACATTTGCCGCCAGCATCGCTTCCGGATCGCGCACCCACAACCGATAGTCCGCTGCCACATGCGCGACAATGTCACAACCGGCAACCGCCGAGCGCAGCGCTTCAGGATCGCGCAGGTCGCCGATCACAGTGTCGGCTTCCAGCCCTTGCAGATTGTCCAGACGGCTCGTCCTGCGGACCAGCAGACGAAGACTCGCCCCTTTCGCTGCAAACTGGCGCGCCACGTGGCCGCCGATGAAACCGGTCGATCCGGTAAGAAAGACTTTCATCCCGGCGATGGCTACTCCAGCACTTCGGAGTCGATGCCGATATTCTTCTCGCCGGCTGCCTTCTTCTCCCAGTACTTTTTGATCCAGGCCTCGAAGCTCTTGCCCGCCGCCGTGTCGCGTCCCGTAAAGGCGAGCGCTGCAATCTCGCTGTAAGGAATCAGCAGCTTGGTCCGCTCCTTCGCAGGAATCACCCGGACTGCCGAAGTCTCGAGCGTCGCACCCGAGCGCCGATCGAAGATATAGCCCTCCACCACGCTGCCGTCCTTGCGCGTAATCGTCACATCCCCGCGATAATCGAATGCCTTCTCCAGGGCTTCGCGCACTTCGTCGGGACCGGCCAGTGTCGGCGTCCAGCCTTCGAGGTTTTCATGCTCAAAACCCGCAGCCACTTCCAGCGTATCGGCCTCGGCCTTCGGAATCACCTGCCCGGCTGTCGTCATGCCTGCACCGTCTCTTTGTGCCCGACCTTGGTCTCAAGCTGCACCAGGGGACTGTGCCGATGCTCCACCGGCTCGTTCAGCAGGTCGATTGCTCCGCGGTCCGCATACCTGGTAAACAGTGTGGCCTTCACCATGCCAAGAAAACCGCTCAGCGAACCAAACGCGTGGTTGACTGTGGTCGGCTCATAGCCGCAGCTCACCATGCAGTTCGCGCATTTCGGATTGCCGGACTCTGTCCCGTAATTCTTCCACTCCGTCGTTTCGAGCAGTTCCTTGAAGCTGTCCGCATAGCCATCCTGCAGCAGGTAGCATGGTTTCTGCCAGCCGAAAATATTGAACGCCGGCGACCCCCAAGGCGTGCACTGGTAGTCCCGCTTCCCCATCAGGAATTCAAGGAACAGCGGCGACATGTTGAACTTCCAGTGCTTCTTGCGGTTCGAAAGAATGGCGCGGAAGAGCCGTCGCGAACGAGCGCGACCGATAAAGTGCTTTTGGTCCGGGGCCTTATCGTAGGTGTAACCGGGCGACATCACGATGCCCTCGACGCCCATCGCCATCACCTCGTCGAAGAATGCCCGGACGCTGTTCGGATCGGTGCCGTCGAACAGCGTCATGTTCGGCGTCACCCGGAAGCCGCGCGCAACTGCTTCGCGTATTCCCTCCACGGCCTTGTCATACCCGCCCTCGCGGCATACGGAAAGATCGTGGTGTTCGCGCTGGCCATCCAGGTGCACTGAAAAGGTCAGGTACTTGCTCGGCTTGAAAAGTCCAATCTTCTCCTTGAGCAGCAGCGCATTCGTGCAGAGATAGATATATTTCTTCCGCGCGACCAGACCCTCCACAATCTCGGCGATCTGCGAGTGCATCAGCGGTTCGCCGCCGGGGATGGCCACCATCGGGACACCGCATTCTTCAACCGCCTTGAAGCATTCCTCCGGCGTCAATTCCTGCTTCAGGATATGCGCCGGGTACTGGATCTTGCCGCAGCCGGCGCACGCCAGGTTGCAGCGGAAAAGCGGTTCCAGCATCAGCACCAGCGGATATTTTTCACGCCCGGACAGACGCTGTTTCAATACATACGTCGCTACTGTCCACATCTGCGAAATCGGTACAGCCATCTCTCGCGTCTCCTCTTCGCTTCTTGGTCACGCCGCTAAGGCGCGCCGGTATGTGCTCAGCGCCAGCAGCGGGAAATAATCCCTATACCCGTGGTACGCCAGGTAAAACACCCGTGGGAACCCGGTCCCGGTAATGATGGCCTGCCGCGTCGCACCCTCGCCCATCGTTTCGTCCCAGCTTCCGTCTTCGCGCTGCCGCTCCAGCAGCCAGCGCACGCCCTTCGCCACCGAATCGCTGCGGTCGTCGCCTGCTGCGAGCAGCCCCAGGATTGCCCATGCTGTCTGCGAAGGCGTACTCACGCCCACACCGCGCAGATTCGGATCGTCATAACTGCCGCACGTCTCGCCCCAGCCCCCGTCTGCGTTCTGCACCATGCGGATCCACTCCGCTGCCTGCTGGATTTGCGGCTCATGGTTCCATACACCGATTGCTTCCAGGCCGCGCAGAACCAAGAACGTCCCATAGAGATAGTTCACGCCCCAACGACCGAACCA
>Ga0116228_10006994_pt1 | contig 10097 bp, 12 predicted proteins | sample S1TSphfallax_2_FD_89694 | JGI IMG/M metagenome (GOLD analysis project Ga0116228, IMG submission 89694) | Host-associated microbial communities from peat moss isolated from Minnesota, USA - S1T2_Fc - Sphagnum fallax MG | ecosystem: Host-associated > Plants > Peat moss > Unclassified | place...
ACAAAAGAAAGATTTTATTTTTAAATTTCATTTCAACATCGCAAGTTTCACATTGATCAATGTGTAGTTGAATATATGAAGAAATAAAAAAATCTACAAATTGAACAACTTTTGCTCCTCAATTGAAAAACTTTCATCATTTACATGTTATTATACCAAGCCCTTAATACAAAAGCTTTACAACAACAATATCAACATATAAATTATGACACTAACCTACAAGTATCACACGTTCTATACGTTTTGGAAACAAAAACACAATTCTCAAATGACATAAAAATTCATAAAAACATCAAAATATTCTTGTATATGAATTTATGGTGATTGTGGTTTGACAATGATAAACAACACGTAAATATTGTTACATTGTTATAACAAAATAACATGTAATGAATTTGAATATATATATAGCTATGTTTAAGATAAAATTCCAAAAAAAAATTCATATTGTATGTGTTTATGAATGTCATTCTTGTTTGAATTCTATATTTTTCAACACATTAAAAGCTTTGATTCAAAAATCTCCAAATGATTTGCTCACTCATTATTTTAGAAGATTCTAATATTGAAATATAAGATGACACTAATTATAAGAATGATAAACAACAATTAACAGATTTTATGAATAGATATTCAAATTAAAATCCTACTTAGAAAAAAACACCAACAAAAGTTGGATCACAATTGAATCACATATGGACAAAATACCCTACTCAAGAATCAATGCAAATCAAGAGTATGGAAAAAAAAGCATAGTGGCAAGATTTTTCAACAAACCAATTTATATGGGCATCATGTTGGGTTAGGTTTTGCATTGAACTTCATACCAATACACATGATGTTCTAACACGTCCTAAAATACCATTCTCACACTTGACAAGAATCTCCAAAGATTCTTGAAAAGAATTGTCCTAAATTTTTTGGGAAAAAAATTTCTTCAAAAACCCAAATTGTGTGTGTCTATGTGTGTGTGTGTGTGTTGTTTTTTGTGTGTGTTTTGTTTTCTTAGATAATCTTCTCAGTTTTGTTTTGCAGTTTGCGTTTTTCCAAGTGTGAAGAAAAGCGTCGAAAGCACAAGCTCACTTTGTTAGATGTGTCTGAAATAGGATCAGGATTAGAGATTCTCGCTGGGGTGAGATTTTAGTTGAGGTTTCGGATTTGGTGACGTAGTGTTGTTGCTGCTGTCGCCGCCGTCGTCTTTCTCTCTCTCACTCGCTCACTCACTCATTCACTCGTAGCACAGTCGTTGTTCAGTTTTGGGTGGGGGAGCGGGGGAAAAAAAAAGAAGGAAAAACAAAAAACCACGGGAGAAGAGGAGGAGTTCTGAGAATGCTGCGGAGGTTTTTGAAGGATGGGTGGTTCTTGTTGACTGGAAAGCGAACGTGGCGGCAAACTTGCGCATTGCTGAATTAGGTGTTTTGTTGAGTGGAGTATCGTATTTTAGGGTTTTGGGATTTCTCCTAGGACTGAACAATTACTGTGAGGATGGGATGTGCCTGGTGACAGACAGATCTGAAGAAGAGAGTTTTGGGTAGTGATAGATAGCAAGGAGCAGAAATTTCTCTGTTTGTATTGCCATCCAGACATGACGATGATGATGATGATGGGTTAGGGTTAGGGTTTGGCATGTCTGGAGAGGGATAAGAATGCACATGCCATAGCCAGAAGAAAGTATTGTTGTGATAAGCGCTGGGTTATGCGAGTAAGTGTTGTCTTCTGTCAAATACTTACTTCCCTGAAGTTTTCTCTGAAGGCGTGGAGATACCCAGAAAGTGTGGTGCATAAGGATTAGGGTTATCGGTAAAGACAAGAAATGGGTACGCACACATTAGGTGGAGGAAGAGGTGGAGAGGCTGGACGTAGGGCCTTCTTGTAGGATTTGACCAGAAGCTCCCAAATCTCAGGAGTGCTATGGAAGTTAGGGAAGAAGAAGATGCAGCTCCCCTAAAGTCAGGAAGAAGCAGTGTGACCAAAATTGCACAAGTTTCTGTCAAGCAGTCTGGACTGGCTGGTTTGGAGGACCAAGGAAAGCAGCAAACCCGTCATCATCCAGCTGCTGCACAAGAGGCTCAAAAACATCAATCTGGTGTGGATGCTAAAGAGAAGCAATTGATCACTCCTACAGTTTCCCCCCAGACTCATTCTGGTTCAAATGCACCATTGCAGCAGAATCAGGTGGGAGGATTGAGTATGATGAGCCTGAGGAGGTCTTCACCATCAGCAGGGGTTCTGGTCCCAGTTGCAGACTCCTTGCTGCCACTGCCTGCAATGCTGAAATCTCTTGAGGATGCTCAGAAACTTCCAGGTGAAGATTGTAATGGGTGTTTGAAAGAGGTTTCAGACACTCATGGACAAGATGAGCATCCGGAACTGACAATTTCATCTCCAGGATCAGACACAGAGAACTCACATCGAAACATCTCAGATCCAGGCTTGAATTTCCTTACACCAGTGAAGGGGTTTTCTGCAAATGGAGACAACAATGCAGCTACAGGAGATGCCTCACTGCGCCAAGTTCTCTCTGATCCTGGCACGTGAGTCCAGTTTCCACTCTTTACCAGATTGGTGCCCCTCATTGCATTTGCAAAAATTCTCAAGAAATTGTTTAGTGACAATCTCGGATAATGCATTACCATGACAAGATGGTTTCCCCAACAGCCATACCGTGACTCGATTACATTGTGTTGTGTGATTGCAAATTGGCAGGGGAACGTTCATGGATGATGCAATGGTTGCGAGATGTGGACATACATATGGGAGTGCCAGTCTTATTGCTGTCTTAGAGACGGTACCAGCACTTTGAATCTGCAAGGAATGCACAATTGTGTACTTGTTTGAAATGGGCTTCTTGGGGTTACTAAAGAATCAGAACATGCACGGTGCCCTTGCGTCCCCTTGGTTTGGTATGCCTGTTGTGACCACAGGTGCTCTAAAAGTGTGGTGATTTGAGGTCAAATGCTTTCTATGTGAAATGGGGAGATGGTTGGTTGGGTGCAGGGCAAGTGTGTTTACTGTGATGCATCTGTTCCTGCAGAGTCACTCGTCCCAAACTTAGGTTAGTCTAATGCACCTGAATGGGGAATTGGTTTGGAAATTTAGGGGTCATTGAGCAGTTAATTTGCTGATACATGTTCTGAGTTATTGCATCATCACACAGCTATAATGTTGTATCCTTTGCTATTGCTCAGTGTTCCCCAATTTTATGGTAGTTCCAAACCATGTTTCTAGTGTTGTGGAGAGCAGTTTATTATTGTGTCAATTCATTTGGGTGCCTTTTTTTGTTCTGCAGCAATTCGGGCAGCTGTGCATGCGTTTAAGCAAGAGGACCATGTTTGTGAATTCACCTTAATGAAGGCAGGCAAAAGGAGGAGGGAGGAACCTGAGGAGGAGCAGCCACTTGAAGAAGGTTCAGATCAAAAGAGACAGGCTCGGGTATGTAAGCCTTTGGCATATTTATATGCTGCTTTGTGTGGACTTGTTATCCTGTTAGTTGGTCGTAACACATTTGCATTAAGTACTGAACTGCTATCATTGTTCACTGAGCAATCAAGCCAATAGCCCAACGTAGTTGGGAGACTCATAGTCTCCTTGATAGATGGATGGATGTTACCATTGGTTTTTACTGAGAGGCAGCAGGTTATTATGCTTTCTGTGTTCTACATTCTGGATTCAGAGTGACTTGGAGAATAGATGGCAACTCTATTGCAGGATCCGGTTATTGCTGGAGAACAAGCATCCGCATTAGATGGTCCACGGCCAAAGGGAGGAGCTCAGTTCCCTTTTGCAGTTAGTGATCGGGTCGTCATCAAGGTAGGGTGAATATTCCTTCCTTCCTCAATCATCCTGGGTCCCCACTTCTCTTTCTTTCTGAACTCTCACAATGGATGGGTTGACTTCCAATCATCTTCAACCCCTCCCCAACACTGTCAAATCACAAAATTTCCTGCTTGCTGATAAATGTTGTCAGGGTAATAAAAGGACTCCAGAGCGCTTTGTGGGGAAGGAGGCAATCATCACGACACAATGCTTGAATGGATGGTATGAATCTAAGCTGGAAATTGTCAACCCTCAAAACACTTCCAAATGATTGATTCCACAGTTCATTTTCTAGAAGACTACTTCACATACATAAGGTAGATATGAAAGGTGATGTAAGCCATCTGTGTTGTGATTGTGCTAAGGTTGATATTGCTCCTATAGTCCCACAGACGAGCATAAATGAAATTTTTGTATGTGGGCGGTTGTTGTCTCAGAATGATGAATCGTAATTTGGCTGCAGGTATCTGGTGCAAACAGTAGACCATGGTGAGAGTGTTCGACTTCAGTATCGGTCCTTGCAAAAAGTTGAAGGTTGACCTCCTGCCTTTTCTTTTTGTATGATGCACTCTCATGTTACTATAATAAAACTCAGTTGTGGTCATTGGCCTGAAGTGCTGGTTTTGAACTTTTTCCTTCTGTCAGGAATGATGACCACCATAACCCCCCCTATGCCCCTCGCCTTCCATTTTTAACATGTCTTTTTCGACTTCTTTGATTCTAGTCTGACTTTTGTGCAGAGATGGATGCACAACCAGATTCAGAAGCACATAAATCACTGGACCAAGTGGGCTTTGGAGGAGAAAAACCCACCAAATCTTCTGAGCCAAAAGAAAGGTTCCCCTCCTTGCCAATGACTGAAGAGCTTCCTGAAGGCAGTACAAGGGAGACACCAGTTGCTACAACAGCTGTTGTGTTTCCAATTATGCCTGTGAAGGGTGTCAGAACTGAGCTTCATAAAAAAGCTCGAAGAGGAGATTTAGCTCGATCCATTGAGACAGCAGCAGCAGTGGCCAGCAGCACGCCCAGTGTAGGAACTTCCAGTACTTCATCCCCAGACATTAAGGTCCTCTATACACATCACGAAACTCCTACACCCAAACTGTAGCCCTAATTGACACAATTGTAGAGAGCTAAGTTCTGGACCTTTTTTTCCTCATATTCCACATGTGCATCTCTTTGCTTTTTGCTGACCCATGAAAGGAATAACGGTGTCATAACCTTTGTTTCTATGATCCTGATAGAGTGAGGTGAAAACGGCTAATTTAAGCAAAGTGAGAAAGGAGACAGAAGTTCCTGAACTAGAAGTGGAGGATGACCCATATGACATGACACCAGTTTGGGTGGCTCCGCCATTGTCTGAGAAAGTGGAGCCTCCTTTTATGGACAAGACAAATGGTGGCAGCAGTGGTGACAAATTGCTTGAGCTTACCCAAGTGTGGGAAGGTCCGGAAGAGCCTCAGGGTCTTCAACACCCCAACTGTATAGCAGTTCAACTAACTGGTGTGTCTTCTCATGCTGTTTTGACTTGTCAGTTTACAATTGTAGGGAGCTGGACATTTCATGGAGCTGGGTTTTTAGAATGTAGCAATATAGGGTTTGAGGTTGGGTAATGCAAAAAAGTTTTATATCCCACTCGGCATGTTTCTTGCTTAGTGTTGCAGGCTAATTTCAGTTTGTTGTTTTGAATCTTGGGCTCCTGAAGTTTTATGAGGAGAATTTTTTTGTCTGAAGTCAATTGTATACTTCACAGTTTCAGAGCATGAGTGTGAACCATCCTGACTTGACTGGCAGGTTCTTGCTTGCCATTTTGTTTTATATTTTCCTTTTGTAATTGTCATCTTTTATCCCAGACTGGCAAAGTTTTCGAGGGCTGTCTGATTTGTGTACCTACTTCCAGCTGGTTCATGGTTTAGGGATTAAGTTGCAAGATCTTTTTTCTTCTTTTCAGAGACTTGCCCTAAAAGTCTAAAATCCCGAGTACTTCCTTCCAGACTTTCTCTGCTTATACCCATGTGTAATTAATTAGGAGCATCATCAGAAGTTACTCTGTTTTGGAATGCAAGTTTTGTAGACTGCTGCCTTTTAATCATGCTAAGTTTAGTGTTTCATCATGCTATATTTTAGACTTGTAGTTGAATTTATTCTTCACTAGTTGGGGGGACCTGTTCCTCCTGTGTCTCTCTTCTCTGCTTTCTGGATTGTTGTTCTAGTCCTGGTTAACTTAGGGGAGAATTGCTTTTGAGACTCTTTTCCCCACCATGCTCAATTCAAGGCTTGGAGATTTAGTGTATTGTTTCCTGCTTCAATGTGCTCATTCATGTAAAAGGATTCTTCAAGTTCCAAGTTCTTTGAGTTTAGACTGTTGTAAAGTCATCTTTTTCTGTTTGAGGACTTTCATTTGTTTTGTGTGTAGTAATTCATAGCAGCTGCTCCATCAGGATTGTGTCTTGCTTGCTACCGATTGCATAACTTCCCACTAATGTGGGATATATTGAAAAGAGCGGATTGGAAGAAAGGAAGATATGAAAGAGACAAATTTTCTGATATCCTGTTCTTTAGTGGGAGGGAGATGATACATGGCTGAAATGACAACGGTCAGCATATGCAGAAAGCACAGAGGTTGGAAGCATGCCCATAGTTTTGCCAAGCATTGAGGTTGCGGATGCCTTCACAGTTCGGTCTAAAAGAAGTGTCTTAGCAAACAGAGCGCCTTCTGTGAGCCTGGGCATGGAATCTGATTCTTGTCATAAGGTGAGAGTTGTCTGTTTAGTGCCTTCTGATGCCATTTCAGTTTCCCAGGACCAAGATGATTTTGCAGGTGTAGTACTGGAATGGGTAGTTTACTGGTAGGCTGAGCCCAGAGGTTTTGAATGCCAATTTCAGGGTGGAACTGTAAATTGCACTGTAGAGCAAAAAACATATCTGACTCATGAGGAATGAATGCTGACAGCTTTGTTTTGTCCATGTGAAAATCTGTAAACTGAACCACTTGGGTTAGGACTCTTTGCAGGTTGACAGCTCTGACTCACGAAGATGCAGGAGTGTTGGTGAAGACCTAGTAGTGCATGAGCAGTTGGCAGCCAATCCAGTTGACAGCAAGCCTCTTGCAAAGTGCACTGCACAGCTGGATGAGAATGCAGGTTTGAGTGAATGGGTTGGACCAGCTGGAGAGAAGCATATTCGACAAGTTGTCAGCAGCATATCAAATATGAAAGAAATTCTGCCAATAATGAAAAAAGATATACTAGAGCTCGAGAAAAAAATTCCTTGGAACTGCCTAGTAAAGTCATGGAAGCTGCATCGTGCAAATTGGCGAAAAGGCATCAAACAGAGTAGTTCTGTGCTGGTGACTAACCCTCCTCGCCTGCTAATTTTTTTTCCTGGCATTGTATGCAGATGCAGATAAGAGATTTATATGTGCTCGTTGTGGTTTCTTTTGTGTCAGAATGTGGCTTGGGTTTTGGGTATCAACTTACTTCAAGCACTCTTTGTTAATCTTCCTTGAGATCCAAATCCACGTGTGTAGTTGGTGTTTTGGTTATGACATTGTTGTGGTGGTGTATGTTGTTGCAGGCGCTTGGAACCAAAGTGAAGACATTTCGAACTGCTCTTCTCTTGACAAGGGCAGGAGGCTTATCAGATGAAGAGTGGGAGAAACGAATAGGGATGGCTATGGAGTCAGGAGATGTTGAGCTGCTGGTTTCCTTGTGGGGACGACTTTATGATGATGTCTTCAAATGGGTGGAGTCCAAGTCAAAGCACATTCATGAGACTGCTGTGGACACAAGTGCAGTTGAAACATTTGCAGAGCTACGCCAACAATTCCCTCAGCTCCAGGTAGCAGGATTGTCCCCTGCTGCAATCACCACTGCAGCCACATTGGCTGCAGCTGATGCTATTGCAGAGCATCATACTGATGCCAATGTAATCTTTTCCCACCTCCCTCATCATTTCTCTTTGTCTGCTTATAAGGGTGGTTATGCCAGAAAGACAATGTTGACCATTTGAGTTCATGGAATTTGGATTTTTGATGTGCTCATCCATTTACAGGTATCGCAGGATTGTGATCAACAGGCATTGTTGGCAGTTCCAATGAAACTGCTACAACAACACAGCCGAGAGGACCTTTTTGCACTCCGAGATGCTCTGGAAAGAGAGAAACGACACCTCGCTGCCAAAATTGCACGGCTTGAAGAAAATGAAACTTTGAACAAAGAAAAGGAGGATTTGGTTGCTGGGTTTCTTGCAACAGGACCACCTTCTAGTACTCTAGATATCATCAGTGCACCACCGCTGACAGTAGAGAGTGTACTAGCACCCACCTCTTACAACTTTGTAGAAGAAGAGCAAAGAGCACAAGGGAGTGAGATGGATGATGAGGGTGTAAGTGACGCTGTGGATAGCAATCCTGACACCGATGGAGAAGCCACAGACAGGTCTGATTCTGACTAGATTCTTCAGGGAGTTGTATTGCATAGGTCAAGCTCTGAAATGTTCTATGCGAAAGTTGAAATATAGATTTGGTGCATGTAGAGCTTGTTGCATTTGAGATCTTTGTCTACTGGTTAAGAGCTCTGAAACTTGAATTGTACAATACGTAAGGAGACGAGATTTGATAATTTTTGAGTTTCTATCATTGCATGCATGCCTAGCTAGATAAGAGTTGATCAATTGACATTCTCAATTTGCAAGAGGGCAAGACTGCCTATCAGCAAACACAAACTCAATTCAATGTGAAGTGTGCTATATGTGTTGCTCACGGGAGGAGGAAGTTCACAAAGAGCTTTGCTATTACAAGTTGCAAAAGTTTCAATTTGTCATGCTGACTTCTGCAGTACATGAACAGATTTGTCTTTAATTATATACATACATATATAAAATCTTCCCGTGTAATCCATCTTGAGATCAAAGGAAAACATGGGAAACATGGGATTTGAGTCTAGGGTCTCTTAGAGGATCTTTACTGGCAGTAATATGGAGGCATATACAGAGTACTAAGTTATGTGCTCCCAAAATCATTCTTTTGAACCAAACTAACAATTTATTACTATTCTACATCCAAAACATGCTCTTACAATGCATAAGTGGGGACTACTCTTACTACAATTCCACCTTGGTAACCTATCTTGTAACCTATCCTATTCTCCACACTACACCTAGGTAACTATCTATGTAAGGTAGAGTAACTATCTATGTAATGGGTTCATTTAAACTTGAAGATAGCTAAGCTAAAATCAATAGATTGGAAAATAGTTCAAATAGTTCAAACTTGTGGCATGCTATCAATAAATAGCAATATATGACTATAAATGTGGTAGCCTAATCATCAACATTAATTTCTAGAATTAAAACAAGTATTATGCAAATGGTGCAAAGATAAACTTGTATGAAAAGTTTAGATTTTGATGCTTGAGACCATTGATAAATTGTCATTTCAAAATCCTATGTGATAGTCTATTGACAAGTATCTTCATTTCTTGTGCACCTCCTCTTGCATCATAGAGCTTGCATGTGCATTCATCTCCTTTTATGGCATTGTAAAACATGTGTAGTAGAGTTCACATCTACGTAATGAGCATGTCACAAATTGGTCTTCTTGTGTGATCATCTATTTTTGCACTTTAGAGGCCACACAACAAAACTTGCACCTCCCTTGTGAACATCCAACTTAGCTTGTCCTTTGGTTTTGCCTAGTTTCAACAATCTATAGATTCAATAGACAATAATAGAAAGACATCGCCGATATGCATCAACGAAAGAGAATTCAATGTCAATTAAAAATGCAAAGGGAAAGAGGGAGAGGAAACACCAAGAGAAATCCTATTCATAGAGACCATACTTGCATGCAACTAGTTGTCCAAAACAACTAGTGCAATATTGGAAAACAACCAACAATTATTTTATTTAAAAATAATTATATGTTAGAAATTACTTTAAATTGTAATCTAATTGCAAACAAGTCAACATTTTGACATGTCATCATGTTCTTGTGAGTTTTTTTGTCAATGTCATTTGACTCCATATGTAAGTTGCAATTACACTAAAACTATACAATAAATATTATTACCACATCATAAAATCATGTAGTTTTATGAGAGTTGCAAATAACAAGGTTCCATGTCAAACATTGCCTTCAATATAACTTAATTATGTATGGGTCAACATCTAAACATATCAACATGTTTTTGTGAGTTCTATCAACATTGTTTGATTCTAGATGTAAGTTGTAAATAACTTGCAAGTTGTTCACTTACTTTAGTGGTGTTGGCATGGTATGC
>Ga0116228_10006995_pt1 | contig 10096 bp, 8 predicted proteins | sample S1TSphfallax_2_FD_89694 | JGI IMG/M metagenome (GOLD analysis project Ga0116228, IMG submission 89694) | Host-associated microbial communities from peat moss isolated from Minnesota, USA - S1T2_Fc - Sphagnum fallax MG | ecosystem: Host-associated > Plants > Peat moss > Unclassified | place: USA...
ATCAAACCAAAAAGAATGCTTTGTTGGGTCTGCACGGAGGTAAAGAGACTCTCCCAGCCATGCATGTTATGTTTAAGAGCCAGTCAAACTACCTTAAGGTACCTGGGCCAGTTTGACACTAATTGTATTCTTTTTCAGAAATGTTGAAAATTTCAAAATAAAATAAAATAAAATAAAATTTCAGAAATATTTTTTTGTCTGAAAAAAAAAAAAACAGAATTTGATCAAATATGTACTTGGGAATATGTCATTGAAATCCTGGAAATTAATTAATTATTCAACAAAGATGTGTCAAAGTGGTCAAGGAAGAAGTCAAAAAAATCCAATAAAAGCCGATGGCTGGAATCACTATCACCCAAAAGGTTAAAGAAAGGCCAAAAGACACAAAGCTCACAAGAACCGAAAGAAAGGAAAACCCTAGTCCCTATCTTGATAAGAAACTATCTCACCCACAACCCTTCTAATGTCGCTTGAATGCAAATCATGAAATCTAATAGTAATGGAAGGTTTAGAACAAGCATCTCCCATCAACATAATCTTCCTCTCTATAGCAAAGGGTAAATGACCAAGGTACTATGGAACCCATAACATTAAGCTTGAGCCTCTAGGCATGACTCCATATATAACAAGGGGTGTGTCACACTATGGCCTTGCCATTTACATAAAAAAGAAGAATTATGTAAATTCAAATGCAAAATATTCCTCTAAAAGAAACCAAAATCCTTCAAGATGTCATTACCTCTAGGACTAGTCTCAAATTTCAACACAAGCCAAAATATCATCTTTCAAAAATCCTCACATTCAAATAGACCTACTACCTTGGGGTCAAAGTCCATTAAGCTACTATACTTTATAATGAATCTAAACACAATATCCTTGCCTTAGTAGGCAAGGCCAACAAAACAATTCAAAGGCTCCCATTCTAACAACCTAATTGGCCATGTAGGCTTTTTTTTTTTTTTTTTCTTTCCTAGGTACAAGCCTATTCCATAGGCCTTGTATAATTGTGTATATTTTCCACACTAATCCTATAACCTTTCTTTGCATCCTAATACACAAAGGGGCAGACAAAAAGGAATACTCTAGTGTTGGGTATGTAAACAACTGGCATAATTTTATAATATTTTCATATTTTCATATATCATTTAAAATTTTTTACCCATTACAAAAGAAGGTGAGGTGTTTTAAAATTGTTCACGGGAAGGTGCTACATCCCCCACGCACCCACCCACCGACCGATATGGAGGTTGTGGAGGATACATTCCGCTTGATAATGCTCCCTTCATATATAGTAGAAAACATTCCGCCAAATGCGTAATGAGGTGCAAAGGAGGAGAATAAGTTAGTTGGGAAAGTGGAGTCAAGCTTCACATTTGAGGCTACAATAAATTATAATCAAACGGTCGAAGACCTAGAAAGAGAAAGAGGATGGATGAAAATCCTAACTATAAAAAAAACACGGAGGAAATTCTCCGTCAACCTTTTTTTAGTGGGGACTTACACACTCCCTCCGACCGATCAACCGACCAACTAACCAACCACTAACCAACCACTAACCAACTTGTGTGGTGTGTGGTCCAAGAACCTTCAAAGCAACTAACAACTTTGATGATGCACCCACCCAATGAGTAAAATAATGCACACAACTCAACTCATTCGGCCTGCCATCGTAAATCATTAGCAATTGTAAATTGGAGTTCACCTTGTATCGAGGAAGATCCCTCCTATCGGATCTATTACCTATTTTGGTGGCAAATTTGTGCATTTTGCTTAGTTAAGAGCCCTCTGACTCTTTAACATCGACCTTGTTCTAGGTCCTTTCTTTTGGGAATGCCCTCATTTTTAATGCTTTACATTACACCTTTCATGGATGTAACTAACCATAGTTAAATATTTGTCCTTTCTTTTGGGAATGCCCTCATTTTTAATGCTTTACATTACACCTTTCATGGATGTAACTAACCATAGTTAAAATATTTTTCATTTTCTTTTGACCAGTTGCACAGCAAGCACATTGTGCAATGCAAAAATTCCTGGAAAATGTCTTCACTAGGGAAATCTGTGCAAAAATGTCTTCACATCGGGTAAGAAGAAGAAAATGGTAAGCATGACGAACTGGCTTTGTTATTTCTCCTCGCCCCGACCACTAGGGCTCAGCTAGCTGTATAGCTTCTCCATTCCCCTTGATTCAACATTTTTGGGCTTATTTATAACTTTGTCTTTTTGCAGTGCTAATTATTATTATTATTATTTTTTTAATTTTTCAAAAACATTATGAAATCTCGCCCTCCTTTCAAGTAAAAACCACATTTTTCACATTGTTATATATTTACATTGTTTTACATAGCAATGTAAAATGATATAGATATAAATATAAATATAAATATACATTTATGTTGTCTTATAAGAGCACGTAAATCTATATAAATATAGATTTATAGACCCACCCACCCTCCCCACTCTTGAGGAGGTTTATTTTTTTCAATTTTGTGAATTAGGCAATCCTCCAAAAGAGCAAAAGAGGATGGGGCTAAATTTGGCTACATGTTAGAGAGGCAAATAGAAAAAAATCTAGGGATCTTATTGGTGGGAATAGCCGATGAATTAGGGCTTGGGTGAACTAGCACCCAAGTTGGTACCATGATTAAAATTTAAAAAATCCCCAAATCCATTTAAATTATATCTAAATATTACAAGTATTCCATGTTCAAATCTAACATTTTTGGGGCTCAATATGTCCACTAAGAGGCGTAACTCAAAAGGGTGAAGGTACTAACGTGGGTACCAAGTTCACCCAACCTGGGTGCCCATTCACTTCAACCTGGCCCATGAGAAATTAGGAGTCAGGTTTTATAGTGTAAATCGGGTGAATTAAAATTCCTAGAAATGTGGCAAATTTGGTGGATTTTAAAAAATTCCTAGAAATATGGCAATTTTGGTGGATTTTTTTTTTAAATCCTAGAAATGTGGAAAATTTGGTGGATTCTTAAAAATTCCTAGAGATATGGCAAATTTGGTAATTTTAAAAAAAATCCTGGAAATGTGGCAAATTTGGTGGATTTTTAAAAATTCCTAGAAATATGGCAAATTTGGTCGATTTCTTAAAAAATCCTAGAAATTTGGCAAATTTGGTGGATTTAAAAAATTCCTAGAAATGTGGCAAATTTGGTGGATTGTTAAAAATTCCTAGAAATATTGAAAATTTGGTGAATTTTTTAAAAAATCCTAGAAATGTGGCAAATTTGGTGGATTTTCTTTTTTACAAAAGAAAATCCTTTGAGGGGAGCCTGGCCCCCACCCCATTTTTTTTTCTTCAGGTAGTCACTCTCGAGTGTATTTTTCAACTTTTTTTTTCACTGTGCTGAGAAAGATTGATTGAAACGTTCAACTGTGCGAACGCAACCATGGTTTAGCTTTTTTCGGGGGTGGGCGTGGAGGATTTTTCTCACTTTCGGAGTTTGAGGCGGTTTTGGACGTTTCCGTGCTGTGTTGTGCTGCGTGCGTGCGGAATGAAAGGAATCTCTACTCTTTCTTTTGTTTCCTTTTCTTTCCTCTTCGCGCGTCGCAACAAATTGCGGCGTTACGCACGCATGCATTCTCTCCCTCGCTCGATCGCCCCTTCCTTGCACGCAGCAGCTGGAGCGTCTCCTCCTCTGCCCCCCCGCCCCCTCCCAGCCCGCTTTACTTACGTACAGAGCATATTAATAAGCGTCGTAAGGAGCCGTTAGAAACGGAATCCCAAGGGGCGGTTTTGTGGTTATGTAAAGTAGTGTATTATTATTTGCTGGGAAGGAAGAAGGAGAAGGGATTCTGCAAGCTGGCCCTAGCCTAGAGCTAGCTAGCTAGCTAGTTCCGGGATTGATTCGCAAGGAAAACCATCGGAAGACACGGGAACTCGAGATTATGATGATGATGATCATGCGCTGATGAGCTGGTTTTTTCTTTCCTTTTTTCTCTCTCGGCCCTAATACTACTTTTCCGGAATCGCGATTTGCAAAGGAAACGAGTAGGAGACTCCGGAAGACATGTTGACGATGATGAGCTGTTTTTGCTTTTTCTTTTTGGATGTTATTGCAAGCGTGTAATCAAGCATCTGCAGCAGTATTTCTTCTCCACGGAAAACCGAACGTACCTACACAAGCAAGCTATATTTCTCTGTGTCTTTTTTTCTTTTTTCTTTTTTGGATCTAGTTGTAAGCCAGTAATAGTAGCATCAGCAGCAGTTTTTGTTCTCCACAGGAACTTCGTTCATACACAAGCAAGCTCTGTGTGTGTGTCTGTTCTTTCTTTTTTTTCCTTTTGCGATCTTGTTGTACGCCAGTAACAATAGCATCAGGAGCAATTTTCTTCTCCACGGTAACCGAAAATACATACACGAGAAAGCTGTCTCTCTCTCTGTTCTTTCTGTTTTCTTTTTGGAGCTTATCACAAGGCAGTAGTAGTAGTAGCATTAACAGCACTTTCTTCTACACGGGAACGAACATACGGTATGCGAGCAAGCTCTCCTGCTCTCCCCCCGCTATCGTTCTCCTTCGCGCGCAATCCGACACTTCTCCTGTGCCTGTCCTGTTGTTCTTTGGAGGCAGGCTGATTGGAGGGGAGCAGGCAATTTTTGTCTCTGTGTGAAGCTTTTTTTTGTTTTTTCTTTGTTTTTGGGTTTGGTTCGGGAAAGAAAGAAAAATATACCTACGCGCCAGCCAAGCCGAAGATGGTGTCCAACAACGATAAAGCGTCTGTGACTAAGGAACAGAATGATAAGCATAAGAAGGTATGAAATCCTTTATTTCTTCTCCCTTTGTATTCTCCTTTCCTTCTCTTTTTATTCCTTTCTTCCACCAATTCTTTTGCTATTCTGTAAGATCGAATTTTTCCGTGGTTGCTAGTGTATGTTTTTCCGCCTGTTTTAGTTTAGATCGCATTTGGATGAACGCGTAGCAGTGCGTGGTTTTTGGTAGCCGAATTGTGCAATCCGTTTAGGCTAGCAGGAGCGGAGTCCTGTTCTTAGGGCTTGCTTTTTTTGTACCAGCTCGATAGCCAGGGCTGGTCTTCTTATTAGGTACCAGACAGAAGGAAAAAGCTGAGATCTGTCATGGAAACAAAAGGTATTTAACCGTTGTAGCATATATCCTCATGTTAGCATCAAAATGCGGACAAACTGTCATATGAAAGACACACCACGAGTTCAAAACTGAGAAGAATTATTTTGCAAGCAGGTGCTGGAAGCTCTTATGAAATTACCAGAAAACAGGGAGTGTGCAGATTGCAGAAGCAAGTGAGTAAATCTCTTTCCTTTTGCCTGCAGTGAGTATTATAATCATTTTGACGTCCAACCAAATGAAATGATTAGAAAAAAGTTTGAAAGCTGTGCACCCAGAAAAGAAATGATCAGGGTTGAAAGTTGTGCATCTGGACTGGATATCAGCACATGTGTTGTTGGCTCCTTGGTGTTTGCAGTTAGGGAAACCACCTAACAGACAGAATTCATGACCCCCCTTTTTGTATATGCTCCTGATTTTGCAGAGGGCCAAGATGGGCAAGTGTGAACTTGGGAATCTTTGTGTGTATCCAGTGCTCAGGGATCCATCGCAGCCTTGGAGTTCACATTTCTAAGGTTGTGATTCTGAGCTCTGTGTCCTTCCTTTGTGCATCTTGTCCCTCCCTACTCTTTAGTTGACTGTGTGGTTGAAATTGTTGCTGTGTTGCTATTTATTGCATCTGTTGCTGATGAAAAATGAAAAGGTATGTGACAGGTTCGCTCTGTAACCTTGGATACATGGCTTCCAGAGCAAGTGGATTTCATCTCAGGTATGAACGATTTTATGCTTCCTCTCAACTGGGCTATTCTCTCAAGCAGCTTCAGAAGCTTCCATGTTTTCTATTTGTTTGGAGCTGGAATCAAGCCATCTGTAGGTTAGGTGTCTAGTTACTTGCATAAACATGTCTTGGACCAAAGGATGTGATGTCGTCTGTCTTTGAGGAGTACAGTTTCTTTCTGATTTGGGTCCAATGTCTTCATGATTAGTTCCCACTATTCCTGAAGTAGAACTGTTTTTCCAAGATATCCTTGTTCCTGAGGATCTGTTGGGTCCCATTGGTCTTCCAGGTAGATGTACATATTGAGTTATGTGGGGTATTGAAATGAACCAGGCATGGGAAATGTAAAGGCAAACACATTTTGGGAGGCAGAACTACCCCAGACATATAAGCGCCCTGGTGAAAAGGACCATACGGGTCTGGAAAACTTCATTCGTGCCAAGTATGGCATGTTGCCACCAGACATTCCATTTATTTCTCTTCAGGCAATTGCATATGTGCAACCAAGAGCAGGAGTATAAAGTTAGTTTGGGGCTTTCAAGGGTTTCTTTCTGGTCATTGACATTCTCCTCTTGGCATTTTAGAGTTGTAAGTAGCCATTGAATTTGGAGCATTGTCACTGCTTTCTGATGAGATGTTTGTCTGAATCTCAACCATAGGTATGAAGCAAAAAGGTGGGTGAAAAGAACTGCAACCTCTTGTTTATCTCAAGAGAGGCGTTTATCTCCACAGGATGATGTCCGTGTGAGGAGGGTTTCACAAGAAGATAGGGTGAACAATCACACAAGGGCTTCACAAGAAGATAGGGCAAACAGTCACACATTACCTGAACCTGTACGCATACGATACATTGCCTCCCCCAATGGTGCTGCAGAACATTCATCTCCTAGAGGAGATCATTCATGCAGTATTCCTGTGGAGGCCACTTCCACACCATTACGAGTGAGATACAAATCACCCTTTCTGCTCTATGTCATTTTTGAAAGTCTCATCATGGTGGTAGACAAGTCATGAAGTTGTCTCAGCATGAACCTGTGGTTTTCCTGTACCTGTCCAGGAAACTTCAGCATCAACACCCTCTGTGATTAAGGTCACACCACCTGTTGCCCCTGCTCCACAACCTTCTGCTCTTCCTGCACAAAAAGTGGAGGTCACACAAGACCTTTTTGATCTTTTCAGTCTTCAATCTGATGGCAAAGCAGCTTCGAATGACAATGGATGGGCTGCATTCGAATGTCAGTGTGTACTCCTTATATCCTTCTTTGTTTGCCTGAATTCTGTAGGCTACTTGGGGTCCACACAGGGAACATCTGTGCTTTGCAACAAGGGAAAACTTCCAGTTTTGAAATCCAGATTTAAACAACTTTGAATAGGGAGTATTGGGAGTGGAGGTGGGAAAGTTTAGTGTTTGAAGCCTTTCACAACAATTAGCTTTCGGGTGGACATTTTGAGTCTGCAAAGAGAATCAATACACGTTGAACACCTTGGAGTACCCAAAAGCTGACAGGGATGAAAAGTCACAGATGCCACTTTCACTGTGGAGTGGTCTAACCAGGGGAGACTGTTGTATGTGCAGCTGCAGAATCACAGGCCGCATCAACAGCATCCGACTCAGGGAGCTCAAAGGCGACACCTACTGTGACAACCCCAGCTGCATTGAGTCAGCCAGTAAATGCTGATCTTGGATCCTCTTCAAAGAATGACATAACTGCTGGCTTGGAAGATCTGTTTGTGACATTGCCAACAGTGACTCCACCACCTGCTCAACAACAGAAGCCTTCAACAGATGCAACACAGAGCATTCTCAGTCTCTTTGACACAGTAGCCATTTCTTCCCTGATCCTGTAAATCTAGACTATTATCTCTTGAAAATTTGTGCCTTGCTCAACTTTCAATGTGTTGTTCAATTGAATAGATTCCTAGCTTTGCAGTCTACAAATCATGAATGATCAGAAGCTCATGTTTGCATATCTTGGAGATTTTATAGTCCTTACTGATTGTGTGAACCTTGGTGCAGTCTACTATGGCATCCCCATTTGCAACTCAGCAGCAGCAATTGGCATCTTTCATAGCTCACCAACAGTCAATGTTTATTGCTGCCACTGCCACTGCAGCAGGTCTTCAAGGGACTGGACATTTCCAAGGACAAGTCAGAGCTAATGGCAATGATAAACCTGCAATATCAAAAGGCCAGGGAGGAGCAGTATTGGGCCAGGTGTGGCCTATTGGTGTCCCTCAATTTCCAGGAGGTGCAATACAGAATGTGGGAGCTTATCAAAATGGAGGCCTATCTAACCCTCAGGTAGTGGTACAAAAATTAGGATATGAGGACCTTCTCTCACACTGCCTGTGGTCAAGATGATTGTTTTGTTCACTGTTTCCATGTCTTTACATCAGATCAATAGTATATTGCTGACCACTTTTTTGCATGAGTGTTAAGTTTTGAATATGTGATTCTTACTGATATGGAGGAACTTAGATTTTAGCTACTTGTGGACGTGTTTTCAATAAGGGGCTCAATGCAGCCAGCAGTAGGCCAAAGGAGTGTAGCTCAGCTTTAGTTCTGGTTTTTTGTTTTTAGCAAGGACGAAGTGGAGGGCAACCCATACAATTAGGGGCTGGTGCTATTGGGACCACAACACCTCCAGGACCAGCTGGGTAAGTTGCATCTTTTTATACCATTTTTTCCACTACAATATCCTGGACAACCTGATTCATTTCACTACAATTATTAGTTTATTGTAACACCCTGCCAACTGTAGTTGTCAGGACCTGAGGTATTCATACTACAAAGAGTGTACTTTCAGATCTCTTTAGTCAGTTGCATGCTTTTGGAGCATTAAAAGAGTGTCAAGCTGCCTCACCTCCAATTATGGATGCCTAGATAACAAGACTTAGTCCTCACTTAGTCCTCCTTTCTCTCCTATTTTTCTCTGTTACCTGGTGTTGGTGCTGTTGTAGATTGCAAGTGTGTGAGCACTCTAGTTCTCAGGTGCATGGCCATCAAATTGTCCAATCTATGGACATTATCTATTTTAACATGTTATTCTCAACAAATAACTCATCCTCCAATCAACAAGCTTCAAGGTATTGAGAACCTGTGGGCCGCAGGGGACAGTAAGGATTTGACATGATGTCTGTTGTGCAACATTTTGCAGAATGGTTCAGATGCAACAAAGGTTTGCAGGACAAGGGTCAAATTTGCCCACAACAGTGCCTGCTGCATTTGTCAATGCAGGGACACTGAGAAACGTACCCTTACAAGCAAATGGATATCTAGCAAATAACTCAAATGGACCAGAATTCGCCAACTCTCTTCATGGTACCAACTATGACTTCTCCTCACTTACTGCCAGGGCTTTCTTGAAGCCATAAAAAGGAATGTGTCTCATGCTTTGTCTCACTTTGAGCATAAGGAATGCTCCCACACAGCAATGTGTGGTTTTGGTGATCAAGGTATGTATGTTCATGTTGCATGTCTCTTGAACTGCTCAGAAATCTCAGAACAGGGTAGAATAAGGCAGGCATGCTAGAGTTTTTGTTTGGCAATTTGCATCTGCAACAGATGCTACAGAAAGGTTATCATTTAATCTCAGGTAAGTGCAAGGAATTCAAAGTTACCATGTCACTAATGCATGGAGTATATGACCATTGTGGATTTCAGTTCACACAGATTTTCTTCTCATATCTTGTCCATAGCTGAATTACAAGGGGTGTTCCCCAGTTGTGTATGATTCATACATAGAAAACTCCATTTATTGTACCTAAAGAAACCTGCAAAGAAAAGCTGTAGTGTGTATGAAGGCTAACATCTTTTGCAAGGCCTGGATTCAACTTTCTGGGTTATTGTTATTCAATTGTATTCTTGTAAAATGACATCTCAGAATGTCACTCCAGGTTAATGTTATCCAAATGTTATGGTTTCATAAATAACCTTGACTGGGAACAGCTTCACGATTGTGGGAAGGATTAGCTGAGGCTGTAGGTTTGAGTGAAGCTCTTCTTGGTCAATTTTCAGGTTTTGAGTGCTCAAACCTCTGTATATGGAAAGTTATTATGTGTAATTTTTATTCTTCATTATCTTCTTAGCAATGTTTTGGATGATGCACTATGTAAAGAACGTCAGTATGCAGTATGTAGAGGGGTTTTTGGGTTTTTAGTATCTAACCTAGTGGTTGCCATGGAGACTTGCAAACAAAACCAATGTGGTAAGTTTAACTTGAAAAAGGAAAGATGTTTGGTTAAATTTGTCATGCCTAGTTTAATTTTGCATATTTTAAAT
>Ga0116228_10006996_pt1 | contig 10096 bp, 5 predicted proteins | sample S1TSphfallax_2_FD_89694 | JGI IMG/M metagenome (GOLD analysis project Ga0116228, IMG submission 89694) | Host-associated microbial communities from peat moss isolated from Minnesota, USA - S1T2_Fc - Sphagnum fallax MG | ecosystem: Host-associated > Plants > Peat moss > Unclassified | place: USA...
CATATAAGATTTTCACAACAACATATGCAACAAATATAACATTTGAACTCAACTTGAAATAATCTACTTATAATGTCACAAATGTGACTGCATTTTTGCAGAACAACATAAACAAAAAAAAAAAAAATTCCATTCTTCAAACACCCATCACAATAAATAACAACCCACCATTCCTCCTATCCATCTAACACACTTTTAATGCATCTATCCAAATCTATGCCCAAAACCATCATAATAAACATTAAAAATTAATCCTCCATAGTAGTGTCAAAAAGAGGAGGTAACTACTAACTAGTATCATGGGAGGTAAGATGTATGGCAAGGGAGAATCCGCACATAACATTCCTAAGTTGTAACACACTTGGTTCACTTGTGTACATTGTAGAACCCTTAATCCCAATACATTAATTTCACTTTGTACAACCCTAAATACCAAGAACGATGTATAAATTTCTTTATGACCGTTGTTGTACAGGTAACAGAACAGTTTGACACGTTTGAAAAATCAGTGTATGTACTGTGGATTCTTTTATATTTCTCACACTCTCACTGCATACTCTAGTAGGGTAGACCGACCCATCATCAATCTCCTGCTTACGACCGAACACTTTGGCAGATCTTTCTAAATTCTTCTCCATATTGAGTGATTTAAAATGTTATAGGAGCGCCTTCTCAAGCTCTACAAGTCATCTTTGAAATGCAAAGCCAAGGGACCGGCCAAAAAAGATCAGTAAAGAAAATACGTTTTTTTCAAATTGCAAAAGACTTTTTTTTTTTCCATTTTTCTTCATTTTGATCCCTCTTACTTTCAAATCTCATAACTTTTTTATTTTTTATTCATTTTAAACGATTTAAAGTGTCATAGCAACGTCACCTGAAGTTTTACAAAATCATTTTTTTGAACTCTAATAACAACGTAGCAACGTACAAAGAATGTTTTGAGTGTTCAGGAATCAACCTTTGTAATGATCAATGGTTTGTTTTTTTGAGTTTTTGAACCCCCTTTATTTTGAGAGGCCGTAGCTTTCTCATTTCTAATCCGTTTTTGACAATTGTTTGTGTCTCAGATGTGCCAAGAGGAGGGGTTGAAATTTTGTTTTGGACAGCAAAAACAATGGAACGCTCACCTTGGATCCAGCCTGCCCCAAGTCCTAAAGTGTTCCATCACCGGCCAGTCTACACTAGTAGATCTACAGGTGACACGTAAAATTGTCAAATGATTAATTACAGGCAGCCTTTCTTTTTGTGAAACAAACCGAATACAGGTTGGCAACAGATTCTATGAGACCATCAGCTTGTCTAGGTGACATGGCAAATCCAGCACAGAGCAAGCTGACACCTCCACCACACTCTCCTGAGGTGACCTGGCGTGTGGTTTTTTGAAATACGGTTTGATGGCCAATTGAAAAAAAAAGGCGCTATTTTAGCTTCTGATAACCTATAACACGAAGGGCTGATCAGGTCTTTTGATTAAAAAAATTGTCAAGTAGGCCATCCAGAAGAGGAATGAGCAAATTTGGCTGGGAGATCAAAGAGTACAGTAGATTTGTTTTAGAATTCTGCCTCAATCTAGAGACCAATAGGAACTCATTGTCTAAATATGGTGGCATTGGGCTATTTTCCCTCAAAATATGGGGACTTTTTTGCATTTTTGACCAAAAAAAAACCATTGTATAGTTCTTGGGTTTTCTTGTGTGGCCAAAGTGCTTTTTTTTCGCCCTAAAAAGCACACTGTGGCTGATTACAGCCATTCTTGTAGAATCTACAGTCAGTTAATAATATAAGAAAGACTGAAATAATCATCTTAGCATTCTAACATCTATTTCTGCACTTTTTTCTTGAGAGAAAGAGAGCTTTCTAAATTCTAGTTTTCAAAACTCATTTGCAAAATTATGAGGATCAAAATTTGAAGCCTTCACCTGTAAGTGAGTACTAAGCAGATTTGGTCGAAAGTGGTGCAGAATTTAGACCTCAAAACTTTTCTCCCACCTTTCTCAAAACTTGTCGTCACTGATTCTAAATATTTTTTTTGGAATGATCGACACTTATGTCGCCTACATCACAAAACTGCAAAATAAAAAAACTCCTGGTACTAACTTATATAGTACGTGCAAGGGTCGCATTTACACTAAGGCTCCAAGAGGTCCGAACTGCACTGATCTAGTAATTAGCTAAACCCACGTAACCAACAACATGCAAATGAATGATGATGATGGCACCCAAATGCGAGAGTAATGCGGTGCACGGCTATGGGGATCAGAAGAGTATGAACAAGGAAAGCTCTAACGTTCTCTAAGGAGGGAATTTTGGGAGGGAAGAAGAAGGTACCAGGGAAGAAGCTGGGCGGTGGGGTGGGTGCACAGGGGTTGCTGCGAGCTGCATCTTTGTAAGTAGGTAGCTTGAAGGCTTGGCTTAAGCGTGATCATGAAGCGGGTGTCTTTTCGCGGAATTCTCAGCAAATAAATAGGTGGCTTTGGTCTCTTTGCTTCAGCTCCATAGACTTCTCCTGGTCGCCCTGCAGGGTGGGTGGGGGACGTTTATTCATTTTCAGCTCCAGTTTTTTTTTCCTGCTAGCTGCTGGAAAAAGGGGATTGCATCTTGGTTGGATGATAAGCCCACTGTCGAGCTTGATCACCCAAGAGTGTACACTTTGCATGCACCATACATTGTCCATCAGATACAATCATGCCTGAGGTGGGTGGGCTCTCTGTTTCTCGTGTCTCTCTACTTTCTTTTTTTTTTCTTTTGGGCTGCGCATTTAGATTAAGAAGAAAGAAACATGTGTTTGGTTTATATACATAAAAAGGGGTATCCAGCTCTCTGTGTGGGGGTGGGATTTTCTTTTGGGGCATGTCTTGCCAGGAGTATCTACTTTTTTTTTTTGCTGTCACCTTCGTCTTTACCCCAAGCTTCTGTATTCGTTATTCTGAAATCTCCAACCAAACTGGTGAAAGGCGGACGCCGATTGGAAAACAGAGTTGGGTTTTCAAGGATTATGTCTTCTTTTAAGAACCCAAGCTTGATCTCTTTCAGACTACGAATTTTTCATGGGCAAGCTGTACCAGAGGTTGAATGAAACTTTTCCACTGTCCTCAGATTTGTTGTGTCCCTTTTTTCCATGGGTTTCTTGTAGGTTGGATGATTGGTTTTGTAGGTATTTTGGACGTGTAATATGCTATCTTATTTCACTTCCTCTCTGTCTGTTTCTGAATGTATAGCAAGAATTGCAGTGATGTTTTTGTACAGTTGTAGTAGTAGTCAATAGGCTGTTTGCCTCATATAAAGTCTGGGTTTCCCTCAATTCCATTCTGTATTGCCTGAACTTGTGTTCCTTAATTGTATTTGGGGTTCTATCTTGTTACCCTTCAGTTGATGATGAAACCCTGCCATACTTTATAAACTTTGACTGAGTTTGTAGATGATCCAACAAAAAGCTCTTAATATTTTTCACATCCTTTCACTACCCGCGTCATTCAGAACTTAGGACTACTTCTCTCAGTTCTTATTCAGCTTGAGACTTTCATTTAACTAATTTGAAGAGTTTCTTTGCACCCTTTTGACAGTCTTTGGTATATGTCCAAACTTCAACCCACACATTTCAGAACAGAATATTAGCCCAATGTTTCCATGATTGCCCATTTTCTCTTGAGACAATATTTATGTGTACAAGGATGCATCTTGTTTCAGGTGGTAGAATTAGGCTGGATGTCACTGTTATGGCAATCCCTTTCAGAGATGGATATGGTTTTCAGGGGAGAATTTAATTTGGAGAGGATCCGAAAGAAATATGACAGCAGCTGTGTACACACAGAAGTTAAATGTTATGCCAGACACAGTCTGAGGTGTTTGTATCAACCTCTTTCTACTGTTTGAGTCTCTGGAATATGTGTCTGTATCTGTCCCAGTCTGATTATACATGTGTGATTCCAACATTTTACAGACTGATGTAAAGATGGTGGTGCTGAGAGTCATGATGCACTGCGAGGGCTGTGCAAGTACTGTAAAAAGAGCAGTGAAAAGAATTCCAGGTATCCCCTTCCCACCTGTCCAATCTAATTCTCTGATGATGTCAATGCTTCTTCCAGTTTCTCCCTTAACACCCTCTTGCAAATCATCACCATCTCAAACTTACAATGTAGTGATGGAATATTTATGTTCAGCTCCATAGATATTTTGCGTACAGTTGTACAGGGGTAGTGGTCTATAAAGTGCATGCATGTGTTGGTAGAAAGATCAGCATAATCTTCCAACAATGTTCTACTGGCAAGGTATTTGGCTAGGCATCTCTTTATGAGATCCGACCATAATTTGTTCCTTTATGTGCTCTAGGTCTGCTGAGGAATATGGACATTTCTGATGGAAACTTCTGTCCAAAATCTGCGATTCATCACTCCTTTGTTGGTAGTTGACCTCTCTAGGCTTAGTTTTGTATGTCATTTTGGTGTTTGATCACAGTACTGGTCTTCCTTTTAGAAATTGGACCACCACTCTAGTATTAAGGTTTTCAGCTTGTTGGTTTGCAAGTGGTACTGACTAGGTATGTCTATCACCAAAGTAGAGAACTCTATAAGAGATGGCTGAATCAGAAACTGTGGGAATTGTGGGGCATCCTTTTCTGCCAGGGAAGTTCACCAGAGTACAAGGAATTCTGTCTAAGAAGTTGTGTTTCACACAGGGATCACATCACATCAAGTGGATTTTCCTGGACAGAAAGTGACTGTTATGGGGGCAGTGAAGCCAGAAAAAGTTTTCTGCCAAGTCGCCAAAACTGGGAAATACACCAAATTCTGGCCTGAGGAACCAAAGAAGGTGGTGGCAAAAAAGGAGGAAAAAAAAGTGGATAAACCTAAAGAAGAGAATAAGGAGGAGAAGAAGGAGGCTGCTAAAGAGGGAAAGGAGGTAGGCTTTACATCACTTCCCCTTGGAAAGCTTCAATTGGTATAGCAAATGGCTTCCCATACCCTAAATTGTTTACAGTGTTCTACTATTGTGGGACTTCATGATGAAGAGACAAATCCTTCACCCTCGATTATTTTGCATGCTCTTGGGTCTTGATTGCAGCTTGATTCATATGTCTGTTTTCTAGTATATTTGACATAGCAGTCTCACACAGGTGTGTAGACTGCAAAGATTAGGGTTTAGAGTGTGCAGGAAGTCAAGAATTATATGGGGTTCTGAAACAAGTTGATTTGTTGGTATTCATCCTGCAATTTCAGATATATGTTGCAATTAACTCTGGAACATGAATGGAGGTACAGCAATTATTCAACCTCATAAGTTCTTAAATCATTTAATTATGGCTAGGATATGCACATAAGAGCCTAGCACTGCAGAGAAGAAACCCGGTGTGGACTTTTCAGGGGTCACTTTCGTCTTCACCAAGAAGAAGCCACCTAATTGTGAGCCAAAGAATCATGCTCTGATTGGTATGTTTCAGTTTCCTTGTGAAGAATCCATGTTTGATATCTTGGTTGGGTATCTAGATTATGCACATGCCATGATTCCTTGAGCAAATGGGAAGTGACTGTGGATGTTAAATAAAATTCAAAATTTTCTCTTTAGGATTTAGCCAAGTTCCTAAGCAGTAAACAATGGTATAATCCATGACTGCCATCAGATTTCCAATGGCCTCGAAGTTATTTTCTGCTCATGAACAGGTTCACATCCTTCAACCTGAACATGTCATCAGAAAATTGTGAATGTTCTAAGAGATTCAAAACTTGGATAATTTGTTCCTTGGAAACTGCAAAATGATTTTAGTAAAGAGGTATATATTATGTCTCTCAGATTTGCTTGAAAGAGCTGTGCCCACTTCTCAGCGAACTCATGAGACCAAAAAACAGTTCCTCTTCGGTACTTGGAATCAAAACAAATAGAGAGAGTGCAAATTTCGCGAAAATGCGTGCTCGGCAGGATTCGAACCTGCGCGGGCAGAGCCCACATGATTTCTAGTCATGCCCGATAACCACTCCGGCACGAGCACGCTGTTTGCATAAGCGATCTTATATTTGTTTTTCTACACTGCAAATTCTGTCTCCATTTCCTGAGCAACCCTTGATTTACTTATGAACTTAATGCCTTGAGTTTGCCATTCTACTTATTCTCCAACCTGGCATACAGGGTTTTGGATTTTACATGGAGACATCCAAATCCAATGGGAATTATTGTGTATCCAAATTTGGAATCAAAATTAATAGATCATGGAATTTGCTGTCATATGAATTCAAATTCCATTTATTCCTTATACCTAGTTGTCCATATGTATAGGAGAAGGGTCTGCATATAGATCCTTCCACATTTTGGGTCCCAAATGAAAAGACACAAATGACCTTCATTTGTGATGTGTAGGGTTGAAAACTTGGAGAGAAATGTTAACATCCCACTCAATTTCTTTTTCAAAATTTAAAAAAATTATTACAGAAAAATAAATAAATAAATAAAAATAAAAAATAAAAAAATTCCCACGAATCACAGCTTTTACAATCACTGTTTCAAAAAAAAAATTTAAGGTTGAAATTTTTGGAAAGGAAATGCCAACATTCACCCCAATTTCTGTTTTCAAGAAAAATAATTATTAAAAGAATATTTAAATAAATTTCAACCATTCATGGTTTTGCAATCAATGCTTCAAAATAATATTTAAAGGTTGAAAAGTTTGGAATGAAATGCCAAGATTCCTTTTAATTTATTTTTTTTGATAAAATACTTTATTACAAATAAAATAATTAAAATATATTTAAATAAATTCCAACCAATTGTGGATATGCATTCAATGCTTTAAAAAAAAAATTAAAAAAAAAACTTGATTATGAGTTTTTTAGTTCCTAGTATAACCAATTTTGTGCCCACCTAACAAAATCTTAAAATAAATTTCAACCAATGGGAATTTTTAAAGGTCATGTTTTAACAAAGGTCGAGTTAGGCCCACCTACCTATTTGAGGTGGGCTTCACCTAACCTCTTTTAGGCTATGAAACATTATCCACAAATTGCCATTGGGATTCCATGTTGTTTCGTTGGTCCAATAAACCTATACATACGATCTTGCCACTACATTTATAGGGATGCAAGTATAAGCAGTTTTGAACCAAAAAACCCAATGTTGTGATAGGCAAATAGTTTTTCTAAACCTTTTTCACCTTTTGTTACATTTTTTTCCTATTTGTAACATTTTTTTAAATTTTTGGTAATTTTTTATACTTTTGGTAGCTTGGGGAATGTTCAGCATCCATCTATCTTAATATGTGTGTGTGTGTGTGTGTGTTTGTGGGTGTCCATCCAAGTTCATTGTCAAGTTTTTTTTTTAATCTTCTTTTTTACATGTTCAACTTGGCTAGAATATCTTCAATTTGGTTCAACTAACATACATTTGGTTAAATTAACCTATATGTGTGATCTTGCCATTACATTCATAAGGATGCATGTAGTAGCTAATTTTAATTCAAAAAACCCAACGTATTGGTAGGCAATTGTGAACCATACTGACATAGCCATGTGCAATAATTTTTTTAAGGATTACTTCAAGGGTATTGGGGTGTGATAAGGTTATTAAGGGTTTTAAATGATTTCATGTTAAAATGAGGTGATGAGTGCACATGGTTACATGGGGGACTTTTTTTGTTTTAGAATTCAATATTGGATGAATGAAGTGTAAGGTCCAAATGTGAGGTTGAGGGTATTCACATTTTGGTGCGTTTACCAAAAGGTGATTTTTTGTCCCTCTACTCCCAAATCTATGAAGTGATTATATTTGGACGTGCATATGTTATTGGTGAAGGAAAAATGCAAAGTGAATCTTTAGATATTAAATTGTGTTTTTAGTTGAAAATAATTTTTTTGCTTCCTATGCATCATTTATGATTTGGAAATAATAAATATATATTTTTAAATTCACATCATAGGATTTTATGTTAAATTTGACAATACACCTCCAATAATTCAAAACATTGTTCCCATCACATATGTTATCCAAATCAAACTTGCATTAGTTCATTGGAAATATTAGATACAAGTCACATTTACTTACTAAATTTCAAGCTTTATACCTAAATAGTAAAAAGTTGTGCCATAGAACCCAAGAAGGTTTCATGAAAGCAATAAGCTCAATTCGACAATAGACTTCCAATCATTTAAAACATTGTCATTATCACACATTTTAATAAAACCTAACTTACATATATTCATTAGAAAGCTAACTACAAGACACATTTATGTACCAAATCTCAAGCTCTACATCTAAATTAGTAAAAAGTTGTGCCATAAAACTCGAAAAGGTTTCATGAAATCAAAAAATTCAACTTGATAACAATCTAGTCACTTAAAACATTGTTGTTATCACATACTCTAGTTAAATCTAGCTTGCATTAACTCATTGGAAAATTAAGTACATGGCTCACCTATTCATCAAATCTCAAATTCTGCACCTAACTAAAAGAAATGTTATATTACAAAACTTTAGAGGTCATATGATTATTTTTTTTAATTTCAAGTTTCAAAACTACCATTACTCATTTCCATTATTTCAAAGGTATTACCATCAACCAATTTATTGTCCCCCTTTTCATCATCTACTAAGATTAATCATTCTTATCTTCCCAAGGAGATTTTTAGGAACAAGTTTTCAAAGATTTAAATTGAAAATCATGTTCAAAGAGATAAACAAATGATCCAAATTCAAGCATTTAATTTTTTTTTTTTTTAAAAAGGTGAGGAAAAACCCCAACTTGATGGCCAATGGAGGGTTTCAAGCTTGATTGTTAATGGGGAAAAATCTTGCTTGGTGGTTAATGGAAGGTTCCAAGTTTGATGACCAATGGGGAAGCATTTTGTTTTATGACCAATGCAAGGTTTTAAGTTTCATGCCCAATGAGGAAACATCTTTTAGTTGTAAATAACTTGCAACTAAAAAATTTATCCCATATGTTTTTGTTTCATTCCCAAAGTATATAATTAAATAAGTAACTGAAATCTAACTACTTATTTAATTAACTAACTAATTAACTAATAAAATTATTAATTATCTAATGAATAAAATATAGTATTTAATAAAATTGATAATTAATTAGTTAAAATTTAAAATAGAAACTAACTAATTCACTTTATAAATTATCGAATTAACAAATTATTTATAGTAATATAATCAATATCTTATTATTATTGAATTCATTATATAATAATATTACTATTAAGTATTATTTAATTTATTACTTAGATAAAATATTATATATAATTATAATTATATATTAACTATAATAATTTATCCAATTTCATTGACTAGTAATTGGTTAATATTGCAATATTTAACGAATTATTAATAATTAATAATTATTATGTTGTAACCAACTAAATTAATATAATAAATGAAATAATCAGTATTTAATAATTATTAACTATTAATTATAAATATCAAGTGCCATGTTTTTTATATCTAATAATACAATTAAAACTTAACATAGGTAACTATTTTATTATAATTATTCCTATTAGTATTTTCATTTATATAGTTAATAGTAAATATTTAATAGTAAAAATAACATTAATTCAATTATTATTGTAGCTATTTAGTAGCCAAGGTTAACTATTTTATTTTTATTTTTCATATTATTAATTCACTCATTAAATTTATTTATGAACTATTACAGTAAATATTCTATATTTTAAATAAATATATTTTTCCTTAAAAAATAATTTTTTTATTTATATAATAATTTATTAGATTTCCATTTTAACTAATACAATAATTATTATAAAATAATAAAATAATATAACTGAAAATTAAAATTATCTAATAATAAATGATTATAATCATTGACTTATTAATAATTGATAAATATCAACTATAAATTTGAAATATAAAAACTTAAAACTACATATGAATATTTCTTAGTAATTATTATATTAATCTAATATTGTTTCATAATTGATTACTTATAATAATAATAAGAATAATGTAATTTGTTGCTAGCCTAAGTTAGCTTTATTATTATTATTATTATTATTATTATACAACACTTGTTAGAATTATTAGAATTTATCATAATTAAATTTTCATTTTTGAATAAAAATTTTAATTCATAATAAGCACCTTAGTCATTTGA
>Ga0116228_10006998_pt1 | contig 10095 bp, 10 predicted proteins | sample S1TSphfallax_2_FD_89694 | JGI IMG/M metagenome (GOLD analysis project Ga0116228, IMG submission 89694) | Host-associated microbial communities from peat moss isolated from Minnesota, USA - S1T2_Fc - Sphagnum fallax MG | ecosystem: Host-associated > Plants > Peat moss > Unclassified | place...
ATTCCTTATCCTTATCCTCAGATCTTCAACTATGCTGCTGCATAGAGACATATGGAACTTGGAAGCTGGCAACTTCAAGCTAGATCAAACTAGAACGAAGCATTGGCATGCAAGACGTTAGGCTACCGTATAGACTCAGTCAAGCCTGGCAGCCCAGCCGCACTGTATTGCACTGGCGGCGCGGCCGGCAGGTATTGGCGGCAGCCTGACTCCGAATGGTAATGGTCTGGCAGTAACCGTTACCATTCAGCACAGGCTGTCACCGCACGCGATGTCCATGTTGGCAAATGTTTCACGAATGTATGTCGAATGTTTTGACAAGGTGCTTTACCACATAAATTCGCGAATTTTAAAGTGCAAAATGACGAATGTCATTACTAAGGTTTTGAGCCTTCAGGCCTACCTCCACTAAAAAAAAAAGTTAAACAAAAAAAAAGGTGTTACTCAACAAGGCTTAAGATACATGGTTTAGAATGCATTCTTGACAAAGTCAAGTAAAACCACCATGTTGAAAACTTTAGAGCATTGTGTTTTAAGGTGCCTAATGTCAATGCTTATGAACTTAAATGCATTAAAAAAAAAGTTACGTGTGAAGGTAGGTGCAACGGAAGGTCAAGGGTTTGAAGTTGCTAATTTTAATGCCTCAAAAACTTCAAATGTCTACCTTTAATGCTTTTATAGAACTTGAATGCATTTTTTTTAAAATGGTAAGTGTAAGGGGAGTTCGAATGTTTAGGTTGATAACTTGATGAAGAAATAAATGGAGAAAGAATGGATGGGCAACAATGCAAGGTTAAAGGGAAATTCACAAGGAAAATAGGAAAATGTTGCACTAAAAAAACCTTTTTGGACCTTTTACTTGATAAAAAATAATGTTCAATGCATTGGGGATGAACCAATACAACCATTAGCCTTAGGTACATTTTAGATTAGTGAAGAATAGGTGGTGGATTCAAAGGCATTTCAATTCAAAAGTGGATAGAGTAGCAAAAGTGGCAACATGTTGTGTACTCCACATTTTTGTGAGACATGGGATGAACTAAAACCAGTGTTTGCAAATTTGGGAAATAGGTAGGAAAACCTAGTCAAATTTGGTGCACACATGTTGTTTGTTCATAGAAAGATGCAACTAAAGCAAAAAGAGAAAAATCAAGACTTGCCTTATATGAACAATGGGTGTTTGATACTTCAATATAATGAATTAAATATAATTCATTTTAAATTTTTATGTACAATCCCATTGGTACTTTCACCATTTCAAATGAATCCTTATAATACCCATATCAATCCCAAGAAATGTTAAATTTGGATTTCAGATGCCTTGATTTATCATAAATGTGGAATATTGATCATAATGTTGGTGTATGTGCCCCTTTTGGGCAAAGGAGACCATCACCATAATTTGGACCAAGAAATGCCACATTTGTTTTCAAAGACTTTTGATTCAATGTAAACATTCCATAATGTTGGTGTGTACACCTCGTGTTAGCATAAGAGGCTATCATCATCACAATAATAATTCAGAAAATTGCAAGGTCAAATGGTTGGATTGAGGCCTAACAATACCCATATTAATTCCAACAAATGTCACATTTGAACTCATAGACTTTGACTTAATGCATGCATGACATTAAATATTAAAGCAATAGTGGTGGTGTCCGTCCGTTCGTCTATTTTGTAGGGCAGGGGCAGGGCAGGGGTAGGGTAGGGTAGGGGCAGGGCAGGGGGCAGGGGAGGGCAGGCAGGGCAGGGGCAATGCAGGGCGGCCAGACATTTTCAGTTACGCTGAGAATAACGGATTTCTGGCCGCGATCAGGATTTGGGAATTTCGATCTCCTCCTCCTCCTCGCTACTGCTGTTTCTAAGGATCATTGGCCGAAGGTCATGGGCACCCACGAGGGACTTCACAGTGGCCTTCGGCCATGGGCACCCACTAGTGACATTAAAAATGTTCATGTGTACACCCTTTCTTGGTAAAGACTATCACCATCACAACAACTTTCAAAAAATCTCCAAAGATGTGTGGTGGTCACATGGTTGGATTGAAGCTTAATAGTATGTCCATATTAATCCCAACAAATCACATTTGGACTTAAAGACCTTGATTTAATGTAAACATGGCATATTAAAAATGTTGGTGTGTACACCCCTTCCTATAAAAACCATCACCATCACAACAACTTTCACATGACCCACATAAACCTTTTTTAAGGGTAACCCCAATTTTGCATAGACAACAAAGAAACTATGAAAATTTTGAACTTCATCTTTGACAAAAAAAACACTCATAGGCCTATGTTTTGTAAACCCCAAATTCACACCACTACATGCAAAAGAACCTAAAATCCACTCTCAAATTTGCACTCACATTGCATAATCAATCAAATATTTATTCATGAGCTTGTGGCACCCAAATTACAAATCAAATCAAAATCTAAGTCCACAACCTATGGAAACACAAATGTAGGAATTAAAGTGTACTTGTCGCTATCAATTGTTAGGACCAATTTTTTTGGCCTTATTCAAAACTCAAAGTAATAATGAACTTAATTGAACCTCTTGTCATTAATGATTGAAAGGATTGTTTTCTTTGGCCTTCAATACATCCACAAACATGATTGTAATTTGTAATTAACTTTATAACATTTGTGAATTGATCCTTTCAATCATCTCCATCTTGAGTTTTTCAATTTGGGATCACACCAATAGAGAATTCCTTGACAACATCAACAATAGCACTAGATCCAACATCCATTTTCATATTCTTGTTTCTTAACTTTATGTTAGGTTGACCTTTGACATTGGGAAATTTGCATGCCCTAGTCCATGGTGTATTGGAACTAGAACTTGGAGGTACCATGCCATCTCCAAATGCAAAAGTTTGTATCACAACAGATGTAAGAATTTCTTGAGTTTGAAAAACATTCTCATATTTGTTAGAAAGACTCATCACATCTATATTTTTATGATTAATGCAAATTCCGTGATCAACACCACATGGCATTCCATCTATTTTAATAATACCAGGAAACAAATAATCAAATATTTCATAATCATATTTATGTAAAGGTTGAACACATGTGACATTGGTCTTCTTCTTTCAACATTGTACTTGTCCTTCATTTTGTTGAATTTGTTTTTGCTTTAAACTCAAATACATTTGCAAATTGGGTGGAAGTGAGTGGAAGTGAATGTTGATGGATAGAACAAAACTTCCCAATTCTACTTCTCCATGGCCTTTTTGCTAGACTCCCAATATCTCTTTTCAAACTTGCCCAACAAAAATGCAAATGTTACATTGCTCCAAAATCTCCTTATCGAATTTTTCTCTCCAACTTAGACCTCATCTCTCTCATGCACACTAGCAATTCCATACATTAGTAGTTCCATTATCTACATCAAAGCTAGGATATTGTAAGCTAGAAACCTCTTTTCCTTGAAAACCCTCCATGACTACAAAGGAGCTCATTGATGCAACCCTAAACTTGTTTGTTGCTATGATTTGGAGTATGGGGAGAGCATAAGAAGATGATAAGGTTAATAAAATATCATTAATTTCGGTGTAAATCATGGTTATGATAAATGGTTCTCACAATTTGTGGTAAGTAAAGCAGGCTAAAAGCTCATGGGCTAACCATGGATTTGTTTTGTCATGAGAAGTCCATGAGCTGGTTAGCACATTTTTTGGCATAGGCTAACACTTGGCTAACAAGGCCTCAAAATTTTTAAAAACAATCATGTGGCCAAGGCTACTACAAACTAGAGCATGTTTGGGCTGAAAATATTTTTAGAGTTAAGCCAAAAAAAAATTTGGCAATAGAAAATGGGGCTAGCTATGCCAAGCAATCCATTTAATGCTTGCACCTAGCTATATATAATAGTCTTAGCAATTAAGATGACCATAAACATCTCATCCTAAGACTAAACAAGGGTTTTCTTTGAGTTCAAGATTTAAAATTTTAAATGTGAAAAGGAAGTGAAATTGGGGTTTTTCGATCACTATAATTAGAAATAAAATAAAATAAAGATTTCCGGAATTTAATATTTGGCTATAGTAAGTAGCCAAAAATATAGAAGGATTATTATTCTTATCTAATAATAATCTTTGTTTATACCCAAAATTGGCTAAATATTCTGATAGATGATCATCACTTTTGCCACATCACAAAATTGACCAAAAAAGAAAAAGGTCGATACTAATTCACCCTGGCCCAAAATAGTTTGATTGGGTCAGTATTGTTTAGGAGTGACATTCATGGAACCCTAAAGTTGTAGACCTGTATATTTATACAATAATTATTGACATAAAAGAGGTTGATAATAGTGACTTATATACTCGACACCAAAACCTCCTTTTTTTTCCCCTTTTTTATTTAAATGTTGAATCTGCCACCTTGGATCTTTATGCCATGGAATGGTCTCACCCTTGCCCATTATGTTGGGTGCATCACCTAGCTTGCCCTAAGGGGCTTGCTTAGCATCCTACCCAACATAATGGCTAGAAGCTTGACCATTCCACAGTACACAATTACCATATTCTTCACCAAAATGATTTTCATAACTAAAGCAAAGTGCACCAATGATGTGCTAGAAACCTCTCTGTAAAATTAACTATTACACATTGAATGGTTAGTTCATTCAAGATAAACAAAAATAAATAAATAAATTCAGGCAACCAAATCCAAGAATCCCATTGGCTGAAAATAATGATTTTTAGACCTACACACAACCCTATTCTACTGAACATTGAAAATAATGATCCCTTATAGCATTTTCATCAGTCCTTTAAAATTCTCACAAACCTATCAAACCCTATTACACATTCATTGCAGATAACTAAGAAAAAGATTCAAACCACCAAATACAACAATTTCATTGGCCATAATATATTTTCCACACACCTATTGAACATTCTCTAAACCCTAAACCCTATAAAAAAACACACACACACACATCTCAGATTCATCTTGAGGAACTCAAGAGACACTGTGATCCCTCTGTGTTTATAGCATGATTTTTTCACTTCTTCAGTCACCCCACCCATCCCCCCCAAATATGTTTGATCTACAGCATCTCTTACCCCAAGAGAAGAGACAAAGCTGAAATCCCCAAGCACTGGCAGCACCATGATCATGTCAATAAGCGATTTATGTATGCAAGCAAATCACCGCATGGAAGACAGATATGAGAGAAATTAACTTGTAATCTGCACCAATTTTCCATGTCCATAGAAAGTCACAAAACAAGATCTGGTTCTGGATCTCACAACCTACACTGAAATTTGGGACTAGGTTCTAAAACTGGATCTGGCAATTGGGCTCCTGCTAAAACCAAAACTGAAGAAACTGGGAAAATTGGGCTTTTGCTGAAACTGGAACTCGTGTCTTTTTTAAAAATTGCCAACTGGCCTAGTCCTACTGAAACTGGAGTTGGGAGTCTTTCCATTGTTGGCTGGTTTTGGATCCCAATTGGAATCTTTTTTTTTTCTTTTTTTGTTGGTTTCAGTAAAAGGCAAGCTGTATTTTCTAAAAGCATGGTGAACACTTTTTAAATGGTTGGTTGTGCACTGGAGTATCTAAACTAATCCCAATTTTGGGCAAGGTGCAATATAGTTACCATAGGTACCTACCTACCTACCTACACGATCTCTAATTTGGGGCAATGTGTAATACGGTTATGAATGTGATTGCCTCCTGCACCCAGACTCCATTTAGGATTATTTCAACAAAGCTTCTTAGAGCCACTTTATATGAGGGTCCAAGGTCCAATGAAATAGGGCAATCCTATTGGTTGAGAGTCATAAGTTGGACCCACGGCCAAAAAGTGGCAAATTGAGGCTAAACCTACATGGCACCATTTTGCAGGGAAAATCAATTGGTTCAAGCTTCAGACCAAGAAAAAAAGAGCTCAAAGGAGAGCTCATGATTTGGAAACCCAAGATGCAAGTTAGGGTCCAAGGCAAGGCCCAACTCAAGGATTCAATTTGCTTGAAATGAGTCCAAATTCGTTCCAAGGAATTTGGACCCTGGGCCCCATCTAAAGTGGGCCTTAGTGTCCCAATGCTATCAAGCAAGAAAGTCATACATGAATACTAGTGGGCACTTGTGCCATTGGTCCAAGTATATTAAAACCTTTTGTAAGGTCACCCTATACCATTCTGGGAAAAGTAATCATATCTTCAGAGTTTTAATAATTTTAATTAAAAAAACACCAATTTTTTAATTGTTCAAAAATCAATAACTTTTGCTCACACAATTAGGCTTTCTAATGGTACCAAAAGTGAAGCAAGGCACCCACAATTAGTGAAGGTTATGACATGGTCATCTAAAACAACCAAACAAACACATATTTTCATATCATCATATAAGGCTAAATGACATGCCCTTTTAAGTGGACCTTCAAGTGAGAGGAAACGTTTAGTTGGGCCCAAGTCCAGACCATTGTGGGGTGGCCCTTGTGCTAGACTATGTTATGAGTCTAAGTGTTGAATTGGGTTCGAATCCCGGTTTGACAACACTCATGATCGCATAAGTGTTAGCTAGTGAGGGTTCAAGGAGATGTCTTTGGGTGTGGAATCCTTGAACTAGAAAAGTCTACGGTTTGGTCCTGAGATGAAAGATGGTAATCCCGGGCAATTAAGCCTTGAACTAGTTGGGAAGTTTGCATTGGGTTTAATCCAACTCATTTAAAGGTTAGGGTTAGCCCAAGGTTAGGAGATGAAGTGAGTGCTAAAATTAACCAAGTGCATGTTTTGCCCTGTGTAGGTAATTTAGATGTTTAGTGAAGAATGTGGTTAAAGGTGTGGGCATGAAGGTGCCAAGGTGAATTTAGGTGTGAAAGGTGGTATCAAAGCAAGTTCCTTGGTTCTTTGGAAAATTTTAAAGGCAAAATGGGAAATGAAGCACCAATATTGGAACCTAAGCCTATAAAACCAAGGCTAAAAAAAAATACAAGACCAAAAAGGAAAACAGAAAAGACACCAAGGAGTTCGAATTTCAAGAACTCTCTAGCATTAAAAAGGACATGATGGGGCGAAAGGTGTCCCTAGGTGAAGAAAATAACTTGAAGGAAATTGTGTAGGATGCAATTGAAAAGTCTTCTTATAAAAGCAAGGAAAAGGATAGGGAGGGGGTTGGTTCAAGCACAATCTCACTTGTGAAGAAAACTCCCTCCACTCCAAACAAAAACCAAAGAAAGGAAAATGTTTTGTACCAAATGGAGGAAGTGAGAGACCATGTGGACTTCCACTCTTCTAACGAGGAGTCTTGTGAGGAAATTGACTCCTTGATCATCCCCTTTGGGGGGAAAGGGTGGCAAGAAGGCCACAAAACACAATGAAGAGGTGGACAAAGCCTCTAGGGCGTAGGAAGAAAAGGTGAACCAAAAGGTGGTGGCAAATGTGCTTGAAAGTTTTTTGGACATCCTAAATCCCCTCAAGGCTTTCATGGTAGAGCAAAATCAAACCATGATGGGTTGGATCAAGTGGCGGCAAGGTTGGGCTTGGCAACTTTTGCCTCGAATGGGGGTTCCACCAAAGCAATCTAACTCATTCGTAGAGCAAGGAAACCAAAACAAAACAAATGTGATTGTGTTTGCACCAAATTGAAGCTTATCTATAAACCCAACACCTTCATTCAAATAAAAAGCGAATTCGCTTTGTTCAAACACTCTTCAAAAAATAAGAATGGGATTGGTGAATGGTTCAAAAACAAGAAACGCCCAACTTATTGGAAATCCTCACTTGGAAGGAATTCAAGTTATTGTTGAATGAAAGGTTCATGCCACACCATTTGGTGCTAAAGGATGGGATGGAATTCTTGGAGATCACCCAAGGGGACGGAGTGGGCTCCTTGGCTCACTATGTGCAAGACTTTGACACAAAGTTAATTATTGTCCCCTTTAAGAAGGAGTTTGCTAGAAAGTTGGCCTTCTTGTGTGGATTGAAACCTTGGTTTTGAAAGATTGTCTATTGTAAGGTGAACATTCCAAACACTTGCCAAGGCGTCATGAAGATGGTGGAATGTATGGAGGACAAAGGCCATTTATGCTACTAAGGTGAAATTGAAAGCAACATCACCCAAAAACTGAATGTTGGCCCAAATAATGGCAACAAGGTCCAAAACAAACGAAAGTGGATTAGGGTAAATCAAGGCTTCATGATGACAAGGAAAAACACCAAGGCTGCAAGGAACCAACAAGAGGAAAAAAACAAAATGAGACTTTTTAAAGGTCAAGTGCTTCAACTGTGATGATCACAAGCATTTGGCGAAAGATTGCCCCAAGCCACCTTGGGTGCATGTTTGCATTTCCCAAGGTAAAGAAATTTTCCAGGGGGACTTCATGGCTAGGATAAGGGCCAACAAAAGCGAAGTTTCCAACTTCTTAAAATTAAGATGTAAAATGAACAAGTTTTTGTTTTTTTTTTTTTTTTGGATTCAATAATGATAAATTCATTCATGGTTTTGCGAACTGCAAAGCAATTAGAGTCAAGACTGAATTAATGGTGGATCCCATCACAATGCCCTTGGAACAAAACATAGTCAAACCATCATTTAAAGTAATGGTAAGTGTGAATTGCTTTGTGAAGGAGTTCAACTTTTTGAGAACTTCACCTTGTGTGACTTAAGATAATTTTGATGTCATTTTAAAAAAAAACACATTTTTGGATGCCTACGAAATAAACGTCCTTCGTAGCGGAAATAAAGGGATAGTCCATGCCAAAGTTGGGTATAAATTAATGAACTTAAATGCATATTATAATTATTTGTTGGCAAAAGTTGAAATTACCTTGGTCATTTTAACTAAAGAGTTAAAGTCGCCTAATTTTGTGATTTTGATGTCTTTGAGAATTTCCAAGGGGGAGCTTAAGCCACAAGGGGCAAGGCGACCTCCCAATTATATATTGGATTCATTCAATAAATTTTCAAATGTTCTAACAAATGAACTCCCCTATTTTCTTCCACCCTTTAGAAATGTTGACCATAAGATAAAGTTGGTGTTTAATTTAACCCCAATGTCCAAAACACCCCATAGGCTAAACCAATAGGAACTTGAAGAGCTCAAAAAAAGTAAACAACCTCCTCAATCTAGGGTGTATTCAACAAAACAAGTCACCTTATGGGGCACCAATTTTGTTTATCAATAAAAAGAATGACAAGTTAAAGATGTGTATTGACTATCATACCTTAAACAAAATAACCATAAAAAACAACTACCTTCTACCTAGCATTGACAATGTGTTGAATCAATTCAATGGAGTTAAATATTTTAGCCAAATTGATCTCAAATCAAGGTACTATCAGATCCACATAGCAAATGAAGATGTTGAAGAGACATCTACAAGAACTAAATATAGCTCTTATGAGTTCTTGATAATGCCATTTAAGTGGTGTAATGTTCCATCAATGTTCATAACCTTCATGAATTTAATCTTCTAAAAAAGGTTAAACGAGTTTGTGATCATCTACATTGATGATATCTTGGTGTATTCCAAGATGGTTGAAGAACATGTAAAACATTTAGAATATCTTTTGAGTAAGTTCCAACAAAATGAACTATTTGCCAATAGGGTGAAAAGTGAGTTTGCCTAGGAAGAAATGGACTTCCTTGGGCATATTTTGTCAAGGGGAGAGGTGAAAACTAACCTTAAAAAGTTATAAGAGATTGGAAAAAACCAATCACGGCCAAGGGAATTTGATCCTTCTAGGCCTAACTAACTTCTATTGAAATTTCATAAAAATAGTTTCACAAATGTTGAAACCACTTTCGAATCTTTTCACGAAAAAAATGTCTTTTGAATGGAAAGAATAACAACAAAAGGTATTTGAAGACTTGAAAGAAAAACTCTTGTCCACCTTTATGTTGAAGTTCTTGGATTTCACGAAACCAATCAAAGTTCACACAGATGTAAATGACTTCACTATTGAGGGAGTCTTCATGCAAGATGGACATTTGATTGTTTTCAAGGGTAAGAAGTTTTATGGAGCACAACTGCGATGGCCAATTCATTAAAAGGAGTTGTATGCCATGGCGTGTTGCCCCAAAACTTGGCAACATTACCTAGGGATGCATAAGACCAATGTCTTTACAAATAAC
>Ga0116228_10007000_pt1 | contig 10093 bp, 7 predicted proteins | sample S1TSphfallax_2_FD_89694 | JGI IMG/M metagenome (GOLD analysis project Ga0116228, IMG submission 89694) | Host-associated microbial communities from peat moss isolated from Minnesota, USA - S1T2_Fc - Sphagnum fallax MG | ecosystem: Host-associated > Plants > Peat moss > Unclassified | place: USA...
AAAAACCAGGGTTAAGTGAAATTAACCACTGGTTGTAGTTCAGGTTAGTAAGAACTAGACAGCCACAACCAGACCAGATGTCATTTCTAGAACAGGAACTGAAAAGTTATTTATTGGGCCCTGCCCCCACAGGGACGGGGGACTATTGCATTGGATCCAACTTTTAAAAGTTTTACCTTATTAGAACCCGTTTCACATTCATTAGGTGAACTGGTTTCTTTGATGAAAGTGTTTAGACTATTTAGATTGGAACGGTTTGCTTGAAAAATTTATAAATAAAACAAAATGGATATTTCCAAAATCAATAGAAGAAAACTCAACAGTTTTTATTTTATTTTATAAATTTACACATTTGGAATAATAGCCATATTTGGCTATGTATTAAAGGACCACTTGTGAGTTTTTCTACATATTCCTACAAGAAATCATCGAAATTTGGGGTATTGAATTGTGATTTGTCTCATTCTGTCTTTGCCATCATTACTTTATAATTATAATTTATAAATTAATAATTTTGTATAATAGCCAAATTTGACTATGTTAAAGGATCAATCAAGAGTTTGTTTTACAAAATGCTACAAGAAATGGCCATTCTGGCTGCTCATTGTGTCTCCTCATTATTCAAATGTACCTCTTCGAAAGATCCACTGAAAGCACTTTTTACACACCTCGTTAGTCAAATTCACTTTTCATTTAGTGAAAGGACATGAGGTGGAAAAAAAGTATAAAAGAAGGGAATGTTTGCGCTCATGTAGAACCTATCCAAACAAATTGCAAGTGCGGTAATCATAGTGAAAAGTATTACTATTGCATTTGTTTTGGTATTCAAAAATTTGAGAAAAAGATGAAAATATGTTGAAAGAAAAGTCTGTCGAGATCTTTACATAGATGAAAATTTTGTCGAAAGTACCTTTCAAATTTTCGTGCCACTCCCCTTGGCCTACCGGCCTCTAGTTGAGGCTCAAATTATTAAGGTACTACCTACGAAACCTTCTCTTATACCAAAAGATGATACCAGACCAGCATTGAACAAATGTTCTCAAACTTCAAGATTTTGCGCCCAGAGTTGAGGAAAAACATTTGATTACTGCCGAAGTGTTCTCCTTCGTTGCCGGCTTCTTTGCCACCAACCTGGAATTTTCCTTTGCATTTTCAGCTCCATTACCTTCAGGACACCTGTTTTTAGCAAGTGGGATCTTCTGCGGTGGAAGGATGACAATAATCATCTGTGGTGGAAGGTTGCCAATTGTCATTTTCTGGCACTTTTGGAAGGTGAATGTCCCATGACACCTTCCACCTCAGAAAAATATCACAAGCATGACAAGAAGCATGACAACAGCATTTCCGCAACTAGATCGTATGCAAGAAGACTCTCAGCATCCCCTCCGCCTGGGAAAGATGACAAGCATATTGACACCATCAATATCTACGCAAAGCCTAGCGAGAAACGTCCTATCATGCATCATCGATAATCCAAGGAAACCCTGTTATGAATTTCTTCCATCTCCTCATCTACTTGTCTTTGTATGGAAAAAGTCTGATGCACGTGCAAACTCATGAGACTCAGTTGCACATTCTCCATTCAAGCTATCCTCTATATAAACAGATCCTTGCAAACTAACCAACCACATTCACAATCAATTGTAACCGTATGTCTACTAAATTGTCTTCGTGTTCTTCGATTGTGAAAAGATTTTGTGCGAAAAATCATCAACTTCGTGTTTGTTAGCGGCTTAATACTCGTGACTCACTCATTCTAAATTTGTCTATTTGAGGATTGCTGTGCACAAATATATATAGTGCGGGGAAGAGATCGATCATTGTTAACGTACCAAGAAGATTAGAAATCTTGGCATCTGATCAACATGGGATTGCCTAATGCTAGTAGTGCAAGCAATTGGATTGATGACGTGAGGATAAGGGACGTTGGGGATTGGAGATTTGTACTAGTTACAGCATGCACGGTCCTGAGTGTACTCTTGCTGGTGCACACGCTCTACGTCCGGCTGTGGAAGCCTTACACTGGGCGGAGGTTCTATGAGAAGCAAGGCATAAAGGGACCGGTCTTCAGGCCCTTCGTTGGAAACCTGCCGGAGATCAGGGCACTAAAAGCCAGCGTGCCGGACGTTTGCGGGATCTCAGAACCTGCAGCAAGACGAGTGGGATTAGAATTGTTCGTATTCACTGAAAAATATGGTAAGGACATTCTAAGCTAACGGGATTGCTAGATGACCAGTGTCGACACGAGCTTCTGTATATGTATTGCTCTTATGATAACAATTTTTCCTGTCCAAGGTGCTGTCTGTTTGCTTAAATTGTTCTAACCTTGCAAACTGCATGCTTTGGGTTTCAGGAAAAGTTTCAGTTTACGAACAGGGCTCCACCACAAGGCTCATCATCTCCGATCCCAAATTAGCTAAGGAAGTGTTGGTGGCAAAAGGAGGGCACTATCACAAGTCTGCTCTATCCGGGGAAGTGCTCAATACAGTAGCAGGTGAAGGTAGTATTCTTGTTACCGAAGAGGGACAGTGGAAGGAGCAGAATCATATCATGAGCCCAGCTTTCCGGCACAACTTTCTCACAGTATGTTTCAATCCCCTCAACATACCTCTACAATCCAGCTCTCCGACATTCACTCACCCCCAGTTGCACGATTTAGACTAGAGATTTATAACTGTCCTGCACGCATTGATGCCGATGGGTATGTTTGGGCACTCCGTAACGTGTGTTAAGTACTACTGAGTGCGTTTGTTTGCAGGATCAATTTCACTACATCCTTGAAAGTGCAAATGAACTGGTAACCAAATGGCAGACTATGATCAACAACTCTGACGAAAAATACGGTGCAGAAGTTGCAATAGACCTGGATTTGCCGGAAACTCTGCTCGAAATCATTATCAAAACTACCTTCGGTTCTACAACAGTCGAGGGTGGTGACATTCGCGCCATCCACAAAGCTGTCCAATTCATGTTGAGGATACTCGGGCCAAGATTGTCGGGATATGGTCGCCTCTTCCCCGGATATGGGTGTGTCCCACAACTTCCCTTTTATATCTTCTATTTTTTTAGAGCATCTTAATTTGGTTTTTTGTGTAGCTGGAAACGACAAGTAGTAATTGCAGGCTACATCATCTATGCTAAGGTAGTGAAAGTAATTTCCTTGATGCGAATTGTTGTGAAGCTTCTTACCAACTCCAACGAACATCAAGGTGTGGATAGAAAGTCGAAACGTGGAAAAAGTTCTCATGAACTTTGCGTCTGCACGCTTGAAGCAAGTGAGGGAGACGAAGAGAAAGAATCCCAAGGCAACGAGGAACAGTATTTATGGGACTAATCTATTGGGCATGATGTTGGAGGCCTATGAAGAAGGCAACTCGAATATGACCAAGTCACAATTGCTCGATCAATGCAAGACCATGCTCATTGCTAGTGACAATCCCACCTCCCTTCTCATGATATGGACTCTGACTCTCTTGGCCATGCATCCGGATTGGCAAGAGCGCTTACGCTCCGAAGTTCAAGATGTAGTTGGCGAAGGCACTCCTCAACCCGACACCCTCCCTCATCTCAAACTGGTATAGCAATTTCTCCACATGGTTCTCTTCCCAAAAGCTCTCCTTCACACATCACACAATCTGTAACCTTAATTTCCATAAATTGTTGTGTTTTACACAGAAATATCGAATCGAGAAAATCGACTATACACTACTAAGTCTGTGCTATCTTACATGTTTTGCAGATGGACATGGTACTAAATGAAACGATGCGATTCATGCCACCAGTTCGAGTCCTGAACAGAGATGCAATCGATGACCATCAGATTGGTTCGGTGAAGGTAGCGGCAGGCACTAGTGTGATAATCCCCTTAGCAGTGATACATCAAAGCAAGGACATCTGGGGCGAAGATGCTCACCTGTACAACCCGGAGCGCTGGAGTAAGAGTGATAGCCATCACTTTAGCAGCTTCATGCCATTCGGAGCTGGGAACAGAATCTGCTTAGGCCGCAACCTGGCGCGCATGGAAGCCAAGCTCATTTTGTCATTCCTGCTGCGGCGTTTCACGTTTACTGTAGCGCCAGGCTACCGCCATGCACCTGGCTTTGGCGAATTTTTTTTATGGCCGAAATATGGTGTGCAACTCCGCATTAAAAATGTCGCCAGCTAAGCTGCAAATTCGATGTGCAACTCTTGCACATTGGAATTGTCGCCACCGAAACTGCAAATTTTGGTGTGCAACTCTTCCGCATAAGAAATGTCGCCACTTCTACTAAGAATTTGGTGTGTAACTCCTCCGCATTAGAAATGTCACTGTAAATTTGGTGTGCAACTCTTCCGCATTAGAAATCTCCCCACCTAAACTGTGAAACCACTTTGTGACCCCAATCAAAATGAATGAATTAGACTTGTTTATATGTATATAATCTTCAAGTATAGTCTTCAAGGTGCCAATTTCTGGAGTAGAATTTCATGGAAATTGGATCAAACATTAATGTATTGACATTATCAAAACAATTATTATAGCTTCTTTGGATAGAAATGACCTGAATTGGTAGTATCTTTTCAACTCAAACTGCTTCCAAGAACCATTTCTGAGAGTATTACAAAATCATTTAGGAGTTGGCAGCTTGTTTTGAGAATATTATCAAAAACTTCCCATGGCCAATGCAAAGAGATTTGTATAGACAAAGCGATGTTGAGTTTCAAAGTCCATCTAGAGAAATAAAGAGTGTCTCTATTGTTGGGTATGTACCTTCATTTAAGAATAAGGTACAGTGAATTATAATATAGGCTTAAGTAATGGCAATCTCTTGTTGCAATCCATGCTATCAAAGCTAATATGAGTCCAATTAGCAAACTTTCTTGAGGAGCTTGGTCATGCCAACACTCTATCATCAACAACTTGCCTCATCTAAACTAGCAAAACCTGAATTTTTAACAAATCAGGATCTAGGAACAAGAATACATTACTATACTTCTTGAAGCTGTTACTTGAAAGATTTAACATTACATAATTATCCTCATAATGAAAATCAATTGACTAATATTTTAAAGCTCATTCATTTCAACCTACATGGTTATTCGACTTTGGCATCCAATGCAAACGTTTTGCGCTCTCCTCCCAAACAACTCCTCTAGGTCTGTATTTGTAACAAGGTCAAACTCCAAATCTTCCATGGATCAATGTCAACATTACATAGTTTCAGATTCCTGTGGAAGTCATCTAAAGTTCATGCCACTCTTCCAAATGTATTGGCTTGCCTTCTTCGAAAAAAAAAGTTGTCGCTTGTTCACAAGTTTTGGACAAGCATTCAGGTTCAAAGCTTTTACGGGTTCCTCAAGGTTCAATGAAATGAGTTAAAAACCATTGAAAACTAAAGCTTTCTTGTGAAGCAAATCAAATGTAAACCTAAATTCACAAAGCCACTTGAGCAAGTAAAGATCCCCACATTGTTTTTAAAATGTTGCAATGGTACATAAAGATGGAACAATCATTCATGAATTCCAAACACACAAATGCAATAAAAATTTCTAACTAATAATTATGTGCAACTTAAAGAAAAAATGAGATTTCAAACCTTGACCCTTTAATAACCCTATTTTTCACCTTCTCTTATCTCTCGGTTACTTGGAATTCTTCCTACAGAATGGTTATGGCGCTGAAATGACAAATAATCCCACAACTTGAATTTAATAGTGATGGTTGTGAAACCACATACATCCCTGTAATTATCCAAGTTTTATCCAATACAACCCCAATTGAAAGAACATAGATGTTGAAGTTCAAATGATGCTTTTGTTGATAATCTTTTCAGCTACACCTTCAGGTCAAAACCTTTCACGCCTAACCTGACAATTTTTTAAAAAAGGAAAAGAAAGGGAACTTGATGAAATTGGAAAGGAGGGAAAAAAAGGTTGTTACTTGAATATGGGTTGTGCTTGACTTGGATTCCTTGATGGTGGATTGCTGATTAGTATAATGTTTTGCCATCGAAACACAAAAGTTTTTTTTTCAAGTTTCCTCTTTAGTGTGGATTGTCTACGCACACCTTCCTGTTCCATGCCTTAATAATGAATGAGCAAAGTACACTACCCCCTCCTTATCCCGCTCTAAGTAGTTCTGCAACCAACCCTATGATCTTAATCTTGCATAAATTTTCAAAATGTATTTTCCAAACATTTTTACTTCAATAACAAGGATGAGCATTTCACATATTTTATCTTGCTTGAACTTTACATGATTGAGAGTTCTTTTCATATTTGATGTTAGTATTAACTTCTAATTAAAACATCAATATATGTTCAAGTTCATTAAATGTTTCATTAATTTTTTAAAAAATTAAATAAATTTATGATGATGAAAATGACTAACTCCTTAATAAACAAAAATTAGTTATGAAAAAAAATCAATTCACTAATAACTAATTGAATTCATCAGTAGTTAATCAAATTCATTAATAATTATATTAACAATAATTTGTTTATTAATAGTCAATTATGAACCTAGGCTAAGCATTTATGAACTTTCACCAAATTATTTAACATAAAAAAACAACCTGGCCCACTTAAACAACCTAGTTCATATACCTAAATGCAACTATGAAAATTTGAACTTTTCATCTCAGTTCATGTTTAGAAAACTTTTTTTTAACCATTGAACCATTATTTAAACAAATGATATTTTTTTGTCATCACATATTATTATGCACATTTTTTAAAATTTAAGCTATTTTTGACAATTTTGGACTATTCCATCTTAAATTATTGTTGATTATTCCACCGTATGTTATTATTATACATTATACATTATTTTATCATAGGTTATTATTGACTATTCTATCATATGTGATTATTGTTTATTATACGTTATTTACCATATACTATTGTTAATTATGGTTATAACATATATTTAATTAATTTTGAATCAAACATGACATGGTGAATGAAAGGAAGGCCACTTGGTGACCATTAGATTAAAAAAAATTGATTAAAATTTGTAAAAAAATTTAACATTTTTTTATTCTCTTTAGTTTTATGTATTACATTTAGATAAATTTAAAGACTTGAAGTGTATATGTTTATGCCAACCACAATATAATCACATATATAACAAAAAAATCATCAATATACAATTTTGGTTTAACATAAATATTTAAAATTTTCAAAAAAAAAATCGAATACAAAACTAATCAACAAAAATTTGCAACTTTAAAATTTGGACATTTGAAAACAATTTTCATACGTTTGATGGGATTACTTAGTGGCCATTTAATAAAATTTATAAAAGCCTTGTCGCAACTATAACCTTGGGCTTGTGACCAAAGCAAAGGCTTGTAAGGGTGCGGGCCAAAAAAGGAAACATGGGAATCACATTTCATGCTCTCAAGAGTGTAGGATAGTGTGAAGGAATGAACCCTTACACTCCCAAGTGAATTCCCACTTTGAGAGTTGGAGTCCTAATGGACTCCCAAATTTTTAGAGAATGATTGTAGGGGTCAAAACCCATTAGATTGAAAAGTTCCTTATATCATTAGTAAATGTTAGGAACTTAGAAATTTAAAAGTCAAGAATCGCCCCGATTTCCTTGTGTGCAGGTGGTGTGAAACATACCGTTGGAAAGCTTTAGATGAAGGCTATAACTTTTCTTCAAACCTCATTTCAATCGGAGGTTTGTAAACAAAGTTATAGGCCCCAAAGTTACGAGAATCCCAATTGTGAAAATTTTAGGACTCCCATTTGGGAACCCGAAACAAAATGACATTTGGGTGCTAATCTCATGGCCAAGCACAGAGTATACTATAAGGGGGAAAATGTTGCCTTCCCCAAGTCCAGGCCATGATGAATCTTGTGAGTCCATGTTTGCTCATGGTTCATTCGTGCACCAAAATGTTCCAACTATGCACTAACCAACTTATTGTTTGGTTTGTGCAGGTTCATGTGAGTGATTGAATTTCTTGTCAATCTTTCTAATCCCATCTCGGAGCTTTAGCACACCCCTTTACCTTCAAAATGTTACGAACCAAAGAACGTGCCCAACTCCTTTTCCTTCCACTATCCACCTTTGGACTTGCAATTAAGTCCATCAAGGAGCTTGGGGGGTGCGTTAGCTTCAGTTTATCAAAACATCAAGAAATAACACAATGTGGAATTAATAAAAAAAGGATTAAAAAGGTTAGTGGGCACCAAATCATCATTATATACAAAATAAAATAAAATTATGAAAAACTGTAAGTTGGATTACTATCACACAACATAAATCCATATTAATATGAAATGTTAACATATAGAAAATAAATATTAACAAATTCCAATAATAAAAATATTAACCAATAGTAACCAATAAGCAAATTGCATTTAAAAAATGAATGAATAAATCAAAGTAATAATCGCATTCCTACAATCTCATTAGTTACATCAAAGTTTTCTTTGGTTTTGGTTGCATTATTAACATTAATCATTATAGGGCAAACCCATTCTTGGGTGGTACCATTAAGAAGCACTTCAAAGAATGGCTAAAGAACCAAAAACAACCAAACCATTTCATTAGCCCTTTTCCTTTAAATATTTTCACAATTATAGATTTTTATTTTCATGCTTATCCATCGCATGCACTAATATATGGCTTGAAGTTTATTTGGGAATAAAAAATTGGAAATTTTGCAATAAAAATCTAAAAATAAAATGACTTCCAAAATATTTTAGGAAAAACATTCATAAGAAAAATCCCAAATCATGTTTCAAATTTGTGTTCATAACCAAAAAGTTCAAGGGAAAAAAACCAACATTAAATTCCCAATTTTTTTAAAAATGCAATGATTCAGAACATCAAAATGCAAAATATTTTTAATATTATTGAAATTTCAAAATCTATAAAACCTAATAAATGTATTCATAAAAACATTTATGAAAATGTTTATTTACATGTTTCTTATGATTTTTCAAGGTTTGATCGGTTTAAGAAAATCAAGGTGTGACATTCTTAATGGTACCACCCAAGGAATGGGCTTGTCCTATAGTTGATTGTGACATTAGTTTTAGTACGAAATGAAATAGAACAAATGAAATGTCAACCCATTGTCATATTGCATCTCCATTTGCTTACCCAACAATCCTAATATAATTCTCTATCATTCCTTGCTTTTTTTTTCACTAGCACCTACCATTAAACATGAAAATATTTAAAATTTTCAAATATTTCATCTTTCACAACCTCACCCACCACCCTTTCCATCCACACATGATACAATTCCATGATGATTATAAACTACATAGCAATATGATATGTGCATTAAATTTGTGTGGGATTTTACAATGCCAAACCATTCTTAAACTTTGTGAGAATTTTTAATTGGGTCTTTATATTGGTTTAAATACATTAACACCACCAATGCACCATCCATTGCATACATATTATGACTTGGTTTTTTATGAACCTAAAATGAGTTATATCTGGTCTCACCGTTGTAACCCTTTGTGTAAGAAGTAAATCCTATGTATTATTGGGTAGATAAGTAGGAAAATAGGTGACTACCATGTAAATAGATTGTTTATATATGTGTAATTGTTGTATTTACTACTAACAATTGGCTAACCGAATGTTTGTAGGTTTGTAGGTAGTTAGTAAAAGAACGATTGAACTAACCACCATATTTAGTTAGTAACCCAACTAATTTTTTATTTAAACCACTTTTGATCCATCTGTTATAGTGAATTGTGGGTGCTAGTTCATTATGGTGCTTCCTACCTTTCTTATTTGTCAACAAAATTAGTTGCCATCAAAACTAATACCTTTAGCTTTGTTGAAATTCAAGACACGAAAACAATAAATGTTGTGAGAAAATATTTTGTTACAAAATGGGGGTTTAAAATCTTTTTACCAACAAAATTGTTATTATCGTAAGTTTCACCGTATTAGGTTTTCATTAAGTAGGTTGGCTGTTATCCCCCATTAATCATAATTTTTTTCAATCATCTGCAATAAATGTTATTTAATATTTTGTTTCAATATTTTTATTGACTTTCATTAAGATTTAGTTTTGTAGGATACCGAACAATTGAAGATGTGTTGTGATTTTAATGTTGGGTTCATAAGCAA
>Ga0116228_10007001_pt1 | contig 10093 bp, 7 predicted proteins | sample S1TSphfallax_2_FD_89694 | JGI IMG/M metagenome (GOLD analysis project Ga0116228, IMG submission 89694) | Host-associated microbial communities from peat moss isolated from Minnesota, USA - S1T2_Fc - Sphagnum fallax MG | ecosystem: Host-associated > Plants > Peat moss > Unclassified | place: USA...
AAAAAAAAACTTAATAAGAATCTAGGTCTACTTAATTAGGATGGTTTACGACAAAACCCACAATTACCTAAACAGCATATTAAAATTAAAATAAATTTTTTTATTTATTTATATTAAAAAAAGGGTGGAAAAAACAAAACAAAAAAAAACACACAGGCAAGTGTGGGAAGGGTGGTATGATAGCGACAGCTAAATTACAAATTTCAAGCTCCAAATTTACAAAGGAGGAAAATGGGGAAAACCCTAAATATAGTAAACCAAAGAAAGAGGAGAAGAAGAGGAGGAGGAGAGAGAATGAGAGAGAGAGAGAGAGAAAGAGAGAAAGGGCCCAAGCGGAAGAAGCTCTCCACCTCCTCCATTGTCAAATACCTCTCGCCTCATTCTAGCAAATCCGCTGCAACCATTTTTGTAAACAGCTGCTCTTTAAGAGCTTTCTTTTGATGTAATGTGAGTATTTTTCGTGACGGAACCGAATTTTCGGGATTTTTTAAAAAGAAGCCAAGGCAGTAGAAGCCCAGGTGTGGTAGGGGTTGAGGAGGTGGTGGTGGAGTTTGGTGGCCTGACGGAGGAGTTCGGGGAAATTCATGTACGTTTTTTGATGCATGTTTTTTCTGTACCTGTTTCTGTATTGTCATTGTTGCTACTCGTTGTTTCTTTTGCTGTTTTTTTTTGGAGGGGTTTTTTTTTCTGTGGAATTTGAGGCACGAAGAAGTAGAAGGAAGGAAGGTCTTTGAGTCTGTGTGTGTGTCTCTCTCTTCCTTCCTTCTTCATCTGCTTGCTTCTGCTCTTTTTGCTTAATCCTTGTTGTTGTTGCAGCACTTCCCGCTTGTCATTTCCGCTTGCTTGCTTGCTTTGTTTTCATTCACCTGTTGCTTAATTTTGTGTGTTGAGCAAAGCGGTTGCGGTTCTGTATTTGACCAAGTCTTGCAAGAAACACTCGGGGTTTTTGCTTCCTGGGAGTGACCCTGGTTGTAAGTACAATTCTGGTCACATCTTCTTCCTTGTGCTCTTCCTCATGCGCATCATTCAACACTCTTCTCTTCTCTTCTCTCCAGCTCTCTCTCTCTCTCTCTCTCTATATTGTCCTTATGATGCACTGCTCATTGCTATGGGAATGATGATCATTGTTGTTGTCATCAGATTCTCTCTCTCAAGTGCTTTGCTTGTGTACGGATGGATGGCTAAGTCCATGAGCCAAGAACAGCCTCCAATTTGCTTGTGTTGCTGGGCTGCTGCTGCTGCTGCTGCTGTCATCATCTCCATTGTTGCCTCTCTCTCTCTCTCTCTCTATGTCTTGGGAGTGGGTCGATTTTCATATTGTCCTCCTCCATGTCTAGGGATGTATAGATGGATGCACTTGTCTCTAGGATGCATGTCCTTTGAATGCAGGATAACAATGCCACCACTTGCTTGATTGATTTTCAGTCTACAACATCTTAATCAACCTTCACATTCCACTGCCACTGACTAACTGACTGACTGAATGTTGTAATTGTTTAAACAACTTGGAACATGGTTGAAATCTGCTACAGCTGGTAGCAAACTCCCTTGTGCATGAATGGGTGTGAACAATTTGGACAATGCTTGAAAGCTGCAGCACAAGGTTGGAAGCTATTGCTTCTACATGATGGGCTCCGTGAGACTAAGCCACTTGAGCCAAACTGTTGTTGAAACCAAAATTGTGGTGTGGTTGGGTTGAACTTTTTGTTTACAGAAATTGCTTGGTTTGTTTTGCATAATTTGAATTTGTTTTTAGGGTTGAGTAAATGACTGCTGTGAAGCTGTGAACCCCAAGTCTGCAGGCTGACTTTGTGCTTGCAAAGATTGAGCCATCCTCAATTCTCTTCACTGAACATTCCAGTTTTGTCAAACTCTGAATTTGCTTTGCACCTGTTGAAGTGTAGAATGTTGGCAGAGCTGGATTTATCTTCTATTTCACTGCTCTATGCTTGTGCAAACCCAATGGTCATCCATCTCTCTGAGTGCTGCTAAAATTACTGTTTTTTGGTTTGTCTGCAGTCATTTGCAATATTGGTCATCCTCTCCTTCACAACCTCCCAAGTTCTTTTGTGCTGTTCAGCATTCTGGTTATGAGGGTGGATGCACTACACAACTGCACCCAACATCATCAACAGCGGCAGCAGGGAATGATGGAGCTGCATGGTGTGTGACACCACCATAGTTTCAGGCTATCCACCATGAGTCCCCCAAGGCGCATGGGGAAGCAAGGTCCCTGTGGGCATTGCGGAATTGCCAGTGAGTCTTCTTCTTTCTCTGTCTAAGTCTCTCTTTTTACACTGGTCTGTGGCCACATTGGCTACAGCAAGTACAGTCCTTGTCCACACAGTCCCAAGGTCAACTCTCTGAGCTATTTATTGGATGTTCATCATTTGTGTGGTCCAGGGTGTCACTTGTGCTCTCTCTCTCACAATCTTATTTGTAGCCTTGTTCTTTGTGTGTTATTGCATGGTTCCTGTAAGAAGTTTGTGTGTGTGTGTGTGTGTGTGTTTGTATCTCTCTTTTTCCTCCAGCAACTCCCTTGTGGCGAAATGGGCCTCCAGAGAAACCAGTCCTTTGTAATGCATGTGGATCAAGGTGGCGCACCAAGGGGACACTTCTGAACTACATGCCAATGCATTCTGGTGGCTTTGGAGGTGTTGGGAACCCTGAAGGTACAGCACGTAGAAAGAAGGGTAGCCACAGGCTGTCTTCTGATCCACCCCGCTCTCATAAGCGCAAAGAACCATATGGAGGACGTGGGGAGAACAGAACTCCAACTCCCCCACTCCCTCTCTTGCTCAAGGATGCAGAGGAGGAGCTCAAGACAGCATCAAGCTTGGAGTCAGGAGTATCTGGGCCAGATAAAGTTGCTTTGTTCAGAAGTTCTCCAGTTCGGAGTGATTCTTCTGCAGGTTGCCTTTTGTCTCCTCCAAAACCAACCATGAGCACCTTACCTTTCATTGATGTTTCATGTTAAGCTGATGAGGTGGTGTTAAATTTGCCTTGCAGTTCCTGCTTGGGTGGGCCCTATCCCTTCCAGGAAACGCACATCAATGGTCCGGGCTTGCACTTCTCTTGAAAAACTCATTAGCCGTTTCCAAGACCTCATGAATGAGTCACCATCTGTGAGCTCCTCACCTGCTACACCCTCTGAGTCATTGGATGTGATGCTGGTGGAAAGCAAGCCCTCGACCATGGCTATGGATGTAGGAGTCAACAGTGTATTCCTACAGCGAGCCCCCATGCCACTGTTGCAGGAGCCTCCTGGTGACACCATCTCATTCTTGATGGAAAGTGCAGGCAATTTGAAGCCTACACAGGCTCTTCCTCATGGTACTGACACAAGAGTTACGGATGGGGTGATCGTGGAGTCTCCAAATGGTGCAGCAATCTTTCCAGCACAAATGAAGGAAAAGGCAACACATTCTTTGAAGAAGATGGAGGTCATGGGCTACTTGCACTCTGACCAATACATGGCTCCTAATAAGGCACTCTTGTAAGTACCAAGCTTTAAAAGATGGGGTGCCTGGTTTGTCCAATTGATTTGTGGGATTCAAAATTTCTGTTGCACTCCTGTGTGTTGAGACTCCTTAACATCTGTGAGGTTTGATCAATGATACGTATGCTTTATGTACCGCACACTTCTCTTCATACCACATACAGTTATTTATGTGTAACATATAATACATGAAGCCACTGTTTACTCTCCTGAAAGATCAAAGTTGTGCGCAGAGAGAATTTCCCCTACCACAAGCGGGATGTTCTCCAAAGCTGCCAGTCTCCACTAGTCTTTCTGGAATTGAAGGTAAAGCTATTGCTTCCAGCTGTAGGATTGTTTTCTTGAGCCTTATCATACCTTCTGGAGGCCTTCCCTGTTGATCTTCTTCAGGATCAAGCAGTGACAACCAGACTATCTTCTTGTACAGGACATTATCAATTTTGACACTTACACAGGTCTTCTCACGGACCAAGAGCAACGTCAGTTGGCGAAGCTTGTGTCATCTCTTGACATCAGCAGAGTTCCAGAAAGGTATAATCAATTCCAGGTTTATGGTTGTCTCAACTGTTGGGCTTGTGACTTTCTCTTACGTCCTTGTATGTGGATACCTCTGTTGGGTTTCTGAATTTCGTTTGGCACCTGATAGAACATGATTTTCTAAATTTGAGGATGTCACTTGTGTCTTTTAAAGAGGTTTTTGTGCTCTAATGCCTGTAAACTATTCATGTCTTTTTAGCTGTACTTCTTTCATGGCATATTCTGTTCATACTGCATTGTGTAGGTTCATTCTCCTGAGCATACCTATCCTAGTGTGTTGCTGTGATTGGGTCAGTGCTAAATGACTGGACTGTAAAATATATTGACAAATACACAGATTTACTGTTGATTTTTCTGGGGTGTGTGTCTTTTAGTATAATGATTACCCTAGTGATGAGGTAGGGACTGACTAGATTCTCTCTGTTTTGCAGCCTGAAGGAGATGTTCAACAGTGAACAGTTTGTTGGGGCCCTAAACAACTTCCAGCAACTTTTATCAGAGGGCATGTTTGACTCATCAGAGCCTGGAATGAGTGCTCGCATCCTTCAACATTTTCAGCAGCTACTTACTATCTCAGATCTTGACAATTCAGGCTGGATGGAACAATCCTCTCAACTCCAAAGTCATGGCAAGTGCCAGAGTGGATCCTCTAATTTCTTCAAGGTACATACTTTGGCTCATATCTATGTTGAAAGTGGTTGCATGTTCAAGGGAAGCAAGCACAAGGAGTATGTCACTATCTGCAGACTACAGGGCACATGGAGCCATCTTGCTTCTGACATGACAATGATAAAGATTTTTTTTTTGTTTGTTTTAAAATGTATTTGCACAATACTTATGTAATGCTTTAGCTGTGCAGAACAAAGAGTCAACCAAGGACAAGACGAAGAGATTCGGAGTACCAGTGGTAGCAGTTGGATCTGGCAGTATCAACCACTCTTTAGGCAAGTTACCCGGCCAAAGTGAGGAAAGCTCTGGTGAAGAATTACATGCAGCAACATATAAGCAAACTGAATGTGGGAGCAATCTCTTGCCTTACTCTGGACTTTCACCACTGAGATATGCACATGGCTTGAAGTTGGGGACACCTGATATAGGAAGCTCCCCAAATGATGGAGGAATTGCAATTGAAGAGGGGGGAACATACTTTACAGGCAATGCCGTATCCGTGGATGATCTTCCAGACATCCAAGTTCCTGGATCAGATGGCATGGAGCCTGACTTACTGTTTGATCTTTCATCCAACATTTTAGCATTTCAAGAAGCTGAGCTTCTCCAGCAACCTGCTTGGACAAAGAGCAAGGAGGAAAGCGAGCCCAATCAGGTTAGTTGTTTTCTTGGGTTTGTTGGGTCCAGTTGTTTCAATGCTAGTTCCTGTTCAGTGTTTGATGAGAAAGTTTTGATGTGTCATGTCATATTGCCCTATTGACATGGACAATTCAAGTTGTACAAAGAGAAATGCTTTGATTAGTGTTGAATGCTGAACCAAACAATCACAACAAAAGCATACATTTGGAGACTTGAAAATGTGGCCTATTTTGATGCAGGTTGAAAACGGAAGTCTTATCATGAGCAACATATGGCACATGGATAATAACTTCTCTGAGCTATTTTGGAACCCATCATGCGGCAGCCCTGGAAATGGCCTACCCAATGGAGCAGTACTAAATCCTGGACGAATGCTCATATGAAAGCAACACTTTTTAGGTTATGATGTAAAATCCCCCTCAAAAAAAGAAACAGATCTCCTTCTTCCCTCTCACTTTCCACTGCATGCCCTTTTGTAATATTGATCTTAGCTTGAAATGATCTGTGGTTTTAACCCCTTGAAGCCCTGTGGAAGAGGGCAACTATAGTTGAACATTTTTCAAAAAAATTCCATCAAGAGAGTGTACAATAGATAGCCCTGCAACCATGTTTGATCTGGTGCAACTGTTGTCACTGCATTGCCCAACAGGTTTTTGCTATTGTCTGTGACTGTTGAGCTTAGCTCCTTCAGCAGCACCACCAAAATTTTCGGACTGTAATAATAATAGAAACATTCTCCCTCCATAACAGTAATACAACCCATCCTTTCATCCATCTCTGATAAATTGGGTGAAGTTTTGCATGCAATCCATTGATTTTGAATTTGTCTCTATGTTTAGGGTTTATGGTTTTAGTCTAGGGTCCTAGGGTTCAGGCAGATTATTGCCTCTAGCAATGACCACTGGCCTAGTTGGAATGTTTTTGTGTGACAGTCATCCGCAAGACCATTTCTGTCAGTAAAGTCCAGTAAAGTCCAACTGTAAGTTGCAATGGATGTCAGTATTACTCCAAAACTCTGAGCGTTCTGAAACACAAAGTGGCTCTCACTCTTGGGCTATTCAGCCTAGTTGCTTTGCAGCTTTGATGTCCAGGAAACTGAGAGCTTGCAGGGGAGTGAACTGACAGCAACCAGTGGACCATGAGGGATGGATGGTGGGTGGACAGGAAAACACTTTTCCATTGGGCTCCAATTCATTAGCTAACCATTGTAGTTCAGTTTCTGTTTCTCTTACCCTACCTACTAACAACCCACTAGCCCTCAACTATGTTCTAACCATCTACATAGATCTGCTTATCTAGTAACTACCTATCTACCTACCTACCTATGGAGAGGACCAACCCACATGGAAGTTTGCATTTGAAATCTGTTTTGATCAAATTTTAAATATTGATTGCATTTCCCATCTCCAATTTCAAAAAGAAATAGTCTTGGCACCTTGGTGTTGGATCTTATTAAGAGGGTAGAGAAGACCTTTAATGCAAGGTTCTAAGCACTTCATGAACTCATGGCAGTGTAGGTTCAGGTACCTTAGGTGTGTGCATTTGCTCTTTGATCAATGGAAATTGAAACATTGTGAAGATTTATGTTTCACAAATTATTTGTCTTGCCCAAAGTTCATTTTGACTAGTTGGGAGTGATGTTGGCAAGTGATTCATCCAGGAGATTAAACCTGGGTACTAGACATTCAATAAAATCACTTCTCACTTAATGAGGGCTGACATCTTCACATAATTCCTTGCCAAAAGTCTGAGAAATTGAAGCACATTTAGCCAATGATGAATATGGGATATAAGGAATATTGGATGCACAAGTAGGTTCAAACTTCAAACACGCTTTTTGGATTCTCTAAGCTTTCATTCTCAAAGGATTTATGAATATAGGATTTGTAATAACTTTGCAAACCCTATAGTCATTGACATTTACAAATTTTGGTTGTTACTCAATGGGTTTTATTGGGTATGACCAATAAAATGCAAGTGTGATCAACATATATAGCCTCCGTAAGAAGTTTTAGCCAAATTTGGCAATAAAACAGATCTGAAAGTTGAAAAAAAAGAATTTAAGCATGCTTCTTTATTCTTGGCTACCCAGTAGTAAAATAGTGTAGAAATGTGGGAACTCCAATTTATGTTTAAGAATCTGGCAATGAGAAACCCTAAAAATTACCCTTGTTTTGGGCATTTCCTCCAGGAGGCAATTTTTCTTTTTTTTCATTTTTCTACATGTTTTGATAGCCCCCCTCCCACCCCTCAAAAAAAAAATCAGGTTAACATGGATATGAGCTGATGGGATGATAACAACTAGTGACCATTGAAAATAATACAGCAAGGAACCTTTTTAGTAAAGAGAAGCTCAATCCTTAAAGACCTGGTTAAACCTGACAAAGGATTGCCAGGGGAACTGATTTTTAGAAAATTTGTACTTACTCATCAACGTCTTCAACTGCCTTAAAAAGAAGTTATAGCAGCTAGCTAGCTGTTCTGTTTTGCATCATCACACAAGATCCACAAGCTGAGGCAACCACATGGCTATAGGGTTTAGGGTTTAGGGTTTAGGGTTGACTGACTGAATAGCTATAGGATCCTGATTGGTAATAGGGTAGCAAAGTCAGTTGGATACTGGAACCATACAAGGGGCATTTTTTGCTTTTTCACAAAAGGAAATGCCTAGCTTTCTCTCTAGCTTCCTATCTTCTTTTTGAGGTGGGGGAGAGGGGAGGCTCTGAGAGCCAAGAGTTTGTGACTTGTAACAAACTTATGTGCTTATAGCTTAGAATGGATCTAAACTTAGTAGGGTTTAATTTTGGAATAATTATTTTCAAACACAAAGGTAGACTGGATGAATCAAAATCTAACACAACACACATGCATAACACAAGGGTGAAACTGACATGTCTTGTTGGGCTAAGAACACCCATGCACTTAAAATTTGGTCTTTATGTCTACATTACACTTAAATAGGCAATTCATCACACATGTTTAAAGACCTTACCTTATAAGGGTCACCCACCTAATACTACACATAAGCACTCTTACATAAGCACTCCTTTGTGAACTTTTTTCACAATCAAAACAATACATGGGTTTATTGGATCATAGGTTCATTACACAAAAATCATGTTACAAGGCTTATATAAAAGTATGATAATGAGACTTAGGTTGAAGCTCCACCCATAACGCCCTTAATTATTTAAAGGTGAAATGGATGAATCATTTATTCTTTTCATCTAAGTTTAATAGATATTATCATTTATTAACTTTAGGCCAATAACATTATGCAACCTGCTAGTATTATAAAATACTCAACCTCTCCATGAATGAACTCTTATGTTATTATATTTCTCTAGTGTTTTTGTCATGTATGAGGTAATATAATTGACTTTTATTTGTGCCTAACCCACATTATTTAACTAAAGATATATGAATTGAAACTAAATTCCCTCATCAAAATATGTTATGCATAAGGCCCATAAATTTTTTATTTATTTATCATATCTATCCATCTTTCCACCTAGACCATAATGAATAATATTTATAAATTTTCCCTCTAGCAACCAATTTTGGTGTTACATGTCCAATGCTTGTACTACCTTTTCCCTTCATTTATTCTTGTGTCCAAGTAAAGGGATATGTATCATCCAAGTCAGTGTTTTTTTTTGGGGCAAATTTTTGACCTGAAAAATATGATTTTGACGTATACAAAGGATTTTTCATGAAAAAATGGCCCACATTCATCAGGTTTCAAAGAAAACAAATTCAAATCACCAGATTTTTATGATAAGTTCCAGTAAGTAGTCAAGAATATAGAAGGACTCTGGTTTTTTTCTATTTTCATATATAGGATGTAGCCAAATCTGGCTAAATCATCCTATGGATAATCGCCACATGAGCTACATCATAAAATTGAAAAAAATAACCCCCAATCCAAGCAAGTCATGAGTAGGTGCTTCTCTGACTAGGATCATTACACTAGATGCCAGGAAATTCTTGTGTAAAATTATGCTCATATTGCATCAACTCTACCAAGAATTTTCCACTAGCATATAACAGTTGCAAGGTTTATTTGGTTTCAAGAATTGAATTCATTTGTTTCACAACTATGTTCAGGTTGGTGACTTTAAACTTGTGTCTTTGAGGATCAAGTGACCCAACATCCATTGGAAGCCTGTTATGGTTCAATCATGATTCATCCACAATTGAGTTATCAAGGTTCCACTTCCACCTTGCTAAGCTATCTCATAAACCCCCCTTACTTACCCCTCCCCCCTCCAAGGTAAACTACCTATGTAAATGGGCAAGTATCATATGTACAAGCAGGTAAAAGAATGCAAGCGGTTATTATGTAACTAGAGTAACAGTTAACACACTTGGTGACTACAAGGTAGGTAGATACACATGGATGATAATACATAGTGTACCATCCACTGGATGCCTGTTATGCCTCAGCTGTGGATGAACCTTGCTGAGTGGAATATTTGGTTTCACCTTGGTAACCCATGGGGTAAGAAGTAGTAGGTCCTATAATTAGGCTGATAGATATGAAAATAAGTGACTCCTTGGTAAGTAGATAAGGGCTGTCTTAGTAGCTACTTAGCAACAAGACTACTGCACAGCTTCTCAGGGACGTTAGGAGGTAGTTAGAAATAAAAGACAACTGAGATAACCACAATGGTTAGCTAGGGAACTAGAACCCAAGAGAAAACTAGTTCCAGACCACTTACCATCCCTCCATCCCTCCCTCCCTCCCTC
>Ga0116228_10007002_pt1 | contig 10092 bp, 5 predicted proteins | sample S1TSphfallax_2_FD_89694 | JGI IMG/M metagenome (GOLD analysis project Ga0116228, IMG submission 89694) | Host-associated microbial communities from peat moss isolated from Minnesota, USA - S1T2_Fc - Sphagnum fallax MG | ecosystem: Host-associated > Plants > Peat moss > Unclassified | place: USA...
GCCCCTTGCAGCCCAGGATCGTCTCCAAGGTGTCGAGCGCGGGCCCTGCATTGGCGGCGATCCGCGCGGCGCCGCCCGTCTCGGCATCGATGGCGGCCACCGCGGTTGGCGCGTCGAACCCTGGCGTCTGCGGCCCAGCCCAGTCGAACAGAGGGTCGGGCCGATCCAGCGGGAGGTGATCGACCTTCAGGCCGCACCCAGGGGCCAGGCCCGCCGCCAAGGCCTCGCCGGTGGCGATGGTGCGCTCGACGGAATTGCTCCAGATCGAGATCGATCCTGGCGCCGGACAGCCTGCGCTCGGCAGGAGGCCGGCGGCGGCGTAGCGGGCGCGGTCGTAAGCGCCCAGCAGCCGCATGCCCTCTCGCCCGTGGGGCGTCAGAAGGCTGCCTGGCGTCGGCCAGATCGGCCAGGGCTGCGCAGACGGCGTCGCCGAGGCCTCGTCTGGCAACGGAGCGCGCACGCCATGGCGGACGAGCATGACCACGCGCTCAAGCTTCAGGCCCAGCCCGTCGCGATCCGCCCCAAGACCATACCCCGGTTTCGCCTCGGCCGCGCCAGCTGCAAGGCCGAACGCCATGACGCAAGCGAGAAAAGCGGCGCGGCGCACGGTTTTCCTTGTCAACATTAGCGATGTCCCCTTTTGCGAAAACCGCTAGCCATCCCGTGTGACGCTTTGATGAGGACTTGTCGATGCCGTCAAGCTTGGATTGGGCGGGGCCCGGCCATCAATAGAGCCACTTGGTCGTCAAAACATAGGTTCGACCGGAATAGACAAGACTTGGGATCGTCTCGCTATGTTCGCCAATGGTTGCGTGATAGCTGGTATCGTTCAAAATATTCGAAACCGAAAATGTCGTTTTGAAGCGGGCCGCCGGTTGATAGGTCGCCACAAGATTAAGCCGCTCGCCGCTACGAACCCAGGTGTCCAAAGCGCTACTGGCGTCCAAGGCCCCATACTGCGCGACGTAGGCGCCTGTATAGCGGTAGGCCAGCGATAGACTCCCAGGTCCTTTTGTGTACTTGGCCTGGAGATTGAGGTCGATATTGGGCTGGTCGAGCAGGCGTTCATGGGGGCTGAGGCCGGGCTCCAGGGTATTCACCCGCGACCGCTCCAAGATCACGGCGCCCGTCAGGTCGAGTGCGGTCCACAGCGACGGCGGGCCAACGAAGCGCTGACGACCCGATAGCTCCAGCCCGTAGACGTCGCCTGCGCCGCCATTGTGGGGTTGGGTGACGACGACATCGCCGCTCTGGGTCGGGGAGGCGTCTGAAAAGGCGTCGATGCTGTCGTAGATGTAGTGACTAAGGGCCTTGTAGAAGCCCGCGGCGGCGAGTTGGCCCCCTCTGAGATTGGCCCAGTCCCCGGAGATATCGACGTTTAGGGCCTGAACCGGTCTCAAATCGGGGTTGCCTTCTACGATCGTCGCCGCGCCGCCATCGCTCAGGCCCCCGCCCGCGCTCCCAATCTGGCTTCCGCCGCCGAGCTGGTAAGCGGCGGGGGCGGAATAGCTGGCCCAGATCGCACCGCGGTAGGCCACAAAGGGCTGGGGCCGGTAGGTCAGGTTCAACCTGGGAAGCGGCTCCAAGTAAACGGTATGATTGGAGGCGAAGTAGCCGGGCGCCTCCAGGCTCGTGTTCGCATAGGGCAGGATCCAGAAGCGATTCTGAATCAAGGTGTAATCGTACCGAAAGCCCCCGGCGACCTCCAAATCGCCCAACTGAACGCGCCCCATAACGTAGGTGGAGGCCCGCATCTCAGATCCATGCTGGGTGTCGCAGTTATAGTTGTTCACATAAAGCGTAGCGCAGCCGTCTATGGCCTTGGCGAGAGAGCCGAAGGTCTTAGCGATGTTGCTATTGAACAGGGCCAACGCATTTGCATCGTTCACCGTTGGAAGGGGAAAATTAAACAGGCCGGGCACCGCCGCCGGCGTAGCGCCGGACAGGATCCCCAATGAGGCCAGGCTCGGATCGTTGGCGTCGGTGCTGTAGAGGAGATGGCTCTCATAATCGCGATAGGTGTGGCTGCGAACCGCGTCCATCGCCTCAAAACCCATGGCCAGAGACGCCCTTGGCGTCAGGCTGTAGCTTACATCGACCTTGGCGCCCGATTTGAGCTGATTGCTATATTCGCGCGAGACTTCGCCGGCGCGATGGGCGCCATAGTCGGCGGCGTCGCCTAGGGCTGCTAGACCGGTCGCGTTCAGCAGGGGCATGGGAACATCGTCGCGGCTGCCGAACAGCACGCTTCCGCCGAACGGCATTCCCGGCGCAACCTCTGGGTCTCGACCTGAGAGTTCGAAGTGATTGGGGTCGTTGGTTTCGCCCCAGCTGGTGTTGGCGCGCGCGCTCAAGGTCCATCGACCCGTCCTTCTCGCGCCACCGACCTGAAACGTGTCCAGCAAGGAGAGTTCGGGGTTCGTCTCGTAGTAGTACCGCGGCTGAACATAGTTGATCACCGGGGTATAGAGACCTGTGGCGCCAAGCGGCTGGGCCGTGACCTGATTACCGTAGATTTGCGAATAATAGGTCGCCTGGTCCGTGAGCGCCTGCGCGACCGTCAGTCTGAGGTAAGCGCTCGACGCCGCGCTGGGCCGCCAGTCCAGAGAGAGGTCGCCGCCAAATCTTTGCACCGTGCCCGTCGTTAGCCCCACGTCCAGTCCGGTCAGGACCAGGTTGGAGGCAGGGTTCAGGCCAGGGGCGCTGGCGCCGGTGGCCGTCTGCACGGCGTAGGTGAACATGGAATTGGTGACGGCGGGATAGATGCCGTCCACGACCCCATTGGAATAGCTCTCCACGCCGTAGTAGGCGCCGGCATAGACGCCAAAGGTTTCGCCCGAACCCAAGATCCGGCTCCCCTCAAGCGAAAGGTTTCCGCCTAGCGGCTGGCGTCCATATCGAATGGCTTCGTCTTCCACCTGGCCGCTGGCGCCGAACGCAGCATGGGTCGCGCCAGGGAAGTCAAAAGCGCTGGGCGTTCGAAAGTCGATCACGCCGCCGATGGCGTCCCCGGCCATGTCCGGAGCCAGACTCTTCTCGACCGAGACCTGGGCCAAGCCCGCACTCGGCAGCAGGTTGAGCTGCACGCCGCGGCTGTAAGGCTGGCTCAGCGCGACATCCACGCCATTGATCGTAACGAGGTTGAAGGCCGCTTCCAGTCCGCGCAGGGACGCATAGTTAGCTTCGCCCCGGCCTGCCAGGTCGACCGGCACGCTGTTCGTCGTAACCTGCCCCCCATTAACAGCGGTGACGCCGGCCAGGTTTCCCAGCGGATCCAGCACGGTCGCGCCAGGATTCGCCTCAAGGTCTTCAGTCGTGAGGCGGGCGGTCAGGGCGTCCGACGCCATCAAGGGAAACGACCGCGTTAGGCGCGCCGTGACGATCACTGCGGAGAGGTCGGCTTGCGCCGTCGGCGAGGGATTGGCGTCTTTTTCCGGCTTAGGCGAAGCGCGGGCGAGTCGATGCTCGGCACGTTCGGCGTCTAGCGCCGCCCCATCCGAGGCGCCAACGACGATAACCGATCCATCACGCTGAATCGTCGCCCGCAGATGCGAGCCCGTCAGCATGATTTTCAGAGCGTCGGCGAAAGCGAGGGCGCCCCAAACGGGCGTCGATCGCCTGTTGGCGACCAGAGCTGGAGAAAAGACAATATTGCGCCCCGATTTGACGGCCAGAGTTACGAGCGCTTTGGCGAGATCCTGTTCAGGGATTTGGTAGCTGACGTCCTGGGCGGCGGCGACGGCGGGACAGATGAGCAGAGCCGCGGCGGAAAGACTCCAAAACCTCGTCTGCCGCCTCCCCCAAAACCGCATCGCCAATCCGTTTGCACCAGCCTGCCAAGCCTAATGTTTCAACTGATGCATAAAATGATGACGAATTTCGCTGCGTTCGGCAAAACTTTCCTTCATGCCGCCGCATCCCGCGCGCCCCTCGCGCGGCGCCAAGCCTGGGCCAAGAGGCTCAGCCGCCCGCTCATGTCTTCGACCGCGGCGCGTGAGTCGATGCGGCCGGCGAGCCACTCTCGGGCGGCGTCGTAAAAGATCGTCCGGCCGACGGCGAAACCCTTCACGACCGAGAAAGGCGCGGCGGCGTCGAAGGACGCGATCAGTTCGGGCTCCGGCGCCGAGAGGCCCAGCACCACCACCCCGCGGCAGAAAGGGTCTTCCTCCGTCACCGCGGCCTCGATCTCACGCCAGGCGGCGGGGTCTGAAATCGGCTCCAGCTTCCACCAGTCTGGTCTTATGCCGATGGCGTAAAGGCGCCGAATGGCGCGCGCGATCGTGGTCGTCTCCACTACCGAGTCCGGCGGCATGATCACTTCCAGCAGCAGCTCGTGGCGTGTCTTGCGGCAGGCGTCGAACAGGCGGCGGAGCTGGCGCTCCTGCCGGTCTCGCAGCTCGGGCGGGTCGTCGGGGTGATAGAAGACCAGGCACTTCACGACGTGATTCAGCGGCCACTCAGCGAGTTCGGTGGCGACGGCCGCCGAGCATTCAAACTCCAAGGGTCTGGATTTCGGGACCTCGATGGGGCGGCCGATCCAGTAGGGATGATCCGCCGCCGTCGCCAACGCATCCGCGCCGTAGCGACCGTCCAGCAGCACGCCAAAGCTCGGATCCTCGCCGGCGGCCATCCGAACCGCTTGCAGGGCAAGGGTCTTGAACTCCGGAATGCGCGCGGCGTCGGCGCCTAGCTCCTCGACCAGTTCATCGAACTGGCTGCGGTGATCCATCGCCAGCACCATCAGCTGATCGTAGGTCGGCGTTCGGGTCGTAGACCAGTGGACGTGCTCAAGGCGCTCGTCGTCGCGCAGCCGATAAGGTCGCGACGGTTCCGCCAAAAACTGCTGCAGTTCGATCCAGGTCGGCATCGCCGGCGCGCAGCCGTGCCTGGAAACGACAATCGCCCCACAGGCATTGGCCCACTGACAGCAACGCTCCAGCGGCTCCCCGCGCAGCCATCCGCGAAGGAATCCGGCCATGAAGGCATCGCCGGCGCCCAGCACGTTGAAGACCTCGACCGAGAAGCCCGGCCCCGTCACGCCGTCGTCGAGGATGTCGGGCACAGGCCCCGGAAAGGCGACGCAGCCTTGCGCGCCGCGCTTGCAGACCAGGACGGCGCTCGTCAGCGTACGGACCTTGCGCAGCGCCGCGACTGTGTCGGTGGCGCCGCCCAGAATATGAAACTCTTCTTCCGTGCCGACGATCAGGTCGCACAGCCCAACGATCCCCTGAAGCTTCAGCGTCACCTCCGGATTGGCGACGAACCGGTTCTCGCCCATGTCCAAAGGCGCCAAGCCCCACAGCACGGGCCGATAGTCTATGTCGAACACTATCCTGCCGCCGGACGCCTTCATGATCTGGGCCGCGGCTATGCTGGCCTCCATCACCGCTGGGCGCGACACATGCGTTCCGTTGATCAGGACCGCGCCCGCCGATGCGATCCAGTCCGGATCAATGTCGGCGGGGCAGAGCGCCATGTCGGCGCAATTCTCGCGGTAGAATAGCAGCGGAAAAGTATCGCGGTCCCGGATGCCGAGGATCGCCAGAGCCGTCAGCCGCGCCGGGTCCGACACGACGCCGGCCACATCGACGCCTTCGCGCTTCAACTGCTCATGGATGAAGCGGCCCATATGGTCGGCGCCGACCCGGGTGAGGAGACCGCTTTTCAGGCCCAGGCGCGCGGCGCCCACCGCCGTATTGGTTGGGCTGCCCCCGACATATTTCGCGAAACTCGCCATGTCCTCCAGGCGTCCGCCGATCTGCTGACCATAGAGATCAACGCTCGATCGTCCGATCGCGATGAAGTCCAACGACTTTGTAGGAGGCGTCATGCCTTCTCCCGACGCACGGAGGGGCGGCCTCGCGGCCCGTCAATGAAATATTCGTTCCATTAGTACGCCGAATACAATTCGTATTTCAAGCGTCGCGCCCGTCGGATTTCAGGGTTTTTTCGGCCGCCTTTTGGACTTGGCGGCGGCGGCGGTCTCCTGCTCATAGGCCAGGCCGATAACCAAGGTCTGGGCGAGGCAGATGGACGCCGAAAGCGAGCGAAACGCTCTCACCTCGGATTCGCGAACCTGAAGCACCTGGGCCGCGCCCTTGGCCAGGGGGCTGATCAGACTGTCCGTGATCGCCAGAACCTTGGCCTTGGCGTCAACCGCCGTATCTACGGCCTCGACGGTTTCGCTGGCGTAGGGCTGGTAACTGATGGCGATCAGGAGATCGCCCGCGCCGATGGTCTGCATCTGGTGCCTGGCCAGTCCCCCCGCATTATCCACCATCACGGTCCGCTTGCCAGCCCGAAGGAACGAATAGGTGAGGTAGGCCGCGACGGGGAACGAGCGCCGCATGCCCACGACATAGACGGTGTCCGCCGCATGGATCAGCGACACCGCCCGGGCCAGCTCGTCCTGGCTGACGGTCTGACGCAAATTCTGCAGCGCAAGGATATCGCCCTCGGAAAACTCCTCCAGCAGGGCGGAAGCCCCGCCGGCCTTGTCGCCAAGGGAAGCGTTGAAGTGGCGCACCCGCTCGCCGTAGCCGAGCGTGGAATGGTTCGCCAAAAGACTGTCGCGCAGCACTCGCTGCATGGGGCTCGCGCCGCTGAACCCGATGGCTTTGGCGAAGCGTACGATCGCCGAAGGCTGCGCGCCGGACCGCTCGGCGATCACGGTCAAGGTCTCCAGCGCGACATCGTCGGGATGATCGAGCACATATCGCGCGACGTGCTGCAATCGCTTACTGAAGCCGTCATATCGCTCCAGAATCAAATCGCGGAGCTCTGTGGCGGAGCGCGGCGGCGCGATAGGCTGTTCGACATCAATCATGGGCGATCCAGAGCCATTGAGGAAAAAAGGATACGCGCAGCTTGCGCATTTGCAACGCAAGGCGGCCGAAATAATAATTTCATATTGACTTCAGAACGATAATTTCCGTCTATTTCAACTCCTTTCCTGGACCTGGGGCGCCACGCGGCGTGGGCGTCCCCTCTGGAGCGCGCCCATGTTCGAGATCGCCGTCGTCGGCGCCGGCCGAATCGGTAAGATCCACGCCGCCAATGTCGCCGCCCACCCGGCGCTGAAACTCCGGGCCGTGGTCGATCCGTTCACCCCGAACGCGACCGCGCTCGCCGATGCGCACGGGGTGGAGGCGGTGGATTTCGACGCTGTCTTGGCGGACCCGGCGATCAAGGGCGTCATCGTGGCCAGCGCCACCGACGCGCATCTGGATCAGGCCATCGCGGCGATCGCGGCCGGCAAGATCGTGATGTGCGAAAAGCCGCTGGACCTGGATTTCGCCCGAGCCCACGCGGCGGCGGATCGCCTCGGCGGCGCCGATGTCCCCTTGATGCTCGGCTTCAACCGGCGCTTCGATCCCCATTTTAAAGCCTTGAAGGTCGCGCTGGACCGGGGCGATATCGGCGCGCTCGAGACCCTGCATATCGTCAGCCACGATCCCGCGCCGCCACCGCCCGCCTACGTCAAGATCTCCGGCGGCCTGTTCAAGGACATGGCGATCCATGACTTCGACATGGCCCGCTGGTTGCTGGCGGAGCCGATTGTCGAGGTGTTCGCCGCCGCAAGCGTCCTGATCGACCCCGAGATCGGCGCCGCTGGCGATATCGATACCGCCAAGACCATCCTGCGCACCGCGTCGGGCAAGCTTTGCATGATCAGCAACAGTCGCCGCTCGGGCTATGGCTACGACCAGCGGATCGAAGCCTTTGGGGCCAAGGGCGCGCTTCGGGCCGACAATGTGATGCAATCCACCGTCTCGCGCTGGTCGGAGCCGGGGATCGCCACCGACACCTTCCAGAACTTCTTCCTGGAGCGCTACGCCGAGGCCTATCGCGCGGAGATCGCTCATTTCGCCGACATGCTGGCGGGCCAGGCCCGGCCCAGCGTGGGTTACGACGACGGCGTCGCCGCCCTGGCGCTCGCGGAGGCTGCGGCGCAGTCGGTGATAAGCGGCCAGGCCGTAAGCCTTTGAGCGCAGCCGCCCCATCGCTTAGGCCCGCCGTCGGCGCCCGCGAGGCGACAGCCGCGCCGATGCGTACAATCGGATTCAGGGGCGGCCTGTCCGCCAATGTCCTGAACATGATCGGCATCGGCCCCTTCATCACCATCCCGCTCGCGATCAGCGCCATGGGCGGGCCTCAGGCCATGCTGGGCTGGATTCTGGGCGCGCTGCTGTGCCTCTGCGACGGCCTGGTGTGGGCGGAACTGGGCTCCGCCCTACCGCGGTCCGGCGGGTCTTACGCCTATTTACGCGAAGCCTTCGGGCCGCTGAAACTGGGGCGACTGCTGGGCTTTCTGTTCCTGTGGCAGACGCTCCTGGTCGGACCCCTGTCCATCGCCGGCGCGGCGGTTGGGACCGCTGGCTATGTGACCTTCATCTTTCCCCAGCTGAAGCCCTGGCATCTGGTCGCGGTGGCGGCCGTGAGCTGCCTGGTCTGCACCGCCGCCCTGTGGCGCAACATCGGCTCGATCCAGCGGCTTTCGGTCATTGCGACCGGCGTGGTGATGCTGGCCTTCGTGTGGATTATTCTGAGCGGCGCGGCGCATTTCGATCACCGGCTTGCGTTCGACTTCCCGAAGAACGCGTTCAAGCCCACCAACGGCTTTTGGATCGGCCTTGGCGCCGCCAGCCTGATCGCGGTCTACGACTACGGCGGCTATAATAATGTCTGCCTGATCGGCGGGGAAATGGCGCGACCGCGCCGCAACATCCCGCTGGCCATCCTGGTCTCCATACCGCTTGTCGCCGTCCTCTATATGGGCCTGAACCTCTCGATCCTCGGCGTCCTGCCCTGGCGCAAGGCGGCGGCGTCTCAAGCGGTTGTGGCGGACTTCATGCAGGCCATCTACGGCCGATGGGGCGGCCTGGTGGTGGCGGTGCTGATCCTGGTGGCGGGTTGGGCGGGCGCGCTCGCCGCCTTGCTCGGCTATTCCCGCGTGCCCTACGCCGCCGCAGCCGACGGGGACTTCTTCAAGGCCTTCGCCCGGCTGGACCCCAAGGGCGGGTTTCCGACGTGGTCGCTACTGTTCATGGGAACAGCCTCGGCGCTGGTCTGCGTGATCCCCCTGGCGGACCTGATCGGCGGCACCATCGTCATCCAGGCGATGTTCCAGTTCATCCTTCAGTGCGTGGCGGTCGTGCTTCTGCGACGCAAGGACCGGACGCCCGCCGCGAGCGTGTTTCGCATGCCGCTCTATCCCTTACCCGTGATCGTGACGCTCCTGGGCTGGCTCTACATCATTGTCGCCAACCCGTTGAAGCAGGCGGCCGTCGGCGTGGCCTTGCTGATCAGCGGCGGCGCGGTTTTCCTGTTGCGCGCCCGCGCGGCGAAGCTCTGGCCGTTCGACCGCCCATGACCGCGGCCGTCAAGACATTCGACGTCGCCGTCGTGGGCGAAATCTATATCGACCACGTGCTATCGGGGTTCGAGCGCTGGCCTGCGCCCGGCGAGGAAGTGACCACCGACCACTACACACGAGAAGTCGGGGGCGGCGCCGCCGCCACAGCCTGCGGACTCTCCCGGCTCGGCCGGCGCGTGCGGCTGATCGGCCTGATCGGCGAGATCGATGCGCCCTGGTTCGCGCGCCGTTTCGCTGACTTCGGCCTGGCGACAGAGGGGCTTCGCCTCGTGCAGGGCCAGACGGGCATGACCGTCAGCGTCTCCACCGCCGAGGACCGCTCCTTCTTCACCCATATCGGGGTCAACGGCCTCCTCGGTCAGATCTTGAGGGAGCCGGAGACCTTGGCCGCCCTCGCTCAAGCTCATCACGTTCATTTCGCCATGCCCCTGGCGCGCGACGTCGCCGAGATCGTGCTGCCGGCCTTGGCGGCGGCAGGGTGCACCACCTCGCTCGACATGGGCTATCAGCCCGTCTGGCTGACGGACGCGGCCAACTATCCGACGCTGACGGCTGTGGATCATTTGCTGCCCAACGAGAAGGAGGCGGCGATCCTGTCCGGCGGCCACACGTTTGACGCCTTTTTCCGCTTCGCCGAGACCCTGCCGCTGCGCACCGCCATGCTGAAGCTGGGCGCCGTCGGCGCCATGAGCCGCGCAGACGGCGAGGGTGAGCAC
>Ga0116228_10007004_pt1 | contig 10091 bp, 7 predicted proteins | sample S1TSphfallax_2_FD_89694 | JGI IMG/M metagenome (GOLD analysis project Ga0116228, IMG submission 89694) | Host-associated microbial communities from peat moss isolated from Minnesota, USA - S1T2_Fc - Sphagnum fallax MG | ecosystem: Host-associated > Plants > Peat moss > Unclassified | place: USA...
GGGGGTTTTTTTGGGGTCGTCTCTGCGGCTACAGAGACTCTCACTCACTGCCGCCAAGTTTTGGTGTGTTTAGATTCATTTATAGAGTTATAGTAGCTCAAGGGATTTTGGCCCCTACTAGGTAATAATAATAATAATAAATAAAAATAATAATAATAGGTCTATTTTTTTTAATATGAGGATTTTTGAAAAAGATGACATTTTTGGCTTGTGTTGAAACTTGAGATTAGTTATTAATAGAGTTATAATAATATCTTGAAGGTTATATTTTTGGTTTAATTTCTTTTTTTTAAAAAATATTTTTTTGAAGATTATATTTTTGCATGGTGAAATATTTGAATTTCCATAATTCTTCTTTTGCCTTAAAAGATACTTTTTTTTATTGTAAATGGCAAGGCCATAGTGTGTAACACACACCCCTCGTTTTGTTTTTGTTTATTATTATTATTATTATTATTGGGCAATTTTGTGTTATAGCCAAAGTGATGATCATCCACAGGAAGATTTAGCCAAAATCAAGCTAAATCTGAGAAAAGCCAAATTTTTTAATTAAAAAAATCTTCTATAATTTTTAGCTACTCTTACTTGAACCATGATTAAAAATCTGGGGATTTTTTTCTGAAATTTTGGTCGAATTATGGCTATTTTAAAACCTCTTTCAGCACGTTTGAATTTTTAATATATCATTTTGGCTATATATATATATATATAGCCAGCCAAAAAAAGGCGGCTGCTGCTGTTGCTGCTGCTGCTGTGTTTGGTTTGTGAGCGGAAGTGAACGTGTTGTCTGCTCGCCTCGCTCGCTCGCTCGCTCGCTGGCTGCATGTTTTCTTCTTTCTTCCTTCTCTTGTGCTCATTTCCCCATTTGCGATTTTGTTTTGTGAGACGTTGTTGCTGTTGTTGTTGTTGTTGTTGTTTTAGTTAATGAAATGCTCTCCCTTCCATAGTTTCAAAAAATAAAAAGCTTCTTTGGTTTCACAGAAGCGTCGTTGTTATTACGTTGTAAGATCATTTTGCCTTTTTGGTCTTCTGCTTCTTCTTCTGCTTCTTCATCACTGAACAGCAATGGCTTCAGACATTGGTTCAGATGAACGCGCAATGACTGCGCCGCAGCAGCAACCCCAGAGTTTCTTCTTCTTCTTCTTCTACACATGAGAATCAGGATCTGTAGTAATTTGTTGCTGATAGAAGAAGAAAATTTGTTGCATTTTTCTGTGGTGAAGTTTTCATAGTGGCCAGCTGACGGACGTCATCATGGGAAATCCTTCTTCCCCGAGCTCCAAACTTCAGAAGAAGACCACCGTCGTGACCCCGTCAAAGAGAAGCCATCATCATTATCATCGGCGAGCGCCTTCCGTGACAAGTCTCTCACCTGGTGAGAATACTCAAGGGAAAGGTGTGGCGGCTTCTTCTTCTTCTTCTTCTTCTCCCGAGAGAACCAACAATGGAGCTGCAAAATCTGGAGCTAGTAGTAACAACAACACTCCAAGTCCTGGAGCAGGAGCAGGAGGTTCTGGGGAGAAGGGCAACAACAGCATGTCACCTGCTGCTGGTGCTGCTGGTGCTGCTGGTAAAGATGCAAAAGTTGTAAGGAGAAGATCAAGGTCATCATTGGGTGGTACAGACGAGTTTGTGAGAGGCATTGATTTCAATGCTGCAGCAGTAGCAACGCCACCTGCTGCTGAAGACAACAAGAAGACAATCATTCCACCTACAGTGGAAGAGAAGAAACATCCCTTTCTCCTTGCTCGAGGTATGGCTCTCCAACGTCTCTATCAATGTTCACTTCCACTGAAGAAACCCTGGATGATTATCTAGAGCTCAAGTTTCTGCCAGCCGGGTTTAGGGTTCTGGACACAACTGGATACAATGTCTTTGAATCTCTTCCTCCTGGAGGCGAGTGCAGCTGCTGCAGGGAAGGAATTCTGACTCAAAATGTAGTGATCCGTGTGAATGCAGGAGGGATTGGCAGGAACGGGGTTCGGATTGGGACTCCTTCTCAGTCACTGCAATCTCCCCAGGGGACAAAACAACAACAACGCATTTCTACACCACCGGGTAAGGAGAAGACTCCTGCTCTATTAGTACGAGGAGGAGGAGGAGCTGGATCAGCTTCCTTGACTCCTTCACCCAAGAAAGCTGAAACAACAAGCAGGAAAGCAGAGAAAGAACTGTCCTTGGCAGCAGCAGAGAATGCAACAACAGCCAAACCTGTAAGAGGAGTGCAGGGAGGCCAATCAATCTCAATCGGACAACACCACAAGCAGAATGGGAGCAGTGCAACGGTACTTCTAGCAACATCTGAGAAATTCAAGGTTGCTGGAGATGATGATGATAGCTGCTCCCTCACATCCTCTGACATGTCAACAACCCCATTGCAACCTGGTCAGTCTACTGTGTCCACCTGTCTTGTTGCTGTACTGGTTTCTCTATTGTGTGGATTGTATGTTTGAGCAAGAAAACGACTGTCAGAACTGTACATATTGAATTTATTTTTGCTTACCTTACAGTTGTGTCACTCTTGAATTCTTCTTGGGATTATGTGTTTGTCTGGAGATTGAGTAACTGTTTGCATTCTTTGCAGACCTTGAAAGGAGCTCAATTTCTCAACCATTGGCACATGAAGGGTTGACAAGGTCAGAGATCTTGCTGTCTATAGAGTTACCAGTTTATCATGAAGGTGAGACTACTGCAGAGGAGTTGATATCCAATGAAGTTAATCAGGTTCAAGATGACCAGCTGCACTTGCGTATTGAGGATGCAGAGGAGAAGACTTTTATAGCTTCTACAGAGTTGTCATCATCAAGCGTTGACTATGCACAGCAGCAGGAGGGCTTGCAGAATGCAGACTCTGGTGAGCGCAAGTTAGCTCTGCCAACTTTACGATCATCTTCTTCACCACTGGCTTGTGAGCCACAAGGTTGGAATGAAGTGAATGTTGAGGAACCAACTGCCAGTGCAGCAATGAAAGACATGCAAACTCACCAGCCCTCTACTGATATGGGGGGCACTCAAGAAAACCAGGTTGATCTGCAAATTGCAGAAATTGGGGAAAGTTCATCAACTCCTGCAATCTCTTCAGAGTCACCCTCTCCTAACCTTCTCTGTGCAGAGGCAGAGGAGGAGGAGGAGGAGGAGGAGGAGGCATTTACCACAGCAGCTACCTCGGAAGAGTTGAGTTTGAGCACAGAGAAAAACCCCCTGATAGGGTTCCCCTCTGAAGACCTATCTTCTCACTTATCTCATGCCTCCATGAACCAGGGGAAATATGATGAAATGACTGCTGAGCAAGAAGTTTTGGAGTCATCTTCAGACACATCTCTTGAGAGGTCAATCAGACCTGATGTTGATGAGGATCATGGTAGGAGTGGAAATCTTAACACTTCAAATTTTCTGGTTATGGAGCTGATGCCCAACTCAGGGTGTAGTTCAGCTCAGGACAGTGTAACTGTGGGTGATGATAGTCAGGAGTTGATTGGTGCCACAACACAAAACACCATGGCTTACCCAAGTAAAAACTTGGAATCTCCTGCGATTTTCCTGGATCTGGAGGAAGCAGTTGGGACCCACTCTGACAGTGCAGCAACATTTTCTCCCGGTACTTTGCAAGAAAGCATTGTGTTTCCTGATAATCATCAGGAAACTAACAAGAACACAGTGTCCCTGTCTCACTCAGGATTGTTGACAGCCTCTCTTGATAGTTATCATGACCTCCCTTCAGAGCAGTTAGCGACTTCTCCTAATTCTAAACAGGAAACTGACATTCAAGCTGGAACTTCTGTCACCCCACAACAAGCCTTGGAGCCAGATCTGGAGCAACCGCCATCTGCCAATCAGGAAGAGTTTTTGGTGCTTGAACAGGAGCCTGGGCTAGAGGAAACTTCCACAAATGTGTTTGTCTTACCAAGCACCCACTCTCTGAATCCAGTGCACTTGGATGAGGAGAGTTTGGCTGTACTTGCTTCTAGCCAGAAGTCACCCACTCTGGATTGTTCTGTTGAAACAGGATCAGTTGCAGTGGATGCTAACCAAGATCCTCCAGTCTCTACCTTAATGACTGATTTCCTTGCCTCAAGTTCTGCCAAATCTGTCAATGCAGATCTTGTGGAGGGTGCAGTCATCAAAGATGGGGATAATCAGTTCTCTGCAAACAGGAGGTTTGATATGAACAGAATTGTGGAAACAACGGAATCTGAAAATAGAATGTCACCAACAATCAGAGAAGTATTGGAAGAAGTGGTGACCAATGCTCCTGGTTCATGTGCAGAGGAAGAAGCTACAGATGGTGTGGATAAAGGGAGCATGGCATGCTTGCTTCAGGAAACAAGTTTGAATCTTTTGGAAATGGGAGTTTCAGCCTCGTTAATACTGGCTGAGGATCTAGTAGTCAAGGAGACCAAATCAGCAGCAGTTCAAAACAACTGGATGATGCCAGGTGATGGAGGAGGACACACCAAGAAGTTGCCACTAGACACAGGAATTGGAAGGGGCACAATCCCTGTGACAGAGAATGCTCACCATCATTTGCATTTTGACGTCCAGGATGAAGCTGTAGCGGGCATCCTCCATCAAGATTTGGGTGTTGATGACAAGGTGGCACATATTTGCTCACTGAAAAAAAATGCTGGGAACATAGCAGAATTTTCTTGCTGAATGTTTTTTGTGTTTTTGGTTGTGGAAGCAGAGTTTGGGTGAAACATCCTTTCTGCACTAGGCACTAGGTGAGTTACTTTTGTGAATTGGAGATTTTGAACTCAGTTGTTTGGGTATGTGGCAGACAAGTTCAACCACAATAGTACATGATCTTCCTGTACATGAAGGTTCACAAGGCAACACTATTAAAAAGCTTGAAGATCTTGAGATGGCCACTGCCCATGGTGTTGCACCCTCACTGCCACTGGAGCCTGCAGAGACAACAAAACCAATGCATGGGGCTGAATCAGATACCATTTCTGAGAGGGAACCAGGTGAATGCCTTGAAACCAGGGACCTTAATTGAACTGCATTCAAAGCTTGAATACCCATTCTGGACAACTTCAGGCTGTAGTTGTTGAGCTGCAGCCAAGATTGTGTATGTGCAGATTACTGACAGAAATCCCTCCATTGGTTTGCAATTCTCACACATGGGTTTTGCATGTGAAATGGCTTTCAGCAGGGGTTCCTCATATTGTGCTAGTTGATGCCTTGGTCTTGCAGGTCCTGCGTCTCTCAGAGGTCATCTGATCTATGATGATACATCTGAGGCAGCTGAGGAATTAGATAGATCCGACAATGTGTCCGATGGAAGTTTTGATATGGCAGAAGATGAGAGAGTTGCTGAAGCAGTCATGGGAGAAGTCAATCTCTGTAAGCAGGAAGAGGACATAGCTGGTGAATCGGCTGCTGCTGCTGCCCACATGTCCCCTCTTTTTGAAACTAGACCTACTCCAACACTACAGCATAAGCCTGCATTTCCTGCAGAAGAGCCAAAGTTGGAAGAGATTGAAGGACAAGGGTTACATCTGAACTGTCTTAATGAACTTTGTAGATCTCTTGAAGCTGAAAATTGTGATACAGTTATGTCAGTGGGAACACTAGACATCTCTGAGGGGCTCCTCCTCCCTGAGAGGAATCTGGAGATGCCAGGGGATGACAGATCTGAAACTGAGGTAAATGAGAAAGAGCACAGACCTTGTGAGGAACAAACTATGGCCCTTGCAGCTGACACCAATCACCCAGTTGCTTCAAAGCAGATGCTAGACAATGCAGGGGATTACCCAGTGAAAACTTCTGAGAAACAAGAAGATGAGAGCTCTGGAGACACATCTGCTGAGGCGTCCCTGAATTTCAATCCAAGTCATGCTCCAACTATGCAGGACAATTTTGTGGTCCCTGCAAAGGAGCTGGTGACAGTTGATGGTGTGGGTAAAGATGTGCATCTTACTGTTCCAATTCTTCCTTTCTCTGTTGCCTCAGGTAATGAGGTAGAGCAGTTGGATTATGACAACTATCCAGCATCTCCAAATGGAACCTGTAATGCTACGGAACAGCTGGAAGAACTAGCTAAGACAGAAGGATTTCAAGGGGTCAATGATTTGGATGAAGAAAATACCAGCTTAGCTACTGGCAAAGGTACCCACTTGAACTCCTGTGTGAAGACATTACATGCTCTAAGCATGCAAGAGAGCTGTGCATATCAGGCACAGAAGACAGCTGCAGAGAAAGATTCAGGTGAATCAGTGGATCTGCAGTCCAGGCACATTCTATTGGGTACCTCACATGCTGCAATTGGAGACAATGAAGAAGAGAGAACAAGTGGTCAGGCAGATAGGAGTTCTGATGGTGCCAGTATTGATCTGGAATCTCTCCCAGGTATGTACACTAGCACAAATTGCTTGTCATGTTCAAGTATCTCATTTCTCCTGAAGTACACTGATATGCAAAGTTGTTGCAGATAGGGATGACATATGAGAGATTGTGGGTACCTGTTTTGGGGACTCATGGTTTCATTACTGATTTCCCACCTTCCTGGTGCAAAGACCCATTGTTTATCTACAGCATTTGACATGGAAAACACAGGCTGCATTGTTTGCATCAGCTGTAAATGAATACCAACTAATTTCTTACATTTATGTCTATGTCACTGGGAGAACGGAGTTGAGGTCCAAAAGGCAGTCATAATCAGGTTGAGGTGTTTTCTTTCATCTTTCTAGAACTATCATGATGGATGAAAACTGGCTTGTTTAAAGTTTTGATGTGGCTGTGCAGAAACCAATGAAGATAATGTTGACCTCAACAATCCAAGCAATGATCATGTCAGATGTAATGGTGTGCAGGCTCAACAAGCTGATTTAGTGAAGGAACAAGCTATTTTAGATGTTAGAGAACCATGCGAAAATCACAGCCATGACACAAATGAATCTGAAGTAACTGATATGAGAAATGAAGCTCCTCTCCCTTTGGCATGTTCCGATCAATTAAAGGAGAACACCTGTGAGGTTTCACATGCTTCATCAACTGACCTCATTGATGATGAGGTTCCAACCTCAGATCAAACTGGACTGCAGACACATTTGAGCTCAGATGTCATGCAGATACAAACAGCTGATCACGACCACAGTTCAGTTTCTTTGAGAGCCCTACCCTTGCTTCAGAAACCCATGTTGTTAACAAATGGCCACAGCCTGGAAACCATGCTGCAAGCATCTAATCCTGAAACTGCAGAAAATCATGAACCGACTTCTACTACCATGTTTTCTGTACTTGGGCAGCACCCACACTCAAGCTCCCAGCAGGACCATTTGTGGGAGGAGCAAGCTGAAGCATATTCAAGTGGAGGCAGAGGGACTCCTGCTCGCTTGGAAGTGCTCACAACCAATGGATTTCACTCCCCATCACCTGGTCCTGCAGCAACATCTCTTGATGACCAGATTCTACCTGCGTCAGGCCCTATAAAGGACAGCATACAAGACGCCATGGCCTCCTGCAGCAGAGTTGAGAATGGCAGCGCTAGCAAAGAAGGCCAGAGTGGAAGAGGAAACTTTGGAAGGTCACACACACCACTGAGGAGCTTGCTTGCAGAAGATGCTTCCAAGAGATCCATCTCAACAGGACCAGGAAGTTCACCATTGAAGCGGCTCTTCTCACGTATTATGGGGACTCCGCCAAGGATGGGTGACAGCAATGTCAAACAGGTAAAGAAAAAAAACAAATCAGTTTGGAATGCCTGCCTTGGTGGCTCTGCTGTACAATAGATCCTCAAAAATCACTCAAGCCGAATCCATTCTCTTTCTGAATGACCCCCTGAAATGCCTGCATATACCCAAATGTGCCTATTATCCCTTGCAAAAGATGGGTAGTTTGCCTCCCCTCCAGAGAGCCCAATTGCCAATAGATAGATGCATGCTCTGTATCAACTGGCAGAACAAAGTGGTCTCCTGTATGTATATTGGATAGAGGTTTTGTAGCCTGGGTGTGTGTTGCATCGCATCTACATGGATGTTAAGAAAGGTTGCAGTGAGTTCAGAGCTTGTTGAAAGACCATGTACAAGCCAATGCTGTGCTTTGCTACTTCAATCAATGCCAGCTGCTAAGATGATGTTCTCCTGTGTCAAGGAGAGAAATTGTTGGGTAATTAGAGATCCAAAATGGAGGTAGCCTCTGGGTGTCACATTGCAATTGAGGGGAAGGGCACTCATCCCTTTCTCTTCATCTTCCATTGATGTGTTTTCTCAAATGGCATGCATGGAATCTGGAGATTGACAAGACTTCTTAAATCCTTGTGATTCTAGAAAGCCAGGGGCTGGCAGAGATGCCACTGATTTTTTAATATGAACAGTAGAGTTCAGTAGAGTTTATTATGCCTCTTAGTTGTTTGAATGAATCGTCATTAGTTGCCTGCTTAGAAGCTGGTTGCCAAAGCAAATACTCTCCAAAAAGTAAGTATGGGAGCTGTTGTCCAGTCCCAAAATGACTGTCACGTAATACATGTTTGTTACAAGAATGAACTTTATCACCGAAGAACAGGTACAAAGAAGTAGAAATGGAGAAAGGAAGAGAGCCCTTGTCACTGGGAGCATTTCAACATTGAGGCAGAAATCCCCTGATTGGATGGAAAGGTTGTAATTGGACTAGTTCACATTACACTAGGGTTGAAGGTAGAAGAGACTGAATAAATATGAATGGATGAAAAATTGGCATGTATTAGCAAATGAATGAATACTGAACCAAAAGAGAAAATGCAATTTTCAGTGCATTCATGAAGTTTTAAGAAATTTCCAAAGCCTGGAAGCTTAGGCACTTTATGATGGGCATTTAAGAGACTCATACATAATGACATTGGGTTATTACTCTTAATTTGGACTCAAAATCAATCCTGGGTATATATGGCAGCTAGTTGTTTCAAGGACAAAGGAGCACTAACTTGAATAATGTGATGTGCATACTGCAAAACTATCCGAGACTAATTCTAAACGTGTCAAAAATCTGATGATCCGTGCATCACCCCTTTCTGAAAATTGTGCCTGCAATGCTATGCTTCAAAAACCTTAGTGCATGACTTGTAAACCAAGTAGCAATAATCCAATTCTAAACAATTAATTGTGCACCATCCCAGTAATCACCCACAAGGTGGTCATGAACATTACATTAGAGCTTCTTGCAATGGCTTCTTAAATGATCTCATTCCATTCGAGTGGAGTTTGGAAGTGGTTTGTACACCCACACCAGTTCAACAAGGGGTGTGTCACATTGTGGCCTTGCCATTTACTTTAAAAGTATCTTAAAGGCAAAAGAAGAATCATGTAAACTCAGATATTTCGCCATGCAAAAATCTACCTAATCTTCAAAAAATCCTCTAAATGAAACCCAAATCCTTCAAGATAAGAACTCTATAACTAATCTCAAGTTTCAACACAAAATTCAAAGTATCATCTTTCAAAAAACTTCATATAAAAATAGACCTATTACCTAGGGGCCAAATTCCCTTGGGCTACTATACTATATAATGAATCTAAGCATGATATCCTTGCCTTGGTAGGCAAGGCCAACAAATGCAATGTCTCACCTCATTGCCCTCCCTTCTAAATTTTTTTTTTTCAATTGTTGTTACCATGTTCAAATGTGCAAATCAATGGTACGATTACACTAAAGTGGGCTTGATTGGTTATGATATTATTCATGCAATTACTAACATAATTTCGAGTTCTGAATTAGCCCCTTTACGCTGAAGCATTACACACACCAGATGCTGTTATTGTTTTAAACATTTTTAAATCTTGTTCATCACCAAAATTTCCTTCCTTGTTAAAATAATAGTGACAACATTTTCATCAGCTTTGTTGGAAAACAGTTAAAACTAGTCCATGCAACTGGAAGGAACAGTTAAAACTAGTCCATGCAACTGGAAGGAACATTTCGACCAAACATAAGCATTTGTAGTCAAGGAGCACACTATGTCTAGATCTTTGCTGCCAACATCTCACTACTTTCTCTTTTCCTTTCTGCTGTTGTCTGACCCAAATTGTAGTCACAAAGACCTGGCATGATAATAATATACTAAACACACATATATATTCTGCAATAAAACAATAAAACTGGTCTTTCAGGCAATA
>Ga0116228_10007005_pt1 | contig 10091 bp, 7 predicted proteins | sample S1TSphfallax_2_FD_89694 | JGI IMG/M metagenome (GOLD analysis project Ga0116228, IMG submission 89694) | Host-associated microbial communities from peat moss isolated from Minnesota, USA - S1T2_Fc - Sphagnum fallax MG | ecosystem: Host-associated > Plants > Peat moss > Unclassified | place: USA...
AAATAGATAGTTGGATGCTAGTAATAAAAAAAAGCACTAGTTTCACTTCTTTCTTCCTTGTGCCTGCTTTGCAGTAAAAGTTTCCACAAGCTGACATCAAATATGAATCTTGGGTTACTACTGGATGAATAGTGAGTTACTACTGGATAATCTGTGAGATCTTTGCTAATTGAGATTAGCAAATTGCTAATTAGAGATTAATAAACTTTTAAAATCTTCAACAACTAAACTACTCCCTGAGAGCTTTGCTAATTGGGATTAGCAAATTGCTTATTAGAGATTAATAAACTTTTAAAATCTTCAACAACTAAACTACTCCCTGAGAGCTTTGCTAATTGGGATTAGCAAATTGCTAATTAGAGACTAATAAACTTTTAAAATCTTCAACAACTAAACTATTCCCTGAGAGCTTTGCTAATTGAGATTAGCAAATTGCTAATTAGAGATTAAAACAACTAAACTAATCCAGAGAGAGCTTTGCTAATTGAGATAAGTGAGCCTAAGTTTAGTCTGGCACTTTTCCTTTCCTTTTGTCATATTCAGAAATCTTAGCTTCCCCTCGCCTCGCCTCCCCTCTTCTCTCTCTCTACTTCACACTACAATTGTAGCAGCTTCTCCAAGTCTTGGAGCTTGGGAAGAATTCCTGCATTCTGTTGTTGTTCTTGCACCTCTGTGTGTGTGTGTTTCTTTCTCTCTCTCTCTCTCTGTTTCTGTGGCCAGTCGAGTCCCTTTCTTTTTCCCTTTCTTTGTCTAGAGATTGTCAAGGGCTCTAGCTTGTTGTGACGAGGTCTAAGACTTGTTGTGCTGATCATTTTGTCTTGTGGGTGGGGGTGGTTTGCGCTTTTCCTCCTCAGCTTTTGCTTTGTTGTTTTGGCAGTCTTTGTGGAGTGATATATATATACATCCGTGGTTTGCTTGCTTGTAGGTCTCGGCTAGAGCAGCAGCAGCAGTAGATTCAAGAAGCGCCTGATCTAGTGAGCATCGTGATTTTGTCGTGTATTTGAACATCTGTGTTCTTCAGCTTCTTACTGGCGGCGTCGTGGCATTACAAGAAGTTGTTGTAGCTTTTGCTCTGTGATTGCACGATTCCGGTTTCGTTTGTAGCTGCGTCTTTCTCTCTCAAGATCATTTTGTTTTTGTCGGTTTCTCCATCGCCGTGCTTTGCTTTGCTTTTTTTCCTTTTCTTTCCCAGATGCGAGGTTTTTCTCTCGGCAGATTCATGTAAGAAGTGTTTTGTTTGCGCTCACTGTCCCGCGGTTTGATCGGGTCTTTAGGAACTTTTGCAGCAAAGGTTTGCAAATAGTTTGTTGTTTTGTGTGGGTATCTGGGCGAGCTCCCTTTGGACGACCAGTGATCTCTCTCTCCTGAATGTTCCCCGCGGCCTGCCGGCGTCCAAGACGTGCTTGAGAAGGGTGAAGATTTGGGCAAGCTGCGAATCTCCGGTGCTGTTGCGCGGTATAGAGATCGATCGAGAGGTGCACCGGGGTTTGGTGCCTGATCTGTCGGCGCAACGGAGTCGTCCTTCTTAATCTCCTTCGCAACGCCCATGGTTATGCCAAGCGTCCTACAGACCAGCTCTTCCTTCACCGGTACTCTCTTCCTGCCCCCGCAGCGCGCCGAGACATCTGAACCTTCCAACTCCTCGCGCGGCCGCCGGGTTAGTACCAGACGTAGCAGCAGCCAGTAATACTCGGAAAGCGGCAGCCAAGACAATGGAGATGCAAGAGATTTGAGTGTGTGTTTCTTGTGGAACGCATTGCTAGTCCACCAAGATGGATGCGGAAGAATTCTGAGTTCCGCCTACAAACCGACCGGAGCGTCGCCCATCCTTACTCCACCACTGCAGCGGCTCCTGCTGCTGTTGCGGACGGAAAGCTGCTGCACACGCGCACGCTTGCACAACACTCGGAATATCACCATGGCCGCTGCCCCAGCAGCTCTGGACTATGTGGGGTTGTGGATCGGGAGCTACGTTTTGAGGGCGTGGAAGATGCGTTCTGGACAAGAATCATGTGGCAAGCTGTGCTGATCTTATTCCCCCTTAGCCAAGTGCAACGACTTCGCCATTACAAGGTACAATTCTCTGCTTGCTTGCACACATAGAGCTCTAATCTCTCTGCTCAGTAATTGCCGGAGAATCTGATCAGGAACCCAGAAAAGAAAAATCCATCTCAGGACATGTCTATCACGAATCCAGGAAAAAAAACCCCATCTCAGGACATGCAGATCTGGAACCCAGGAAAAACAAAACCATCTCAGGACATGTCTATCAGGAAACCAGAAAAAACACAAGCTTCTCGGGACATGTCCATCTTCTCATACATGTGTCCCTCTATAAGTCTTCAGGACTCAAAGCTCTAGTCTGTGCTCAGCAATTGCAGAGGAACCTGATCAGGAACCCAGAAAAAAAACCCCACCTCAGGACATGTCCGCCAGGAACCCACAAAAGAAAAACCCATCTTAGGACATGGCAATCAGGAACCCAGGAAAAAAAAACACACCCATCTCAGGACATGTGAATCAGGAACCCAGGAGAAAAAAAACCCCCATCACAGGACATGTTAATCAGGAACCCAGAAAAAGAAACCCCATCTCAGGACATGTTGATCAGGCACCCAGAAAAGAAAAACCCATTGCAGAACATGTTAATCAGGAACCCACACATCTCAGGACATGTCTATCTTCTCATATGCAAGTCCCTCCTTAAGTGTTCAGGACTCAAAGCTCATGAAGTTCATGCCAGTGATTGTGGATATGTCTTTGCAGCAGCAGCAGTGCCAACATCAGTGTTGTCAATTAGGGCTTGAGAGACTCTCAATCGATCATCCTGATATCAAAAGCAGCAAGTGCAGCGAGCAGCAACCAGGGCAAGATCAAGTGGGTCAAGCAGCAGTTGATCCTGAAAACAAAGTCCAGCAGCAACTGGCCGGCGAGCTCCAGATCAGGTGGTTTGAAGTACAGCAGCAGCAGAAGATTCAGCAAGCTTGGCTTTGGGGAGTTCAAGAGAAGCATGGAAGATGGTGGGTTGTGGCAGGTATGTGAAGCAACTGTCAATAGCTCCGCAGCGCTGCTGCCACAGCATACCAGCATGTTCGGCTGCATGTCTGCTTCTTCTAGTGAGAGCTGCAGCCTGCATGCTGCAGCAGCAGCAACTTTTGGACATTTCGAGTGCTGTGCTCTTCCTCCTCCTCTTCTACTACCACAGACGACATCTTCACCATTCCGATCTCAATGGGGGTTTCAGTATGAGAGCTGGATGTCACCGGCAAGAGTTGATGAATTATATGACATGACACTCATAGCTCCATCAACCTTGCTTGATATGTCTGCTGCAGGGGGAGCAGCAGCTGCATTTGAGCATGCTGCAATGAGCCTGCCACAGCCTTTACCCTGCCCCCAGGCAGCAGCAATAGACTTGCAAGATCTAGCTGCGGGAGCATGGGGACATGGCATGATAAATGAAGCCTTTCAGAGTAGTGCAGAGCATCAGCAGCAGCATTTGATTGTGGCCACCTCAGGTGGTGGATCAGCGGCAGCAGTGGTGGCAGCATCTGATATGCAGCAGCAGCAGGGGGGGATGATGGTAGACCAGTATTTGCACACCGTAAACTCATCTTCTTCATCATTGCCACCTTTCAACTACACCAACTTGCAAGAAGCTGTTGAGAAAACATTGGAGTCGAGTTTGGGATCAGTGTGTGACAAGGTCTGGAACAACAACAACAGGGTCACAGCAGATTATCATCAGTTTGGTCATGTCATGGCAGGGGCAGATTATTCTCTCATAACAAATCCCATGGGCTCAATGTTTCATTCTATTAGTACTGGGAGTTTGATGTACCCGCAGAACAAGACTTGCTGTTACAGTGAAGCTCAAGTCATGACGAAGCTGCCTCCTCCAAGTCAGACTAGCCTTCAGGAAATTCAGAAAGCTGGGGAGCCTTTGATGCTTGCTTCTCTGCCAGATCCATCACTCATGAAAAACATCACCTCTGCTGCTGCTGATGATGATGATGATGATGATGACGATGATGCATCATCAGAGGTGAAGAATTACACAAAGAATAGTACTGTATCAAGTGTGCAAAAGCAGCAGCTTCAAAATGGAAACAATTCTCATGTTGGAAACAGTCTTGTCCCTCAGCCTGGTCTGTATGTAAGTAGTACTACTGTTGTGGAATCAAGTTGTGAAACTCTGGAAGCAAGTAAATTGCCAGCTGGGAACCAAACTTGGACCTTCACTGAAACCAGCTCAGAAATTAGCTCAAGCAATAAAACACAAAACTCAAAGCCCCCTGGGAAGGTCAAGGTATGTTCTGAAGAACAGCAACAGCATCAAAATTTCAGTAACGGGTTCCAGAGGACTCCTCCTGTAGATCAACCTGTCAGCATCACCAAGTGGCTCCCACAGATTGTTGCACTGCCTCCTCCTCCAGGACCTCCCCCTCTTCTTCCTCTGGAAGCCAAGCGTGCTTTGCCACCAAAATGTGCTTTGCCTCCATTGACTGTTGTGAAGTGTGCTTTGCCTCGAAGCACTAATCATGGCCGTGTCGCTTCCAATGCCAGAAAACGGCCTCTTTGGGTGAGCATCATCTTGATTCCTAGAGATGTTTCAAGCTTTGAAGTTTTGTTCTGCAGCTCAGCATTTATGCAATACTCCAATGAATCTTCATTACTTTTCATGATTCTGTAAAGTTTGAGGGTGGAAGATGGGTTGTCCAGTTTTAAGCAATTTCAGACCCATGGATATGTGATGTAAGAAGTTTATGACTGATGTCTCCAGGGATTTTGGTGATGGATTTTGCAGCCTGCAAATACCAACAACATGATCAATGGATCTCCAAAGAAGAAACCCATAGCCAAGTGGCCAGGGGTAGAGCTTGGATGCAGCCGTCTGGAAGCAGTTAGCACTTTAGCACATCACACCGTGACTCAGAACACATCAAATTACAATGCACGTGCGCTGGGCCCAGCATTAAATACCAACCTCAAGCCTCGTGCACGACAAGGGAGTGCTAATGACCCTCAAAGCATTGCAGCTCGAGTAAGACCATTAAATTTCTCTTGGGCACCTTGAGATCATGTAGTTCATGGTTTTGTCACACCTGTAAATTTGTAACCCAAATGTGCAGCAGATTAGCCTTACAAGTCCTAGACACTGCAATATTTTGTGCAGGTACGTAGGGAGAGAATCAGTGAACGACTCAAAGCTCTGCAGCTCCTCGTTCCAAATGGAGATAAGGTGGGTGACATTTTGTGTTTTTTTTTTAAAAGGTTGCAAGGACATGATCATCACCAATTTGTGCATAGATTTATGCACTTTGTGGATCTTGACTTAGTCTTCTTGGAAATGTTTAGGGAAATCTAAGAAACCACACAAAAGTTCACTACACATTTCTCTTTATGTATTGTGGGTGGGGCTACTGACTGACTTATTTGCATGGATTTTTGCCACTTGAATGCTCATTTTGCATTGATGAATGCTGTGTAACTTGCTGATTTGCACATTGTTTTTGGTGCCATGATAGGTGGATATGGTTACAATGCTCGAGAAGGCAATCAACTATGTCCAGTGTCTAGAACTGCAAATTAGGGTAAGGGTTCTCTCAAGAAGAATTATCAAACAAGCATTCTACAGTTCGTACTATGTTCAAAAGTCAGAAACCTGACCAACACTAATATGAACACAAATGCATTTGTTTATTTGCCTTCCTTTGCCTGTGATTTCCAAACTGCAAATATGCCTGTGATTCCAATAATTGGGTAACTTCTTTGTTCTCTGTTCAGATGTTGAAGGATGACACGTTGTGGCCAAAAGCACTCGGAGCACTGCCAAATACACTGCAGGAGTTTCTGGAGTTAGCAGGTCCTGAGCTTGCCGCCCTTCAAGAAGAAGAGCAAAAGAGGAAGAAGAAAAGGATGGAGTCTGTCATCAAAGAAGATGACCCGATGAGTTCCCCAACCCCTTCATCTGATAATAATACTGAATAGACAATTTACAAAACTGAGGAGATGGTCATTTGGGTGCTATGCATATGTACTACTCTTTTTAGGATTGGCCACTTTGATTGAATTTCTGGATTTGATTGATGGCCAGTAAACTCGAGCTTTCTTGTGGGTTTCTTTGGATTGATTGTTAGTGTTCAAACTTATTTCTCCTGAGTATAGGGCCTGGCCCTTCAGCTATGTTGGGCTTGTGCACTGCAGCAGCAGCAGCTGGTACTATCTTAGTTGTTTTCATCTGTGTATTATGCATGGTGACAAAATGTAATGTGTTGGTTATCAGTGTAACAAGTTAGTTCCTTTTCATTGTCATGGGAATTCTGCACTGATAAATAAAAAATTCCATGTATTTTTACTGTCTGGATTTGTGGAATGCTGTTTATATGCAGATGATCTCTTTTCGGGTGGAGTTCAATTTGATGCACAAATGTAGTAAATTGTTTGGCTCTTTAGATGATAGAAGGTAAAAAAATAAAGTTGATTGCAAGTGTGCAAGCCAAGGATGAGGCCTAGTTCATCTTTTCTCTTCTTTGGGGGCGGGTGAGTTCTGCGGCATTTTGCTTCACTTTGAGTTATCACAGATACACAGACATTCAGCACCGCAGAAGTAACCTTGGGCTTGATGTGTCCTAGAGAACCGTTGGATATGAATCCCAAGATCAGCATATCAGTGAGCAAACTAAATAACAACAATTGAAATTCATGGTTGGCTCAAATTATCTTCAGGAATTGAACTTTTGGCCCCTGAAAACAACTTCATTGTTTTGAATCTTAGATGCCTACAAATAATTTGAAATATTGAACATGTATTATTTTGAATCAACAAACAAATGGCATTCATAATATGGAATACCAATTGCAACTGCCACTCTACAATCAATTCAATCTTGGGTAGTGCCACTTAGCACAACTTGCAGATAGATTTGTGATGATGTTTTGACTGGGGGGGTTTGTGCAGCAATATTGACAGAAATGGGTTGATGGTTGATGGTTGATCCCTGTCCTTTTTTTTGTCTGGTATGAAATGACGAATGCACTCACGAATCCAAGCTTAACACCCTTCACAAGCTAGTTTGCATCATGAATGAGGATGATATTGACTTCTGTCATTTGCATCTCTTGTGTGCTAGCTAACATCATGACCAAGTCTTCCAAACCTCAGGACAGTGGAGATGGACGCATGCAGGTAGAGAAGGGGCTGTTCTTGACCTGCCTGAAGATGGTGCTGTGGAGCTTCTGAAATGACCAACAAAATCCCAAGAATACCATCAATGTGGTGAAAATGGTCAGAGTTCAAGAACCAGCAGATTTAATGGGATGTAAGGAAGAAAGCTCAATTGCTAACAATGATGGATTCAGCAAAAATTCTACTGGCCCATCTCACAGAGTTGCAGCAGGTAGAAACACATACTTATACTATCATGCTATCATTATGAGTCCGTGCTTCTTGCAGACTCTAGATCACAAGGATGAACTTATAATCAGCTTGTGCTGATTATATGGTTCAGTTGTTTTAAGTTCTTGAAAACCTGCACGAGTGATAGGACAAATTGTGACTAACCTGTTTTTTCCAATGGATTCCAGATGCAGGGGACATCATGAATCAATAGATATGAGCATGAGGTATGTGAATGGTCTATGAAGAACCAGATTCCAGAAGCAAAGAATGGAGTTTTGTGCAGCTTGGAAGACAAGTTGGTAGTTTTAGAGGTTTTGGGTTGCAAATTCCTTGAGTTGGCTTCACTACACATGTGCTCTAGAATCTCATAACACCAAAGATGAGACACTAGAGACACTTTCTAGGGATAGACCCGCCAAACACAAAAACTTCAATACCACATTCACATTGAACTAGGTTCCAACAACAAATGACTACAAAGAACTAATATTTTGCAATAAATGCTTGACATCTCACCTAGACTGGAACAGCTTTTGTCCTGACTCTGTTGATGTTGTTGGAGTGGTTTTTCTCAAGGCATCAAAAACCAAAACCTCAGCAATTGGGTTGAATCACGCCCAAATGCTTGTCATTTAGTTCGATGCATTGTGGAATTATACAAGCCAAAAATTTGTAAAGCCTCATTTGTTGAATAAAAGAGGAATGTAGGCTTTGAGGAAACTTGCATTATTAGGTTCGTGCCACAAATTGGTTTTCATAAGCAATTTGATGGTGTACACAAAGCAATTGCATTGGAATGGAATGGATCAAACAGAAAGTGTTCCATATGGAGGACTCCTCTTGGGTGCAAATGTTTGACATACAAGATATTCAAGAAATGAAAGAGTATCTCAAAATGGTTAAAATGTTGATCTATTTCCTACATGGATTCCTCCCGGCATTTGAGCTATATTGCCTATTGTCTAGTGGTGCATGAATTTATCATACACACTATGTACATTATCACTTGCTCTTCTACTTGAGTTTCAAGTTCTGACATGTTATGGATTGCAGTCGATGAGGAAGACGAGGCTTATCGTATCTACCTAAAACAGCCTTTGGTGTGTAAAGTTGTTGTAGTTGAGATCTTAAACCATCTTCTACTTTTCAAATATACTTTGATTTTGGTAGGCTTATTAGTTGAGCGCATAATGTATAATATGTCATTTGACTAAGAATGTTAGTCACTATTATTCTTAAAGTGAAAAACTCTTTGTCATTTTAATTTTTCTATGTTACTTGTAATTATAAATGTTGTTTCAAAAACTATTATCCCATTTGCATCTCTCAAAAGAAGGAATGTTAAATTGTCACCATTGGAACATCTTAGTGTAACCATGTTTGGTCATTTTGAAGGTCATATATTTCACTATATAATTTTTTAATTATTTTTTAAATTATAATTTTGAGATCTCAAAATAGATGATGTGAATTAATGAAAAATGTTATCAAAATGTTAGTTTGATTTTTCACTTAAAACTAATGAAACTTTTCATTAACACTTTGTTTGAATAGGAAAATTCCATGTAACAACATAAACCAAAAAAATTAATTTATTGGCCACTTATGAATTGTCCCACGGTAGCCTAAAGTTTAAATATAAATCTTTTGGACCGATTTGTGTGATGTCACATGGTAGTCAAAGCCTAATCAAATAAGGCTAAGTGACTTAACTTAGGCAACCTAACTTAGGAGGCTTAACCTACGCAGCCTAACCTATGAAGTCTAGTCTAAGAAGTCTAACCAAGGTGGCATAGGCTAAAAGTAAACCTAGGTGAGCTTACTTCAACAACGAACCCAAGTAACCTAAGCCATTTGAATAGGTTACAAATGTGAAAGCTTAAACCCTTCACCAATCATATATACCATAATTAAACTAAGCTTAGCCTAACCTACCTTTGGTAGACTGAAGCTAACATGGGCAATCCTAGGCTTACTTAAATTAACCAAAGTTAAACATAGGGTAACATAGATTAACCTCAATTAAACATAAATTAATCTTAGTGTAACCAAAATTAAACCTAAATTAAACCTAGATTTAATTTAAGCTAACAAGCATAAACCTATGTTACACTAGGCTAAATCTAGGTTAATTTCAATTAATACATTGTGGATAATATTAATATGGGCTTGAAAATATGTTTGTCATTCAATGTATTGGTTTAAACTTGTGTTTTATCTTTATGTATAATGTGTGTTTTGAACCCTTGGATTTTTGTCCAAAATTAATATGATAATATTCAATCTCATTTAAAATTGAAATTTTGATAAATAAAAAACCATTCAAATAAAAAAATCTCATGTCACATGTGAATTCTTTGAATGAAACAATTTGACATGTCACAATTTTTGTTTGTGTCGCATTGTGATGTTTAAGTTATTGTATAGTGAAGAAAACAAATTTCATTTCATGTGTGAAATTCATGTCATAATGCAAATTAAAACTATGACATTTAAAGTCTCATCACAATGAAACCCCCCAAAAAATCCTTTACTTCAATGAATGCAAAGTGTCATATTGATAACAAAAACAACTTGTGCATGAATGGATACACATATGTATGATGTTGATAATGGACAAAAAATGGAAAAAACCACTATATAATTTTTGTGGTCTAGGAATGAGTCCTTTTGTCAAATTTTTGAATTA
>Ga0116228_10007006_pt1 | contig 10089 bp, 9 predicted proteins | sample S1TSphfallax_2_FD_89694 | JGI IMG/M metagenome (GOLD analysis project Ga0116228, IMG submission 89694) | Host-associated microbial communities from peat moss isolated from Minnesota, USA - S1T2_Fc - Sphagnum fallax MG | ecosystem: Host-associated > Plants > Peat moss > Unclassified | place: USA...
CACGGGCCTTGGTGCACGACCCCAAGAATCTGATTCTCGATGAACCCACCAATGGTCTCGACGTGATGGCGATCCGCAATCTGCGCGAAATCCTGCTGGCGCTGCGCGACCAGGGTCGCTGCATCCTGTTCTCGTCCCACGTCATGCAGGAAGTGGCCGCGCTCTGCGACCGCGTCGTCATCATCGGACGCGGCCGCGTGTTGGCCGACGACACGCCGCAGTCCATTCGCGAGGGGAGCAGCGCGGCGACCCTGGAGGAAGCATTTCTGCGGGTACTGGGCGACACCGAGGGCGTCGGCTGATGCGCGCGTTGTTGATCGTGTTCGTCAAGGAATTCCTGGAAAATCTACGCGATCGCCGCACGTTGGTCTCCGCACTGCTGTTCGGGCCGCTGTTTGGTCCGCTGTTGTTCGGCGCCATGGTGTCGAGGATGCTGAACCAAAGCATGGTCGAATCCGACGAGCCGCTGCACCTGACCGTGGCCGGCGCCGATCATGCGCCGGGGCTGATCCGCTACCTCGAATCCCAGGGCGTCAAACTGGTGTATGCGCCGCTGTCCGAAAGCGAGGCGCGGACCGCGGTGCGTAGCGGCCGTGAACAAGTGGTCTTGATCGTGCCCGCCGACTATGGGGCGCGCTTCACAGCGGCGTTGCCGGCGCCGCTGCTGTTGGTTGCCGACAGCGCAGACTCGCAGACCCGCAAAGTGGCGGACCGCGCCCGGCAGCTGCTGGCGGCCTACGGCAGCGGTATCGCCCAACTTAGGCTGCAGGTTCGCGGCGTGAGCCCGCTGCTCGTGGTGCCCATTGCCGTCAACGACATCGACGTCGCCACGCCCACCGGACGAGCCGTGGTGGTGCTCGGGTTCATGACCTACTTCGTGCTGTTTGCCATGCTCATGGGGGGACTGTATCTCGCCATCGACTCGACGGCGGGCGAGCGGGAGCGTGGTTCGCTCGAGGCGCTGCTCAGCCTGCCCGTGGCCCGCAGCAGTTTGGTCGGCGGCAAGATTCTGGCGACGTGCGCCTACATGTGTGCATCGCTGGCGATCAGCCTGACGGCGTTCGTGTTCGTGTTCCGCTTCGTCCCCCTCGAGCGTTTGGGAATGAGTGCCAACCTGGGTGTTGGCACGGCGCTCGAGTTCTTTGCAATCTGCGTTCCGTTCGTCCCGCTGGGCGCCGCCTTGATGGCGTTCGTCGCCTCGTTCACCCGCAGCTATCGGGAAGCCCAAACCTATCTCACCAGCGTCTTGCTGGTACCGACGCTGCCGATCGCGTTCGCGAGCATCTATTCGCTAAAAACTAGAAGTTCGTTGATGTTCATCCCCTCATTGAGCCAGCACCTGCTGATGACCAGTGTGCTGAAGGACGAACCGGTTGCGGCCGCGGACGTTCTGGTATCGGCCGGATCGTCCTTGTGCATCGCAATGGTGTTGTTCGTGATGACGGCGAAACATTGGCGCCGAGAAGTGATGCTCGGTTGAGTTGGGAAATGTCTGACACAAATTGACAAGAACAGGTCGGTTTGGCGTCTGGCAGTTTTTTCACCAACCAGGTATACAGTACGGCCACGGGGCGAATTTTAGATTCGGGGAGCTGGCATGAATCATTCGGCGCAAAAGCGCACGACTAACGTCGTCGGATTTTTGACTGTCATCGGGCTGTCGGCCGGCTCGATGCTATGGTTGTTTTGGCACTACCCGGTCAAAACCGCCATCGTGACGCTGTTGGTACTCGCCGCATTTGGCCTGTCCGCGCGGCTTGCCCGTCTGGTTGACACCGACATGTCGGACTTGAAGCAGCGCAACGGTGCGGGATTCCACTAAACACCGGGATTTGGGCGTCGTTTTGGTGCCCTTCATTTGCCGATACAGAAGCTGCTGAAGATCTCGCCCAAGAGGTCGTCGCTGGTAAATTCTCCGGTAATTTCACCGAGAGCCTGCTGCGCCAGTCTTAAATCCTCCGCGACCAATTCCGCGGCGCGCGACCGTTCGAGCGCCGTGGCGGCACCGCGTACCAGCTGATGGGCCCGCTCGAGAGCTTGGAGATGCCGCCCCCGCGCCGACAGCGCTTCACCTTCGGACTCGCGGAACCCCGCGCTGTGCTTCAAGTGTTGCCGCAGCAAATCGACGCCCGCACCGCTCGCTGCGCTCGCATAGATTCGGGTAATACCTTCGCTCTCCTCGAGCCGCGGCAGCGCTCCTGACAGATCGATCTTGTTGATGAGCAGGGTGATCGGGATCTCGCGTGGCAAACCGGCGAGCTCAGCCGGCAGCCGCGCCGGGTCATCGCGCAGGCTACCGTCGATGACAAACAGGATTCGGTCGGCGCGTTGCATCTCCGCCCTGGCGCGCCTGATACCCTCTTCCTCGACCACATCGCCGGCAATCCGCAGTCCGGCGGTATCGACCAGATTCAGCGGCATTCCGTCCAAGTGCAAATGTTGGCGGAGGAGGTCGCGGGTGGTGCCCGGCAGTGCCGTGACGATGGCCACGTCGTCACCCACCAGCCGATTAAGGAGGCTCGATTTGCCGGCATTCGGCCGACCGGCGATCACCACATGGAGACCCTCGCGCAGCAGCGCCCCCTGACGAGCCGCCGCCTCGATGGCAGCGAAGGCAATGAAGACTTGCGACAATCGATCGCGGAGCACCGTGGCCGGCAGCGCTTCAATCTCCTCGTCTGGAAAGTCGATTGCCGCCTCGACCCGGGTGCGCAACTCGGTGAGCTGTAGCTGCAGCGCATGAATCCGCGCGGAGAAGTCACCCTGCATCGAGCGCACGGCAGCGCGCGCCGCCGCGGCGCTGCCGGCATCGATGAGATCGGCGACAGCCTCTGCCTGCGTGACGTCGAGCTTACCGTTGAGGAACGCCCGCTCGCTGAATTCTCCCGGGCGGGCGGGCCGACAGCCGAGCTCGAACAGCCGATTGAGCAACACGTCCAGCACCAACACGCCACCGTGACCTTGCAGTTCCAGCACGTGCTCACCGGTAAACGAGGCGGGCGCGGGAAAATAAAGCACCAGACCCTGATCCAGCGTGGCGCCGTCGGCATCTAGAAAACGCATGAGCTGCGCGACGCGCGGCGCCGGAAGCGAGCCCAGCAGAGTAAGACCGACCTGCGGCGCGAGTGGGCCGGACACCCGTATCACACCGACCGCACCGCGCCCAGCCGGAGTCGAGACGGCGGCGATGGTGTCGGCCGCGGACGTCACCTTACGATCGCTGCTTGCCGGCCTCGGCACTGACGACCTTGTTCACGCGCCATTGCTGTACGATCGAGAGCACCGTGTTGGTCAGCCAATAGAGCACCAGACCGGACGGAAACCACGCCATCATGCCGGTCATGACCAAGGGCATGAATTGCATGATCTTGGCCTGCATCGGATCCGGCGGTGCGGGATTCAGCTTGAACTGCGCGAACATGGCGCCGCCCATCAGCAGCGGGAGCACGAAAAACGGATCTCGCGACGACAGGTCGTTGATCCACAACATGAAAGGTGCTTGGCGCATTTCCACGCTTTCGAGCAGCACCCAGTAAAAAGAGATGAAAAAGGGAATCTGGACCACCATCGGCAGGCAACCGGCCAGCGGATTGATTTTCTCCTTCTTGTACAACTCCATCATCGCCCGGCCGAGTTTCTCGCGGTCGTCCTTGTACGATTCTTGGATCTGCTTCATGCGCGGCGCGACGGCGCGCATCTTTGCCATCGAACGACCGCTGGCCTGGCTCAAGGGATAGAACAGCAATTTGATGAGGGCCGTGACGATGATGATGGACCATCCCCAGTTGCCAACCAGTCCGTGCACCCAGACGAGCACCATGAAGACCGGATGCGCCAGCACGGTGAGCTTGCCATAGTCCACCGTGCGTTCCAGATTCGGTGCAGTCGCGGCCAACTGCGACTGCAACTTGGGGCCAATGAAGAGCTTTTCGGAGAATTCCGCCTTGCCGCCGGCGGGTATCGTGACCATCGGGCCGGTGGTGCTCAGTAGGTATCGCTGTCCCTGCACCTGCAGTTGAATCATATCGGGTTGGCCCGACGCCGGCACGATTGCAGCCACGAAGTGGTGTTGCAGAGACGCGATCCAGCCATTGGTGACGGTTTGTGAGTATTTGCTGTCCGCTTCGTTCTCGACCTTCAGATCCTCGGTCTTGGTGCCGTCGTACACCGCCGGTCCCTTGAACGAATAAGTCTCGACGTCGAAATAGGAACGTGACGCGTGCACCCAATGGCGGAGAAACTGCGAGTAGGAAGCGAGACTGCGCGGTGTGGGACTGTCGTTTTCCACGTCATAGGTGAGACCGATCGCATACTGGCCGCGCTTGAACGTGAAGGTCTTGGTTACGGTCAGGCCGTGTCCATCGGTCCACGTCAGCGGCACGCGCAATTCGTCGGCACCGGCGGCCATTACATAGGACGTTTCGGCCGACTTCCATAGCGCCAGATGCGTCGGCGCCGCCTCGCCGGGACCGCCGGTCAAACCCGTCTGCAACAGGTACAGGTCTGCCGGATCGTCGTTCAACATTCGCACCGGAACGTTGGGCGCATCCTTGTGCAACGGATATTCAACGATGTCGGCACGGTCGAGTTCGCCGCCCTTCAAGTTGATGCCCACGTCGAGAACGTCGGTGACGACGTGCAATGGCGGACCGGTGTCGCGACCGGCGGCGGCATCGGCCGTGGCAATGTCGGCAGCCGCAGGTGCTCCCGCGGGCGGTATGACGCCGGCCGACCCTGCGGTCGGGTGGGCCGTGTCCGTCGCGGCAGCGCCGGTCGCAGCAGGCAGGGCACCCGGCACGCTGTTGCCCAAGGTGTTGGCTTGAGCGGAGCCGCCCGCTGCTCCCGCGCTGGTTGCCTCGAGGCTCGGTGCGGGGTAATCACGCATCCACGCTTCGTAGTTGAGGAACAGGATCGCGGCAAGCGCGACCCAGAGCATGACGCGGGTATTAGGCATTGAAGAGTCTCTTGTCCGGCACAGGGTCATAGCCACCCTCTGCGAATGGGTGACAGCGCAGGATACGGCGAATCCCAAGCCAGGTTCCGCGCAATGCCCCGTGACGCTCGATGGCTGTATGCGTGTAGCAGGAACAGCTGGGATAAAACCGGCAGCGTGGACCCAGCATGGGGCTCACGACCAGTTGGTACGCGCGGATGGTCCACATCAATAGTTGGCGCATAGCTCTACCATCGCTGCGCGATCTGTTTCCAATGTTTGGCGAGACTCATGCGCAGATCCATGGGTCGCGCGAGTCGCGCCGCATCCCGCGCCGAGACCATGACATCAACCGGCGGCAGATCGTGTTGGTTCATTCGAAATGACTCGCGGGTCAGCCGTTTGATGCGGTTGCGTGCCACGGCGGAGCCGAATGTGCGTGTCGCAATGGCCAATCCCAACCGCGGACACTGCGCATCATTGGGCAGCACCGACAAACTAAAATAGGCGTCGGAGAGCTTCTTGCCGCGCTGCCGGACGGTGCGAAATTCGGCCGGCTGATGCAATCGCTTGCGCGGCTCGAACATCAGCCTCTTGCTTGACTTGGGGATCGCTAGAAAGTCCCGGGCACTTACGTTACGGGCAAAGTCGCTTGCGGCCCTTCGCGCGGCGGCGCGCCAGCAGATTACGGCCGCTCTTGGTGGCCATGCGGGCACGAAAGCCGTGAGTTCTGGCCCGATGTAGATTACTGGGATTAAAAGTACGTTTCATAGCGCAACTTCAGGGAAGCTTTAAGGGGGCAAATCAAACGAAATGAAGGATTTGCGAAAGGCGGGAAGGGTACTTAGCAAGCGCGGATGTGTCAATAGACGCACCCGCAATGAGGAGCTAGACTCCCTGCCCTTCCGTTCTTTCTGCCCCACTGCCCAATCATAGGAGAGCGCTCTTGTCGGAGTCGCTATGGAATCGCTGTCTGCGTGTGCTCGAGAGCGAGCTTCCGATGCAGCAATTCAACACCTGGGTGCGGCCGCTGCAGGCGATCGAGCGGGACGGCGAATTGCGCTTGTTGGCGCCGAATCGCTACGTGATCGAATGGCTGGGTGAAAATTCGCTGCCGCGGATCCGCGAGCTGGTGCTTGCGTTTGCCGACGGCACCGCGCCGGATCTGGTACTGGATGTGGGCACGCGCGGCGGCGTCCCGGCCGGGGCCAGCGCGGCTCAAGCCGGCGGCGATGCCCTGGCGCAGGCGGCGGCAAGATCCCGGCGCATGGCACCCATCGTGCTCGGCGGGCGTCTGAATTCGGATTTCACTTTCGACAGTTTCGTCGAAGGAAAAAGCAATCAGCTCGCCAAAGCTGCAGCCATACAAGTTGCCGGCAATCCCGGCAAGGCATACAACCCGCTGTTCATCTACGGCGGCGTCGGCTTAGGGAAAACGCACTTGATGCACGCCGTCGCCAACCGGATCAAGGAACATAACTCCGACGCACGGCTGGCGTACGTGCACAGCGAGCGATTCGTTGGCGACATGGTCAAGGCGTTGCAGCACAACACCATCAATGATTTCAAATCCGCCTATCGGTCCCTCGATGCGCTGATGATTGATGACATTCAGTTCTTCGCCGGAAAGGAGCGCTCACAGGAAGAGTTTTTCCACACCTTCAACGCATTGCTCGAAAGCCAGCAACAGGTGATTCTCACCTGTGATCGCTATCCGAAGGAGGTCGACGGTCTGGAGGAGCGGTTGAAATCGCGGTTTGGCTGGGGGTTGACGGTGGCGATAGAACCGCCGGAGCTCGAAACATGCGTCGCGATTTTGATGAGCAAGGCCGCGATGTCAAACGTGAATCTCCCGGAGGAAGTGGCATTCTTCGTGGCGAAGCGCATTCGTTCCAACGTTCGCGAACTGGAGGGCGCATTGCGACGCGTGGTTGCGACATCGCATTTTACCGGCCGGCCGATCACCTTGGAATTTGCCAAGGAGGCGCTGCGCGATCTGTTGGCGCTGCAGGAAAGATTGGTGACGGTCGAAAATATTCAGAAGACGGTGGCGGAATACTACAAAATCAGGATCGCTGATTTGTTATCGAAACGACGCAGTCGCTCCATCGCCCGGCCACGCCAAGTGGCCATGGCCTTGGCCAAGGAATTGACCAACCACAGCCTGCCGGAGATCGGCGATGCCTTTGGCGGCAGAGATCACACGACGGTGCTGCACGCCTGCAAGCGGGTCAAGGAGTTACGTGAGTCCGAGCGCCGGATTGGCGAGGATTACATGAACCTGTTGAGAACCCTGGCGGGATAGGGGGGTAAAAGCTGTGCAGCAAATTGTGGATAACCTTATGCACAGGTCCGGGACAGGTTGCGGGCCGTTGGCCGACAGGAGTCGGGTCAGGTTTCGATGATTGCAAATGATTGAATATGCGGAAGATTATGGCCTTATACAGAAAACAGCGCGGCCTCATAATCATAGTAATAGTCTGTATCTAAGAATTTAAGATTTAAGAAAGAGCACACGGGTGAGTCCATGAAGCTGACGGCAGAACGCGAGAAATTGTTAACTCCCTTGCAGGCGGTAATCGGTGTGGTTGAACGACGCCAAACGATGCCGGTGCTCGCGAACGTCTTACTCGGCGTGCGGGAGGGCCATTTGTCGATCACTGCCACGGATCTGGAGGTCGAGTTGCTGGCGTCGACTGATGTCGCGGTGGCGGTGGCCGGCGATATCACGGTCCCGGGAAGAAAATTTTTGGAGATCCTGCGCGCCTTGCCGGAGAAAGTCGTCGTGGCGCTGACGGTGGAGGGCGAAAAGGTGGTGCTCAAGGCGGGACGCAGCCGCTTTAGTTTGGCCACCCTCCCGGCCGTGGAATTTCCGGTGATTGATGACATCAATGCACAGCAATCGGTGCAACTGCCGCGTAAAGAGCTGCTTCGTCTGCTGGAAAAGACCCATTTTTCGATGGCGCAGCAGGACGTTAGATATTATCTGAACGGGATGCTACTGGAGATTGACGGATTGTCCTTGCGTGCCGTGGCCACTGACGGACATAGACTGGCGTTATGCGAGGCCGCGTTGTCCGCGAAGGCGGAGGCCTCGCAGCAGGTAATCGTGCCGCGTAAGGGCGTGTTGGAACTACAGCGGGTTCTGACCGAGGAGGGGGTCGCGGATGTGGCAATCGGGACTAACCACGTTCGCGCCCAGATCGGCGATATTCGCTTCACCTCTAAGTTAATTGATGGTCGGTTTCCGGAATATTCCAGGGTAATTCCGGCGGCCGCCACGCATGCGATCCGCGCGGATCGGGATACGTTGCGGCAGGCCTTACAGCGAACGGCGATCCTTTCCAACGAAAAATATCGCGGCATTCGGATTACCGTTAAAGCGAATGCGCTGACCGTGCAGGCTCATAATCCGGAGCAGGAAGAGGCCGAAGAGGAGATCGAAGTCTCCTACGCAGGTAGCGATCTCGAGGTGGGATTCAACGTGAATTATCTCCTCGATGCACTGGCGGCCATCGACGGCCAAGAGGTCGAATTGGGGTTGACGGACAGCAACAGCAGTTGCTTGATTCGCTCACCAGGTAATTCCACCGCGCGGTATGTCGTCATGCCGATGAGGCTCTAACGCCATGGCGTTGCGGCGGCTGCAGGTATCGGATTTCCGATGCGTGCAGGCCGCCGAGTTGCATCTGGATTCTCGGTTTACCTTGATCGCTGGTCCGAATGCTTCGGGCAAGACGAGTCTTCTTGAGGCGGTTTATGTCCTCGCGCGGGGCCGCTCGTTCCGCACTCGAAGCTTGGATACGCTGATTCGCAGCAGCCGAAGCCGATTTGTGGTGTTCGGGGAGGCGGATCTGCAGGAACGGTGCGTGGCCCTGGGAATCGAGGGCTCGGCTGGCGGAATTCGTGCAAAGCTTGGCGGTCAGCGGGTTGGCTCGTTGGCGGACCTCGCGGCAGTCCTACCCGTTCAAATCATCGATCCCGAGGTGCATCGGTTGATTGAGGAGGGCCCCAGCCGGCGGCGCCGGTTTCTGGATTGGGGTGTGTTCCACGTGGAACATAGTTTCGTCGGCCATTGGCAGCAATACCAGGTCGCCCTTCGACAGCGGAATGCAAGTCTTAAGGGCCGACAGCCCCGCGCCGTGGTGGCCGCATGGGATGGGCAACTGTTGCGACTCGGCGAGTTAATTGATCTGGCACGCAAACGCTACGTGGATCGGCTAAGAGAGGCGGCCGGCGTCATTGCCCGGGCGTTACTTGGTTTGGACCTGACACTGGCCTACCGCTCAGGTTGGCCCCGAGAGCTGACCTTCGCGGAGGCGTTGGTTGAAAGTTGGTCCCGCGACGTGGAGTTGGGCGCGACCTCCGTTGGACCTCAACGCGCCGAACTTGCCATTCGATTGGCGGGCAGTGCGGTGAAGGACCGTATCTCGCGCGGTCAACAGAAGTTGCTTGCGGCCGCACTGCTCATGGCCCAGCTTGATCTATTTCCGCTCGAGTCCAGCGTACGCCCGACGCTGCTGCTCGATGACCCAGCAGCTGAATTGGATGCCGACCGGCTGTTGGGGTTGATTCGGCAAGTTGCCCATTCGTCGGTGCAACTAATCGTTACCTCACTTAACCCCGATTTCCGTGCGTTCGGGTCGCCCGGTCGCCGCTATGCCGTCGATGGTGGGGTGGTGCGGGAGATCTAAGCCTATTGCATTGGCGGCTACAGTCCGCGTTGGCCTTACTGTTCCACGTGGAACATCCAATGATCGGCAGTCAGACCCTATAACCACATGATTTAAATCATATTTATTACCTACTTCAATTCGTTTTCCGCCTCAAAAACTGTTAGACTGTCGGGTCGCAAAGTAGGACCCGCCATGGCTCAGAACGATGTCTACGATTCCAGTAAAATCAAAGTGTTACGCGGCCTCGACGCGGTCCGCAAGCGGCCTGGAATGTACATCGGCGATACCGACGACGGCAGCGGCTTGCACCATATGGTGTTTGAGGTCGTCGACAACGCCATCGACGAGGCGCTGGCCGGCTATTGCGACCTCGTCAGGGTAATCATCCACGCCGACGAATCCGTCACGGTGTCAGATAACGGCCGCGGCATCCCGGTCGACATCCACAGCGAAGAGGGCGTGTCAGCGGCGGAAGTCATC
>Ga0116228_10007007_pt1 | contig 10088 bp, 8 predicted proteins | sample S1TSphfallax_2_FD_89694 | JGI IMG/M metagenome (GOLD analysis project Ga0116228, IMG submission 89694) | Host-associated microbial communities from peat moss isolated from Minnesota, USA - S1T2_Fc - Sphagnum fallax MG | ecosystem: Host-associated > Plants > Peat moss > Unclassified | place: USA...
AGGTCGCGCTGGTCGGCGGATGGATTGCCCATCAGCATCCAGGCTGATTCGTTGAGCTGGTGGATGCGGTTGCTCTCGTCGACCAGCAGCACGCCGGTCTTCATGCGGCGGATGATCAGCTCGTTGACCTGGGCAAGGTTGGCCAGGTCGATGCCGCGTTGTTCGGCCAGGGCCTCCGAGGCGCGGATATTGCGGCCGAGCATGTAGCACAGCGAGGCGCAGGCGAAGTAGGCCGCGCCGAACAGGCCGTATTCCACCAGTTCGCGATCGGAGGTGTCCCGGGAATCGGCGATGTCGAACACCGAGTGGCCCAGCATGCCCAGGGTGGCCAGCGCGGCGAAGAACATGGACAGGCGCAGGGGCAGCAGCAGGGCGCCCGTGGCGATGTTCACCGCCAGCATCATCGAGATGCCCATGCGCACGTCGTGCATGAGCACCAGGGCCATCAGGGCTGCCACGATGTCCAGGATCAGGCCCGTGGACACCACCAGCACGGGCCGATGCAGCGATTGCCGGGTGCGGGCGACCATGACCAGGGCCGCCAGCAGGTAGGCCATGCCCATCAGGCGGGCCAGCAGCGGATCGGGCAGGGAGGGCCATGCCATGTGCTCCGGACGGAAGGCCAGGGCGGTGTACACCGCCGCCTGCCCGAGCCGGAAGTAGTTGAAAAAGAACAGTTCGTGGCGTGCCGTGGCCGGCGTCGTGCTGGATCGGCTGGGCGTCGGCGGCGCGGGCGTGGACACGGGACGATTCTCTCCGCAGGCGACTCCGAAAGGCCGCAGGTGACAACCAGTATAGGCGCCGGGAACCGCGCGGCAACACGCCCTGCGGCCGGTCCGGCCGGCCCCGGCCGGGCACCATGCGCGGGCGAATGCGGGTCGCGCCCCTTTCCTTCCGGGGCGCCATACAGGAAAATACGCGGCCGTATTGCGTGAAAAAGGCGCAATCGCTCCATCCCCACACCCGTGCGTGTCGTTCGCGGCCGCGCGCTTTTCTCACGTGTTTCTCCCGTTCGCTCGAGGTATCGAATGAATTTCCACGAGTACCAGGCCAAAGAACTGTTCGCGAAGTACGGCATCGCCGTGCCCCCGGGCAAGGTAGCCAACTCGCCCGACGCAGCCGTCGATGCCGCCAAGCACCTCGGCGGTTCCCAGTGGATGGTCAAGGCCCAGATCCACGCCGGTGGCCGTGGCAAGGCCGGTGGCGTCAAGTTCTGCCGCAGCCTGGATGACGTCCGTGCAGCCGCCAAGGGCATGCTCGGCACGAACATGGAAACCTACCAGTCGGCCGGCCGCGCGCTGCCCGTCAACCTGGTTCTGGTGACCGACGCGACCGACATCGCGAAGGAACTCTACCTCTCGATCCTCACCGATCGTGACACCAAGTCGATCTCGTTCATCGCCTCCAAGCACGGCGGCGTGGACATCGAGCAGGTGGCGGCCGAAACGCCGGAAGACATCCACACCTTCCAGGTGGACTTCGTCGAAGGCCTCCAGCCGTACCAGTGCCGCGATCTCGGGTTCAAGATGGACCTGAACCCGAAGCAGGTCGGCCAGCTCGTCAAGATCATGCTTGGCCTGTACAAGCTGTTCAATGAAAAGGATCTTGCGCTGGTCGAGCTCAACCCGCTCGCCATCCTCGAAGACGGCAACCTCGCCGCCCTCGACGGCAAGGTCAACTCCGACGACAACGCCGAGTTCCGTCACCCGGACCTCGCCGCCATGCGCGACCTCACGCAGGAAGACGCCGCCGAAGCGGCCGCCGTCCAGCACAACCTCAACTACGTCACCATGGACGGCACCATTGGTTGCATGGTGAATGGCGCTGGCCTGGCCATGGCCACCATGGACGTCATCAAGCTGGCAGGCGGCGAGCCGGCCAACTTCCTCGACGTCGGCGGCGGCGCCACCAAGGAGCGCGTCTCCGAGGCGTTCAAGCTCATCCTCTCGTCCGACAAGGTCAAGGCCATCCTGGTCAACATCTTCGGCGGCATCGTCCGTTGCGACCTCATCGCCGAGGGCATCATCGCGGCCGTGAAGGAAGTGGGTCTGCAGATCCCCGTGATCGTGCGCCTGCAGGGCACCAACGTCGAGAAGGGCCGCGAACTGCTGGCCAACTCGGGCCTGGCAATCACGCCGGCCGACGATCTCAACGATGCGGCCCGCAAGGCCGTGGCCGCAGCGGCCTGAGGAGCGATAAATCCATGAGCGTCCTGATCAACAAGAACACCAAGGTCCTCGTCCAGGGCTTTACCGGCCAGCAGGGTACCTTCCACGCCGAACAGGCTGTCGACTACGGCACCAAGGTCGTCGGTGGCGTGACCCCGGGCAAGGGCGGTACCGAGCACATCGGCCTGCCGGTCTTCAACACCGTGCGTCACGCCGTCGACCAGACGGGCGCCGATGCCTCGGTCATCTTCGTGCCGCCTCCGTTCGCGGCTGACTCGATCCTCGAAGCCATCGACGGTGGCATCAAGGTCATCGTGGCCATCACCGAAGGCATTCCGGTGCTCGACATGATGCGCGTGAAGAACGTGCTGAAGTCGCACCCGGACGTCGTGCTCGTCGGTCCGAACTGCCCGGGCGTCATCACCCCGGGTGAGTGCAAGATCGGCATCATGCCGGGTCACATCCACAAGCCGGGCAAGGTCGGCATCGTTTCGCGTTCGGGCACCCTGACGTACGAAGCGGTCTTCCAGACCACGAACGAAGGCCTCGGCCAGTCCACCTGCATCGGCATCGGTGGCGACCCGATCAACGGCCTGAACTTCATCGACTGCCTGAAGCTCTTCCAGGACGATCCGCAGACCGAAGGCATCATCATGGTCGGCGAAATCGGTGGCAGCGCAGAAGAAGACGCCGCTGAGTTCATCAGCCAGTACGTCAAGAAGCCGGTCGTGTCGTTCATCGCCGGCGCCTCGGCCCCTCCGGGCAAGCGCATGGGCCATGCCGGTGCGATCATCTCGGGCGGCAAGGGCACGGCGGAAGCCAAGTTCGCCGCGCTGGAGAAGGCAGGCGTCACCACGGTGAAGTCGCCGGCTGACCTCGGCAAGACCCTCGCAGGTCTGATGAAGAAGTAAGAAGCATCGTTCCTTCCGGACCGATCAAAAGCCGCGACCCCCGGGTCGCGGCTTTTTCATGTGCAAACGCGCACCCCGCCCTGTAGGAGCGCGCCTGCGCGCGACCGGTCATGAAACGGGCGCCCCGGTTCCGCGGATAGGTCTACCGTGCCGCCGGTCGCGCGCAAGGCGCGCTCCTACAGTGGTTGGGTGTTTAGTTGATGACGGCGGGGCCGCGGTCGGCGTGACCGGTGGATCGTGGTCCCTCGACGATATAGGCCCTCATCCGACGCATGTTTTCGTCCGAATAGGTATAGCAGTTGGCACGGAACGCGGAGGCGGCCGGGTACATGTTGCTTTCGCAGTACCAGGCCCAGCGGAAGCGCAGCTTCGCGTTGTCATGAGTGGCACCGAATAAATGCCCCAGTTCGTGGGCCACGATACGGTAACGCCCCGTGATGGCAGCCAACGCGGCATTTCCTTCCTGCCAGGCAATACCTGTGACATCGGGCTGGGGATCAATCAGGGTCACCAGCATGAACTTGTTGAGATGCGTCTCGTCGAATTCGATGGCTTCATCCTCTGCCCATGACCGGGCAATGTGCGTCCAGTCCTGCAATGCCCTCGGGTGCATGTAGGGAATGTTGGTGACGCCCTCGACGAAGGCGTGATAACTCACATCAAACCGTACGAAGGGTAGCGCCGAACCGATGGCATCGCTCAACCACCACGCGACGTAGCCTGCATGGACCTGCGCGGGCGTCATGTAGTCCTTGATATCGTCATGGACGAAGATATTGAGCTTTACCGACCGGGATACCACGCCTTCTGGCAGCCCTTCGGAGCGCCTGGAGCGTTGCAGGGGCGCGCCGCCCGGAGTGCCACCACCGGCATCGGGAATGACGATGTTTTCGACCCGGGATTCGCCAGCCGAATATCCCGCCACGTGCATGCCGTCCTCCTGCGGCTGGCTGATGTCGATGTGCCCGTTCCTGCGGGTGAGAACAACGGGGCTATCGCTATACGTGCCCCGGAAGAGACGCCCCTGGGATTCATCGGGGAAGCCGATGGAAACGGGAAGTTCGGCGTCGATCGTCAATGCGGCGGACGCTTCCGTGGCGAGATCACGCTTTTCGCGTTCACGTTCCACCGGAAGGTCGAGCGTGAAAGGCAGGCCCGATGCCACGCCGAGGTCGAACGCCGCGACGACATCTTCCGTGCGCAAGGTGGCGCCATGGGCCCAGTTGGAAAAACTCATGCCTGCCATGAGCACCGCAGCCAGTGCCGGTATTTTCTTCGCCATGATCGTCACGCGTTGCTCCATCGTCCTGTTGGAAGCCCTTCACTCTAGAGCGAGGTGCGCGTCCGTGAATGCGTGTTTTACAGGCAGGGCGACAGGACGACAGGAATATCGGCGCAGCCCGTGGCGCTCAAGGTGGCGGAAGCTTCCAGGCATCGCGAAGACGCATGTACTCGGCCCTGGGAAGCAGGACGAAGACGGGATTTGCCTTCGGATCGAGCCATGCGAGCAGGCGCTCCATCGTTGCGTCCGTCATCGCCGTACAGCCGGCTGTGGTCGAGTCGGAAGCGCGCCAGAGATGGGCGAAGATGCAGCTGCCACCGCCCGGACGATTGTCAGGATTGTTCTGGATCACAAAGCCAAGTCGGTACAAGCGGTCGCCATTCAGATGAAGATCACGGCGCATCGGTTCGGTCGATCCTGCGACCGCCGCTTTGCCGACCGTATCTGCGTCCACGAGCTGGTTGTAGTAAGGCGACCCATCGACATCCACGCAGTAATCCGTAGCGGTGAGGCCTGTATACGGCATCGCAGTGCGTTGCGAAGCCGCATAGCCGAAGGCCTTGCCGATATGGAACACGCCGGCCGGGCTACGGTTGTCTCCCTCGTGCTTTTGGGGGCCGTCCTGTGGCAATGGATGAAGGCCGGTTCCCCACGCGCTTCCGTTCTTGCCGATCACGACATCCGCTGCCGGGCCTTCCTCCTTCCACGAGGACCCGTGGCGGACGTAGGTGCGCAGCGTGCCATGGTTGGCCTGCCAGCCGTCGGTAGTCACCACGATCATCTGCCGGGCGTCGGCCCAGTTATGTGGCGCTCCGGTCGGCAGCACGGCAGAAGACCACGCGAACACGGCGACGTAGGACAGCAGGACGGCTATGCGCATGATGATTCCTGGTGAAACCCATGGCGACATGGGTAGTGTCAGAGCGGTTCAAGACCCTGGATGCCTCGTATTCCCAGTCCGGGCTCATCCGCGATACTGATCTGCGCAGCGTCGAAGAGAGTGCTGCTGTCCACCGAATCGAAAGCGCATAGCGCTGGCACATCGAGGTCGATCTTCGTGATGACGTCGGCCCTGGCTGTCGCCACATGAGCGGCAGCAGCAACACCGATACCCGATTCGAGCATGCAACCCATCATGCATTCCATGCCGTGTTCGCCGGCGATGTCGGCGATGCGAAGCGCAGCAGAGATGCCACCGGCTTTCATCAGCTTGATGTTCACGATGTCGGCGGCCCGCATGCGGATCAGCTCCAGCACGTCCCTGGGGCCGAAAACGCTCTCGTCCGCCATGACCGGCGTATGCACACGCTCCGTGATGTAGCGCATGCCTTCCAGGTCATGAGCTTTCACCGGCTGCTCGAGAAGCTCCGGGTGGATGCCCTTGTTTTCCAGCGCATGCAGCACGTGCACCGCATCCCTTGCCGTCCAGCCCTGGTTGGCGTCCAGCCGCAGCGTTGCGCGGCCCTGTACGGCGTCGTGGATAGCCCGGATGCGGTCGAGATCCGTGTCGATCTTCTTGCCAACCTTGATCTTCAGCGAGGTGAAGCCGTTTTCCACGGCCGCGAGCGCATCGGCCACCATCTTGTCGATGCCATCGACGCTGATGGTGATATCGGTGGTCATCACAACGGGGCTGCCGCCCAGGAGCCGATAAAGCGGCGCGTCATGCAACTGCCCCCATAGATCGTGCACGGCCATCTCCAGTGCAGCCTTTGCGCTGGTGTTGTGCGCCATCGCCTGCTGGATGCTTCGTGTGATCCGGTTGAGATCGGCGATGTCCATGCCGATCAGTCGCGGGCCGATGTGGTGCCGTATGGCGTCGATGATCGACGCATGGGTGTCGCCGGTGATTACGGCGGTGGCAGGCGCGCTGCCGTAGCCCGTACGACCCTCATCGGTATGCACGGTGACCACGACGTCTTCGACATGATCGACCTGGCGCAAGGCCGTCTTGAAGGGCGTCTTCAATGGAGCGCGGAGCATGCCGAGGCGGATATCGGTGATCTTCATGGTGAGCCGTCAGTGCGCTGCCGGCCGGATGCGCACGATGCTGGTCATGCGGTCGACGAAACTCTGGGTATCGTTGAACATCAAGGGCAGCAGCGGTGTCACGGCAACTTCATTCAACGTGATGCCGCGCATGGTTCCATCGGCCTGCCGGTAGGCGATGCCGCCGACGTCGTGGATCACATAGGGCTCGCCGTTGATCCGGCCGATCACCATCATGACGTGACCGGGGATGTAGACCAGGTCGCCGACGTCCAGTGCGGCGATGGCCTTGCTTCGCACCTCGCGGGAATCCTTGTCGGTATACATGGTGTGGTCCAGGCCGGGGCTGATGCTCTGGTCCCCGGTATTGCGGGGCATCTGCACACCCATGCTGCGATAGACATCGGAAACGAACCCGCTGCAATCGCGACCATTGAAGGCATGGCCCCAGCCGTAACGCTCGCCGAGGAAGCGGAAAGCCTGGCGCACGATGTTGGCGCGGGTCAGCGGGAGATAATCCGGCGCCGAGTCTTCGTTGCGTTGAAGCAGCGCGGGGTGGAACGACAGCGAACCATCGCCGCCGCGTACAGGAAGGCTGAGCACCCAGGATGTGTAGGGGCTCTGGCCGTTCACAGGCTGGTCGGCCGGTGCCTTCGTATCCAGCGGAACACGCGTACCCATGTCGAGCTGAAGCTCGGACAGGGCGGGCATGTCGGGCGTGTAAACCGTGCGTGGCTTGGCGCCGGTCACTATGCGGTATGGGGTGGCGTCTGCATGGGCAAAGACGTCGGTCGACGTCCCCGTCGCGATATCCGCGGCGTGCACCCAGGCCACATAACGCGGGCTCACCACGAAATCCCATAGTCCGTCGCGACTGGTATGCACGATGACGAGCGGATCTCCTGGAAAGAGCGCGCTTTCCTGGAAGCGATCGATATCCGTGTCGTCAGGGTGGCTGAAGACGCGAAGGTCGGTGGGGTAGCCCCGCAGTGCCGTGCGTCGTACCGCCATGCCATAACGAAGCGTTGTGGTTTCGGGGATGTGGTCCAGCGCCGCGTTGGCGAGGATGTCATCGATAGCGCTGGTCGTGACAGGCTTGCCGACGCTGTCGAACAACGGTTTGCCCGGGCGTTTCGTGAGCTTTGCTACCCAGCCGCTCACGGTTGCCCGCGGCAGCGTGGGCGACAGATGCCGGATGTCGTGCATGGAAGGGTCGAGCCGGACGATGCGTTCGTTCAAGGCGGCAATGGCCGTGCTATCCAGGATGACATCGTTCGGACGGGCCAGTGTGCCGATCCAGAAACCCGGTGTCAGTTGGGCCTCACCGATGCCGGGAACCCCCGAGGGCGGTATGGCGGCATCCGTTGCATAGGCAGGCAGGGCGCCTGCGACGGCGAGTGCAACGGCAAATAGTGTGCGACGCATGATGCGATTCATGTCCCGATCCCTGTCACGAGGCGAGTGACGACAGCACGGAGGCGACGACGAGGCCAAAGCCCGTGCCGAGGATATATCCCAGCAAGGCCAGCAGGATGCCCACCGGTACCAGCGAGCGCGAATAAGTGGCGGCAAGTACCGGCGTCGCTGCCACGCCGCCGATGTGGGCCAGTGACGAGATACCGCAAAGATACAGGTCGAAATGGAACAATCGCGCGAAGAGGCACAGCAGGATCGCGTGAAGTACGATGACCGTGACGCCGCAAAGTAGATAAAGTGGCGCGGCAGCGATGCCGGCAAAACTGCTTTGCGAGGCGAGCACCGCCACGACGGAAATAAGCAAGGCGCTTGAGATCGCTTGCGCGCCAGGAAGCCGGGTCAGCGGCGTATGTGCGGCCACCAGGCCGGCAATCGTAGCGATGAGAATGGTCCATGTCGTGGCCGAAATCATGCTGCCGACAGGCAACCGTGCGCCCATCAGCGAAGACAGCGCGGCTACCCCCAGGGCCAATCCCAGCCATAGCAGCACGCTATCCCCTGTGGCGGGTGCGCGCGGCGCGGTATCGGCTACGGCGAGGCCTGCGCTGGACGTGGCACGCGTCCAGCGGTTGAAGGCGGGGGCCAGTCGCGCCACGGCAAACAGCACCACCACCCACATCGAATAACACAGCGCATCGGTGAGCAGGGTCGTGGCAAGCGCTGCGTCGGACATGCCAATGGCCTGCTTTACCGCAATCATGTTTGCCGTGCCGCCGACCCAGCTCCCGGACAGCGATGCCAGCGGCATCCATCCATCGCCTGGCATCCAGTGGCGGAACAGCAGGTACGCGGCAACGAAGGCGATGAACAGGCTTACCGACGTGCATGCGAAGACACCGAGCACGCGCGGACCCAGCGCGAAGATCGCCCGCAGGTCGCAGTTGATCATCAGCAGGAAGAGCAGGGCGGGCACCAGTCGTGCGACCAGCATGTTCTGCGCGCCATGTATCTCGGGCGATGCGCTCCATACCCCGGCGACGGACAGCGCGGTGACGGTGAGATAGGTGAGCACGATGGGCGGAAGGACGTTGAATACCTTCCAGCCGTAGCGACGTTCGATGGCGGGCCAGAAACCCGCTGCGAGCAGCATGACGGCCAGATAAGGCCATACCGACTGGATCACGCGCCCCTCCCGGGATGTGGCCACGCCCCCAGCATACCCCCTCCAGCCCCGACTGTAGGAGCGCGCCTCGCGCGCGACCGCCACGCATCTATTGCACCCGTCCCACGACACCCCATCCCGCCACATTGCCGACAAGAAACGAATGACGTAGCGTCTCTCGCACGCCTCCGGCTGCACAGGCCTACCGATGCGCTTCGCAGACACATTTCCGGTTTCGCCGCACACGGCCACGAAACACGTGCACCTCATCGGTGCCGCATGCCTTTTCCTGACGGCTAGCCTTCCGGTGGCGGCCCATTCGCCAACCGATGCGCCAGATGCCGGCCTCACCGATATCCGCACCCTCGTCCCCGATATCGCCGAAGACATCCGCTACGCAGGCAGCGACAATTTCACCGGTGCAGTGGTCGATGGCTACCGTGCACCCAAATGCCTCCTTCGTACCGCCGCGGCGAAGGCGCTGGCTTCGGCGGAAGCGGACCTGCGCCGCCAGGGCTACCGCCTGAAACTCTGGGACTGCTATCGCCCCGCACGGGCGGTGGCGGCTTTCGTGCGCTGGGCAGGTGAGCCCGAGGACGGTCGCACGAAGGCAGCGCACTACCCGGCACTGGACAAGCGCCAGCTGCTCGGCGAATACATCGCGCCGGTATCGGGTCATAGCAAGGGCGCCACGATGGACCTGACCCTCATGCGCTGCGAGGCCGGCCACTGCACGCCGCTGGACATGGGTACGCCGTTCGACTTCTTCGATCCGCGTGCACATACCGATGCCCCGGGCATCACGCTGGCACAGCGGGCCAACCGGCAACGGCTGCTGCGGTCGATGTCGGCTCATGGCTTCGTGAACTACGCCTTGGAGTGGTGGCATTACACCCTGCCGGCGGCGGCCTCGCACGCTGCCATGGACGTACCGGTGGAATAGTCCCGGGGCGCGACGGGAGTATCATGGCGCGATCCCCGAGACCGTACGGATTCTCCATGTCCACCCTTCGTTTCGCCCTGGCCCAGTACGATTTCCCGGTCGGCGCCACCGCCGGCAACGCACTGAAGGTCAAGGCCCTGGCCGAGGAGGCACGCGACCGCCTCGGCGCCTCGCTGGTCGCCTTTCCCGAACTCACCCTGTCCGGCTATCCGCCCGA
>Ga0116228_10007008_pt1 | contig 10088 bp, 9 predicted proteins | sample S1TSphfallax_2_FD_89694 | JGI IMG/M metagenome (GOLD analysis project Ga0116228, IMG submission 89694) | Host-associated microbial communities from peat moss isolated from Minnesota, USA - S1T2_Fc - Sphagnum fallax MG | ecosystem: Host-associated > Plants > Peat moss > Unclassified | place: USA...
CTCTCTATTAGGTACATGCTTGACAAATGCTGCACAAGCAAAGTGTGCTGGAATGACTTTCTCTTCAGCTCCATTTCTGCAGAAAACAGTGCTCAACAAAAGTTTAGTCAAACTCCTCTCAACTTCAGTTTTGATATTCATTTATAGACCATACAACAAAAGTCGAACATCACCAAAAGAATGAGAATTATGTGCAAACAAAACCCCAGCTGATTCACCAGTTTGATTCACCACAAACTGCACCTCAAACCCATCATGATCAGATTGCATCAGCAACAAAAGGAGAGAAAGACAAATGGATTCCCTAACAAACAAACAAAAAATGCAAACACAACATACAACGGAGCTCTTCCCGAAAATTTGTTCAAACAACAAAATCAACCAAGGGAAGAAACAAACATGCATGCATTGCATGCTTGCAACCATGCAGTTTAGGGTTTTGCATGTTTTGCAGAAAACAACTATGTGAGAAGAAAGCAGAGAAAGGGAGAGACCGAACCAAATCTGATAGTTTTTGAAGTTGTTCTCTGCAACACTCTCTATGAAGTCAAGCTCCTCCTCCAAATTGGACCTCAATGCCTCCAAGACCAACCTCCGAAAGTGCCATACCTGTTGGAGCAATCAATCAGCTGTTTGAGATGAGCATCACATCACATCATCAGTGCTTTGCTTGCTTGCTTGCCTCCATTCCCCAAGTGTTGTTGTTGTAGCTCCTCATACCAGGAGAAGATTCACCACCACATCCCAGGTTCTTTCTCACTGTCCTTCTCTCTAAGTTTACTCACACTGGCTGCATTCATCACAAATTCTCTCACAACAAGCAAACAATCTGACAACACCCCACACTTTCTTCAACACAAAGAAGGCGTGCAAAACCAAACCCAGAAGTTCACACTGAAGAATGAAGAAGAAACAGAAACCCTAGCTAGCGTACGCATGCATTGCATGCAAGTACCGTGTAGTTGGCGGAGTTGAGGGCTATGACTTCTGCTGTGAGCTCCAGAGCACGCGAGCTGCGCTCATCCTTGGCCAGAATCGCACGGAAGTAGTCCATCACTTCCCGGAACTGATCTGTGTACGCGATGGGCACCACAGGCCGCGGCCCATCGTCCTGTGGTATCGGCACAACGTCTGCCCATGCCGGCCTTGCTCGCAATGGCTCCCAGTCCTCACCCTCCTCCCTATCCATTCTCCTCCGAACGCACACCCCGGTCTCTCTCTTCTCTCTCTCCCTCTCTCGCTTGCGCACTCGTTTCCCCTCGACTTCTGCACGCAACAAGATTAGGGTTTGGAGGCACAGCCTATGGTCGGTCCTGAATAATGAGATGCCGAACACAAAAGCTCTTGATTACGCAAGCGCTCTCTTTGTCTCTTGATCGTTTTCTCTTGACCTAGAGCCGCTTACAGAGTTCTAGGGGATTTGGCGAAATGGGAAAGGAGGAGAAGAGATGGTACTGGGTGAAGGAGAATGGGAGGACTGGGGGAGGGCAGGGGATTGTGGCAGTAATAGGTTGGATCTTGAGCAAGCCGCGGCATCTTGGAGCTTTCACTCGAGTGTACGCCGCTTGTGGATGGGATTCCCTGGTTTGCTATCCCCATGTTCTCAACTTGTCAGTAGAGCTGCTGCTGCCATTTTCCTTTTTGATCTTGAGCTCTTTCTTGAGTGTTGGTGCCATTTGTTTTTGTATTGTAGCAGTAAAACACTGACAAGATTATAGGCAGTGATTGTCAGTTGCAGAGTTTTTTGCTGTTTTGTTTTTGTTTTCCTCTTAGGGTTTGCTGGAATTGGGGTGGGTTGTTTTTGTAAGGGCAGGTATTTCCCAAGTTGGGCTACAGCAATTGCACTTGAAGTGCTGGAGGAGCTTGACAGGGTACATTTGGTTTCCTCGCTTTCCCTGCTTGGGATATAGCTATCTATCTATCTCTTGCTGCATAAGATTTTGTTTACCAGTTTTTATGAGGATGATGATCTCCTCTCCCTGGTTTGCAAGCCACTCTCAAGGACCCACAATTGTATTTCATTTTCCCAGATCAATTACCTTATGTCTTTTTTGTGCCTTCAGAAACCTTTAAAACAATCACAGTTTTATCAATTTGTATGTGAATGGATACCTTGCTGAATTGTATCCTTTGTTGTACTTTTCTGAAAACTTCAAAACAATAATCACAGTTTTAGCAGTTTATATGTGAATGGGTTGTACGATGGGTTCTATCCTCAAACCCCTAAATTTGTGGTCAAGAGAATGAATGAATGATGGATCGTAGGAGGCAGCATGCTGTAGTTGAAAATGTTGGGGCTTCTTGATGAATTGTTTGCTGGCTGAAAATGTTTCTCAGGAGGTCAGAGAAAGAGCACGGCCGATAGTGTTTGCAACATTTTCTGGAGGAGCCAAGACATGCCTTTACAAAGTATTTCAGGTACTAGTAGTGCATTCTAAACTCCAACCAATCTGCATTGTTTGTAGCTGCTTTTGTGGGTTTTATTGTCAACATTCTGCAAGCATGCACCCCAAGTGAAGAAGGATCTGCATTCTGAATTCACATTCTCTGCTTTTATTGCCAATCTTGTTGGATAGACCATGGGTCAGATAGCAAAAAATTACACTCGTTGCACATGACATCAAGGGGCAGAAAATTGTAGCTGCCTTTGTATGTATATGTCTCCTTGTCTGTAGCTTATTGTTAGCTTTTTGTTTGGTCTATTCCACTTGCCCTCCCTCCCTACAACAACAGCACTGCATGATGAGACTGGAGTTCTTGTCACTTGGAAAACTGAGGAACCTCCTTGCAGTTAATGGCTAGTTTGGGAGCAGCTGGTGTCTTTGGCATTGCTGGTTTTCCCTTCTTACTTGTTCAATTGTGTGTCTCAGATTCTAAATGGAAGGTGTGAAGGGCTTGAGAATCTCAGAGTATGATCTGCCTCTCATCTTCCTACTGATAACTTCTGTGTGAAAAACGTATTGCTCTATGAAATTGTGGAGGGATGATCTTTTGAGGATGTTTTGTTCTGATAGCTAACCAACCAAGAAAACATCAAGACCTCTGAAAGGTTATGCAGTAATATTTCAGAAGGTTTTATGTCTATTTTTCATTGCATTTAACAAGCAACAGCCCTCCAATACAGGAAAAGTATGGAGCAGTAAGAGCATGTGTGGCTGGCCAAATTCATGACTCGAGTCCTGTGGATTTTGTGAGTGATGTTGGGGCAAAAGTTGTCCGCAGCCAATTTGTGCGGAAATCACAAAAACCGAGCATCATCATTTCATGGGGTACCAAAGCTGGGGCAAAGATTTTGGATGCATTGTTTTTGTCTCAATTTGAGCTGCAGCGAGCAGATTACTGGCTCACAATGCTGCAATCCGCGGTAATATGTAAATTTCACTTGAACCACCCTCATACCCAAATAGTTGAGTGAAAGAAGATATGTGTGTGTGTGTGTGTGTGTGTGAAGGTTTTTTAGTCTTTTGGGATTTGCCTTTGTTTTTGCCCATCTGAAGGTAAAAGTGTTCCAACCCTGTTTTGGCTTAACAAAAAGTCACTGCATCTGGAGGACCAAAGGAAACCAGAATTTGGTTGCAGCATCAACTGGCTGTGAGCTTTTGCTGTTCAGCATCATCACATTGAAAAATCAGTTTAGTTATGATCCTCTTTTCTAAGATTTCAACAAGAAAGAATTGCTGATAGGAGGAGGGTTCAGGATATGGGGCCCATTCTGATTCTTTGCTCCACAAACGACGAGCTGGCTCCTATTGATTTTATTCAAAAATTTGCAAATTCTATGTGGGAGAGGGGATGTCAAATCACTCTGGTTGTGTGGGATACTTCTGTGCATGTTGGTGAGTTTCCATTCCTGCCTTCCATGTTTGCTGTAAGAGGTACTTTGGACAGACTCATGCACATTCAGAAGGATGATTCCTTGATTTCTGGTCTGGTTTTTGGTGTCTCCATCCTCCACAATTCCACTCACATAAGGTCTTCTCTGCCTCCTCTATTGTGCTGATGTCTAACATCTCTTCTTTAGTCTAACCTCACAACTATTTTCTTTGAACAGGACATTTGAAGAACTTCCCAGATGAGTACCACAAGGCTGTATCAAAGTTCCTTATCAATGCAGCCTCTTCTTTTGCATTGAGACAAGGCTCCTACTATTCAGACTTCTCAACAAAGACAATGGAGGGAACAATAACCACTAATCCTACACATGGAGTCTTCCCATGTGCAGGTGACTCTAATAATCAGCCTGGTGTTTGGATTAGTAAAGGAGCTACAATGAACCTCAAGAAGGACCATAGGTGGTCCTGCAATGTGATATCTTCAACTAATTGTTCTCCAGATATGCGATGCAGTATGCAACAACTGGGACAGAAAGCGTTGAAGATGGGTAACAGCATGCATATTCCATCTGATCTGTCAGAAGATCCTATCATGCAATCCAGGCTTTAAAGCTAATCCAAGGTGTAGAATATCCAATTTCATCTTCCATGACTTTAAAACCTTCTCATTGCTTCTGGAAAGATGACAGAAACTCAGGCTTTAGATTTGTGCATAAATTGTTTACCTTAAGTTTTGAGCACATTGCAATTTACTTCTCTACAACCCACTACTGGGAGCTGATGAAAGTACCAGCATCTAGTTCCTGCCATTCATGATGGATATTTTGTGGTCATCTGTCACTCATGAGGTTATGACCATTTTTGCTATTTTAGCTCAGAACTGATTCAACATTTGTTTGGTTATTTTATAATTCTTTTTTGTGGAGTTTGTATCTGCTCTCAAATTAATATATTTCATGTTTGGTAGATCATATTTCCTCCACCTTTTTTGTATAGTATACTCAGCTTGTTATCTGTGATTGTCAACATGAAATTTGAACACAATTTGTTCGAAAAGGTGCAATTTCCTTGCTATCCCTGTGCAGAATATCCTAACCATCAACTGCTATATGTGGACTCGATACTCATGCAGCTGCAAGAGCTTTCCAAAGGGTGTACAATCTGTGAGTAAACCTTCCTGATTACCAGGTACGATCTTATTGCATTACCAGCTGTAGCTGTAGGATATCGATCTGAGGCTCTGTGCATATGGTCGAGGTCAAGTTTTGGGAAGGAAAATGAGCATATCAGTACTTATCCATGTCGTTCATGGGTCTGCAAACTTCTCAATTGTGTTCTGTCTAAGCATTGTAGATGGATTGGGATCTTTTGAAGCTTGGAACCACCAAAATTGAAACTGCGACCATCTTTTAACTCTCTGCACATTACTGCATCATGTAGTTGTTGAAGAACCTAGGACAATTCCACTTCCTTAAGCAATCTCCTTAAGACTTAAAGTATCACCTATCTGTTATATAACCAAAAGCATGATCTTCCCAGTTGCCTACGAAGAACATGTAAGAAACTCATTCCTCTTGTATTTTGTCAATCCCATCAACATTATGTGATATGCTCGGCCCAGTTCCAGGGCATTACCAAAGTAAGTGCAACACCCAGGAGAAGTCGAGGGTGGTACCCAAATTTTGGTTATGCCGTGGATTGCGGGCCTTGCATAAAGCATTGCTAGAAATTTCTCAGGATCCTTAAGTTTTTTCCCGACAACTGCTCTAAAACATAATATTCCTCCTTGAGAATGGAAGATGCTTTTGTTGGATTGGAGTGAATCTTGTGATTTTAAGATGGCCTCCAAATACATTAAGAATTTGTTAATAGTGTGTTTAGTTTAATTATCATTCCATAATTATTTACTATTTGTCAAAATCATAATACCTATATCCAATCACATTAGCAAGCAAGTTTGCCACCTGATCCATCTCATATTTATCATCCAAAAACTCATCTTTTGTCCCTTTTTATTCAGCCAAATTTTGACTAAAAATTCTAACAAAATGAGATGATCCTCATGGGGGGGGAGAGGAATGGAAAAAAAAAAAAGGGATTTTTCTTTGAGAAGAAAGAGAGAAAAAAGGAAAAGGGAAAGGATTCCCTTGAAGATGACAAAAAGAGGATGAAATAATAAATACTTGGAAGATGTTAGATAGTGGGGAAAGGTAGTACACATTAAGATTGCATAATGTTTTGTTATGTTTTATGTAATAGTTTTTCATTTATTCTACAAGAACGATAGGATATTCTCTCTCTTTTTTGTATCTAAAGTAAAAAATACCTTTTGCCACATGATGGTGGTTACCATTAGAAAGCAACAACAAGGAGCTAAACATAAGATTTAGGGTTTGTAAGGATGATAATGTTGTTGCAAATGGTAGGCAGTAACCACAAAGGGTTTAAAGGCACAACATACGATAGATAATAACTACAAAGGGTCTACAAGTGTTGTAGACAATAAGCAACATCTATCGAAGGTTTGCAGGATGGTAGTTGCAACATGACGATAGCTACAACACGATGGTAGGTAGACAAAAGACAAGTTCTACTTTCATATTTTTATTAGACAACCTTTTTTTTTAACGATAACTAGGTTACTAAATTCCACGATTTAACAAAGGCCACTACCAAAACTTGAGCATTCATGGAGTCCACCTTCATATCATGGCCTTCCACAAAAGAAAAAAACCTCAACAAAGAAAGATCTTCACATGTTAATACCTTTAACACACATTGGCATTAGAAATAAAAGGAAGAATTAGGAAGAAGGCCTCTTGAGCCCATACATTCCTCCTTGAACCTAGGCCATCTCCCCAAATAGGCCTCCTCCAAAACAAGTGAAGAAAGGTAAACAATATGCTTTTTGACTTTAAATTCAAGGTAGCTTGATCAATGTCAATTAAAACTTGTGTGAAAAAATCATTCTCCAACCTCTAAAAATAATCCGTAGACCATTGCATAATCCTTGCCTCTTATCATTTGAAGAACCATTTGATATTGTTGATTCTAACTAACCAATAAACTCCAACAAATGCATAATTTAATCTTCTTCACAAGAAGAAATCTTGTTTTTTTTCACTACCCAAATTTATTAGGTTTTTAGTGAAACAAGACAAAGTTGACTAATATGTAACTTGTATGATTTTGGTAAAAAAATATTGGTTGATTAGAACATTTTTAGTGAAATGTTTTTAATTTTTTTTGGATGATCACATGTTGCACTAGATAATTTTAAATTTTAAATTATCATATCAACATATGACACCCCGAGTTAATACGACGTGGAATAACATGCCACATTATCATGCCAAAATTTTCATTTTTTATTTTATTTTATTTTATTTCCCAATTTTGTTAACAAAAAAGTTTTGATGCCATTCACTATGATGTACATGTTTGTAAATTGCATTTGTACGAAATACACAAATGCATGCATGCATCAAGGATTGAAAGATATCATGAAAGCACATCAAGGTCTTAACCAACAAACCACTTCAAAACTTTATTAATGAAAAAGAAAAAGTTTAATCTTATTGTGTTTGGTATGAAATTGTTTAGGAAATTCAAATTTTAACATTTTTTTTTCAAACTTTATCAATAATGTATTCAAAAAATAATTATAATTTACAAAAATAATAATTGAAAGGGCTATAAAAATGATTTGAAATTCCATGTCATGAATAAATCTACAAAAAAAAATTGGTTTAAATTGATCTAGAATCTTTGTAAATTGAATGTCAATTCAAAAATGCATTCATTAAATTTTTTACAATTTTATTTTCATTACAAAAAATATGTCCATTTTTTGTAAAATTGCAAGTTTTTATTTTCCCCAATATGATTAGGTACAAATTTCTTATTCATTTTTGCGACGTTGCTAAAATGGTAATCATCCATAAGAACATTGCCACATTTGGTTATAACCAAGTAGTGTAGTTGGAAACTTGTTTAAATCCTTCAATATTATGGTTACTTATTATCTTTTATTGTAAAAATTTGATAATACATATTTAAAATTTGATAAAAAAATCTTTCAAAAAAATCTTTTCTTGATGTTGGTCCCCCTTAAATTGGTAGAAATTGGACACAAGAAAAAACATTAATTATCTAGTCAATATAACCATTTATCATCAAAACCATATTTGTTTAACAAGATGAATGATACATTAATACAAATGATTAATTTTTTTTGAAAAAAAATTGCAATATTTTATTGTTATTATTTAATGATGTAATATTATTTTATTTTATTTCCTTTGTAAAAGTAAAAGAAATTTAATTTGGTGAAATTTTTGGTTTAAATAGTTAGATTAGCCTTGACCACCAATATTTCTTTTTGGTTTCAAATTTTCTTAACTTGGCAATTCTTGTTGGGAAAAAAATGGAAAAAATAGTGAAAATTTAATGAATAATGTAAATAAAAAATAAAAATTCAAAGAATTTTGAAATCACAAATTTCAAAAGAAAAAAGGTCACTCCTAATGAATAAAAGTTTAAAAGTAATTTTAATAATTCCAACATTAAACACATAAACAATTCCAACATCAATTTTTTTGAAATTTAAAAATAAATATTAATGACATAATTGAATTTTATTTGGTGGTGAATTTTCACCATTTTGCAAACATAAGAAGGGCCATCAACATCAACAAATTATTATTATTATTATTAATTATATATATATATATATAATTAATTTGCATCTCCATATATGGTTTATAATCAAAACATGATTAAATTTTCTTATGGATGATGTTGAAGAAGATTATAAAATTGAAAAAAAAAATAGAAAAGCCATTGATGACATTATTATTATCGCCATTAATAATTCATTCATTCATTCATCTCTACTTAACATGTGGAGGGCCATGTGTTTGTTGTTTGTTGACCATTGCCTTATGTGAAATGAAAGCAAAAGATTTCAAGTCCAAGAGAGCTTGTTAAGATCTTTACTTGAATGAATAGGTGAAGTGAATGGGCGGCCTACCTAAGCTTGATTTCTGTGGGTTTAATGGCTGATGTTACAAGTGCGAACTACAATGCAATTTGTAATATTTATGATGGTGATTCGAATGTACCCTTGGTGGGCGAAGAATGTACATGTGTCTACCAAACCCTAACCCTAATTTCGTATCTATTTTCACAACAGAACAAGGGGTAGACTTTTCCTTTGTATGTCTTTTTTTGTTTTGGCAACAATCGTTAGCTCGAGTATTTCTCATGGGCCTTCACAATTTCGAACCGCAGTGATGTCGATCATGTCGGGTTTGGATGCGGAGATTGGAGCTGCAGCTGCATCTGATTCTCGGGCGCCGGAAATTCTCCCTGAAACAAACATTGGGTTTAAGGTAATCTTGTTTCCCTCCCGTTTGCTTCAACTTACCTCCTTTCTCTTCCTCTCTCTGTGCAATCTTTTGATTACTTTTTTTTGCGATGCAGTTGTGCAATCGAAGTGTCACGAGTTGAGAATTTGACATCTGACGAGGAAACTATACTCTATGCAATTTTTGTTGTGGGTGGGGCGAGTGGGGGGAGGGGGGTGGCGACCTAATTCATTTTTGCTGAATTGGGGATCGGTGTTGTATTCAGCTTCTGAAGAAGTCAGGCTGGAAGGAGGGCACGGGTCTTGGTGCATCTGAGCAGGTTTGAATTCTGACATCATCCTTCCTCACATTCCATTGTGCTGTGTAGGGCATGTCTCTCACATTCCACTGTCTCTCTTCAGGATTCTCATATTTTTCCCTGGGGCAATTGTCACTTTCTTTATGGATCTGAAGCTTTGTGACCTACCCACAATCAGGATCAAACTCTGCAATGAACTGAATTGCAATTTGAAAGATCTTTGCATGAGTACTGATTGAAATACTACTCAATTACCCCTTAACCATAAATCCTAAACCTTCCCCTGCTTGATGATGCACGGCATTGGTTGAGTGAACTATCTGATGAGAGATCATCACCTCGGTGGGTGGTACTTCTTCTGCTTCTAGGGTTTATTTTTTGACAGTTCAGTTGCATGAATGAAAATGTGTATCCAGTCTGCATCTGGAAAGGCTCAGATAACTGGCCATGTTTTTTTGTTTCTTGAGTTTATAAACTTGTGTCTAATTAATTCATACCTTGATTTCAAATTGAGGGCATCATGTTGATCTTGGTTTTTTGTTTTAGCCAAAATCCATGCTACATACATAGTCTATGTGTGCATACTGA
>Ga0116228_10007012_pt1 | contig 10085 bp, 6 predicted proteins | sample S1TSphfallax_2_FD_89694 | JGI IMG/M metagenome (GOLD analysis project Ga0116228, IMG submission 89694) | Host-associated microbial communities from peat moss isolated from Minnesota, USA - S1T2_Fc - Sphagnum fallax MG | ecosystem: Host-associated > Plants > Peat moss > Unclassified | place: USA...
TTATGTCATAAACTAAGAATTGATATTTCAATTATGAATGCTTTGAAGTACTTGAAGGATTAAAGCATTTTGAAACAATTAAAGCTTAGAACCAAATTGTTCTAAATGTCACTTGGCTCTATGCAACATTGGGCTATTTGTTCAACCATATTGTCAAGTTGACAACTATTTATGACCATTTTCTTGGGAAATGAGAAGACTGCATGATGACACAAAGTAAAGAAAAACCCCACTCAAAAGTGAAAAAATCATAGTATAAGTAATTTTGTGGAACATGTTGTGAAAGCTACAAAAAGCCTAAAAAGCTTGTGACAACACAAGAATACTTGCCTAAGAAGCATTTTCAAAAGTTTTTACACAATTATGTAGCAACTCATTCCTATCAAACAAAAGGTTTGGTGTAAAATAATTCTATAGTAACAACAATAAGACCACTAACAAATTGCATTACATTACACTCACAATAGAAAGAAAAATCCAAAAATCTAGTACATTGTTGCATTCCACATCTCAACGCGCCAAGAAAGCATAAACATTCCCTTTTGCAAAAATTAAACCTAAAATCAAAATCCTCAAAAGAAAAAACAAAACCCTATCAAAATACACGAACAAAGCCCTTATAGAATCCTCAAGAATAAAACCCCAAAGACAAGCCAACTTGTAGTATGTAATGCATTTGTTTTCGATCTTATAAGGAAGCATGTCCTCCTACCCACTTCTCTCCTCTTCTTTCCTCTTCCTTTTGTTGTTGCTACTGCCACTACTCAATAAAAATCTTAAGGACAATCAAACATCACAAACCTTGTCATGTGATATATCAAAACTTGAAGTTTGATAGTAATCAATATAACAACCCCATGTTCCCACATATCCAATGAAAGCAAAAAGAAATTTGTTTTTTAGAAATATTCATTTCTTATTTTGCCTTCAAGTGTGTGACATGCATCAACATAGGGGAGATTGTGTCATCAAGGAAACAACTAACTTTGCACCTTGGCAAATATTTTTCCAACAATGCAACACAATGGAAAAATGCATTTGTGAAAATGTTAATGCATGGTTAGCTATAGCTAGAACACAAGATGAAATCTTTTACCATAAGAATATTTGGTGATGATGCTAAGTGATAATGTCTTTTGGCCTAACTATAGCTCCAAACAAGATAACCACATATCATTACTCATTGAATCCTACTATCATCAACATAAATCCATTTCTTTTATATGCTCCTCCAAACTCTTTGGTTGTTGTCAACTTTTATGCATCAAACTAACATTAAACAAACAAGAAAAGACATGAAATTCACCTTGGTTAGTGAGTTCCCCATAAATTGCAAGCTTTTTATGAGGTGATCATCTAAATGTTGATGCATGCTTTCAAATTAAGAAGTATGACCCTTATATGTTGCACTAATATTTGGGCAAGGAGTAACATTTGAGACATGGTGAGTTCATTAGATTACAATCAAATGTAGAGAAGGTACAAAATAGAAAAAAAAACCAGCAACATTGCCAAAATACTATTTACCAAATTCAACTTTTCTACCAATTGAATAATTCCACACCTTTTTGATAGATTGTGATATACCTATAAAATGTTGGAAAATTAATACTTACTAATATTAAGAAACACCAAAACTATCACAACAACTAATTTCAGAAAATCAACCTACCTTATAATAGAAAATATTTACTAATGGGTAAATAAACAAGGCAGAAAGGGATCACTTATAGGTTGGTTTTAGAAGAATTTTTTTTCATAGACAAAAGCTTCACATATGTTTTTATTTGCAACAATGTCCTATAGACATGTCCAAAACCACATGTATACATTTTACAACCTAAAAGACTTCTATAACACAACAAACACATTTGCTAGCCTCAAGACTACATCAACTAATCCATATTGGTCCCAACAAATACATAAACCCATTTCGAGAATGCTTCAATGCTCTGGGATGCCTACATGTTAAACTTGCATGCCAAGTGGAAAGGTCTATTTAACACCATAAAAAATAGATAAACACATATCCTTTTTCATACAACTTAAAATACCTTCAAACTTGTTGAATGCAACAATTATTCTTAATTAAAAAAATAACTTGAAAATTTGTCCTTTTACTTCCTAACTTCAGTTAACAACACCAACATAGCCAAGGCACATAGGAACCACATTCCCTAATAAAAATTTGTGAGCATCTATTCCCTTATCCATAATATCCAACTGCACAACCCAAAACCCCAACTTAAAACATTGTTTTTTCTTTGAGGACCTTTGCAAAGTAACAACATAGATGTAAACCACATAATACAAAAAACAAAGTAGGGGTTGGTTTGCAGGTGCTTCAAATACTAGACTCAAACTAATGGGCATGAAGACAAATACATAAAACTCTTAAAAACTTGAAGTAATGAAAGTATACCTTGGAAATAACACCAATTGTTCGAGACCTTGCAACACACAAGTTTCCATAACAACTTTAGATACCATGGATAAATGATAAATGACATTTTATCTCTCTAAGACTATTAATCAAACATAACATAAGAGAATCCAAATCTATTACATTTTTCAATGTAAGTTGTGTCAAAGGAGCACTAAAAATGTCTGAGAAGAAGATGACAATGACAATAAAAACATGTTTGATTGTTCTAAAAAGGAGAAAAAGGAACATTTGTTTATTTTTTAGTACCCCAACCTCTTTCATTTTCAAGAGCATTACCTCTACTTGTTCCACATTACTTGACAAGTTGCATGTTAATGATGTCTCTAACACAAGGACCATTATTGTCACCCTCTTTAAATTGCCCTTGAAAGAGTGGTCATATGTCAGACTCCGTTCATGGTTGCTTGTTTCGGAACTAACAACCTTTGTTTCAAGGACACTAAGCTCCTTTAACTTCTTGTTGGTAGCTACAATATCTTTATTCCTCCATCTCATCACTTTTTGTTGTTTTTTTATTTTCCATCTATACCACACACATATCCATGCACAATTGATTCTTCATTGTAAAACTATGAGTCACCCTAGAAACTAAAGGTAACATTGTTCCTTGTTGAGTCTGGTGAAGCTACCTTTAGCAATTGCTAAACATAAAAAGAACAAAAAAGAAAACAAAGAGGAACAACATGGGTACCCATGATGAGAAACAAAGATGTTGGAACCACTTTTCAACATCATAAGTGTTGTTTTGTAATTCTCAAAGCGTGCATGTCTTTTGGATGTATATTATTGATGTTCTTCTCCAATTAACAAAACTTTGAAGAAATTTGTCTTGTCTACAACATATGTTTGTAATTTAAACATAATGCAATTTGGAAAAAGGAAAACTGACATGTTGAATTATACTTTCAACCTATAGGATGGACCATGAATAAACAAAAATAATTATTGTTTTGTTGGCTATTCCATTGAACACGCATAGGGTGACTATATATGCTTGCATGATTTAAGGGGTTCTGGAAAATGAATAAGGTAAAAGACATGTAGAAATAATCATATGTCCCTTGTAGGGGACTTGTACCTCAAGTTCATGCACGTGCTTCATCTAATTTTTTGACTTTTTTTTTGAAACAACCATATTTTTTAGATGGATATCATGTTCATCCTCAAATTTTTCTATGGTTCTTTTTATCTTCTTTTCAAGGGAATCTTGTTGTGTTCACATTTGGGTGATTTCATGTTATAATTGTTGCATTTGCACCACCGGCCACAAATGGCCACTAAGAATCAATCTTCAACATAATTAACTCATGCTCCTATTTTACAACAAGGTTTGCCCAACCTACTTGATTGCTTAGGATCCATTATCCACAAAAACCCAAAATCAACCTTGAGTTGGCCATATTAGTCCATATTATTTTGACATTAGATTTGACCTTTTACCGCCCAAAACACTAGGACTCTTGCTCCCACTGTTACTTTTTTAAAGCTATCGACTAATCTATGATCTTTTTCACCTTCTATTCATTTTGTTCATGTATACTATTTCTTTTCCTCAAATCTTTTAAAAACATTCTTGTCAATAGCCTCCAATTCTTTTTTCAATGCCTTTACTTCCTCCTTGTTCCATCTCATTCACAATAACCAAACCATGTGAAGAAATGATGTGGAGCTATAACCACCATGACCCACATGCAAAAACACCCAAAAAGTTGTTAGTTGTAAACTACATTCATTCACCTTTTAAAACAAAAATAAGGCCATTAATGAAAAAAAAAAAAGGTATTGAATGGACCTTCATTTCAAGTTCAAGCATGCAATATTCATACTATTGAGTCAAATGTTTGGCCTCTACTTCATTACATGCAAGTTATTGGATTAGCTACTCCTTTTGTTGTATGGTGAATGATAGTTCATGCAATTGTTTATCCATTGCCTGTACCCAACCCATAATCAAAAGAAGAAGGAAAAATCCTACCATTAAAAAAAAATCTACAAGAATATGAACTACAAGAACAACCCTAATTGGAGAGCTCAATGTTGGGCATTGAACTTGTGTTCCTTTCCACCTCAACAAACCATTACTTAAAACTATACAAAATCAAAACTCTTTCAAAGCCTGATAAACCTATTGTTTGTTGGGTAAATGTCAAGTACCCACCATAAATTTTCGCTAGCAAAATGCTTGGAACAATTGTATCTACATAGCTATAAACAATTGGAGAAATTGAATCATTTAATTTGTTTCACTAACTAACAACATGGTTAAGGTAATACCAATTTCTCTCAAAACACCTAATTCATTGCCATGTCCAAACCACAAAGTTATTTGGTAGTAACAACACTTGCTTGCTATGTTTAAATTCCCAAATTTGATAGCGCACATTTTACTCCAAAAGAGATTTTTGTTCTTCTATAGCTTTATTTTCATAAAGAAGCTTCACTTTCTCTTGATCCTTTGCCTACCACCACCCCAATGAACCATCTTAAGCTTGTGTAGTAGCCATATACAAAAATGTTTTCCATCTTCCTCTAGTTCAACAAACATCTGATAAACTATCAAATTGATATCAACAATTAACACAACAAGCAAGATTAGAACCTTCATCTTTTCAATAAGTTCTTCAAGGCACATCTAACTACTATATTAAAGCCCCCCATGGAGGACACATTTCCTCCAACTTCAGCAATGTCAATCTTTCCCTACCAAAAAACTATCATCTGTTAAAGTTAACCTCAAATTGATGTGATAAAATGATGAGCCTCCAATACCCCCAATGGGTAATCAAAGATGAATACAAAAAAAAAAAACTCCGAAATCTTAAGCAGTCTTGCTTAACCCTATGGGGTTGATAAAGATCACTCCATTTGGCAACCTTGGCTCCATGTGGGTAATTACATACATGGATGGTCCTTACCTTTGGGCTCTACTAACATGGATGTGATTACATAACATGAACCTTTTATAATTAAATTGTTAAAATTTATAATATCCATAATGGGTTGCTAAAACCAATTTCTTTGAAATTTTAATTCATTTGACAAAAAAACTACCAATCCAAAAGGATTCTAATTGATACCAATTCACAAATATTACAATATAAATAATTTATCCAACCCTCAGAGACATGGGATTTGTTAAGTAATTACATAGATAGGCCTAATAACTAAAAGTACTTGGAGGTGGAAAGCTACAAGGAGAATGTTAGATAGGGAGTTAAGAGTTCCCTTCTTAGAGCCATTGACATCATGAGCTTTAGCCCAAGCTTTTAGCTATGCCACTACATCATTCATCACTACATCACCAAAGTCTTTTTGGGCACTTGGATTTCTCATGGTTTTAATGAATCAATAGTCACCTTGGTCCATTCATCAACAAAATAAAAATTTCACTTGAAAAATTATGGTTAGAGCTCCTTTAATGTTAAGAAACCTACTACTAAACCAAAAACTATCTAGTACATGCCAAGAAAAAACAACATTAAGAAAAATTTGAGTTCAATTTTTTTCAAATGTCAATAAATGTCATTTTATTATTACATACTTCATTAGTTTTTTGTTTGTTTTCCAATTATTAAAGTTTATAATGGAAGGAAATTTAGTACTAACCCTTTTGGATGTTTTAATTATTGAATAATTTTTTTCAAAATTTTTAAACAACGTGTCATTAAAGCTATTGTGTAAGGAAGATCCCCCATTATGGGATCTAGAAAAATGGAATACAAAAGGATCCATTCAAAAGATCGATCAATGGAATAACTTGTAGGTTTTAAAAAAACTTGAAGAGATTAGTACCTTGTGGTGATATTTATTACAAACCACGGTTGAATGGACAACACTTCAAATGCCATTGGAAAGCAATGAATGCCAAAATGATGTGGAATGGGGAGCTCAATAGATGTTTGTGAAAATGTACATTGACAACATAAAGTTTATTATGAAAAACATCTTAGATGAAGCATATCGAACATGTTGAAGCATTAGACTAGTAGATGTTGCCTCTTCAATTTCATGACATACGCAACTTTTTGAATAGTCTATCATTTTGTAGTCAACATGTTATATTTGATGACTTAGAAACTTTTAAACAAGGCCTATCAATGAGTGTCAATGAATTGAAACATTTATACATTTTAAACAACCAACCAATATAAATTTACTGAATCAACCCATGATATGCACTCGCAATGTTACAATGAGTATTTTAAAATTAATTATAGCTGTTTTTTTTCTCCTTGTGGATTTTTCGAATCTTTCTGGACTTTTCTTGATGTGCTTGTAATAAACAAAAAATTTCAAACATTAACACCCACTATTCAACACCAAGGCCTTCCCCTCTCTCCTTTTAGCATCTCCATCATTGGTTGTAAGGAAACCATACTTAGTAGATGGCTCTAACTATAGTTGCAAAATTGAACAAATCAATGTTTCAATTAATTCAAAGTTGATGATACTCTCATCAACCATAGTTAAGAATTGTCAAGTGGCCTTGTTGTACAAATCATTGGCTATAGTTGCAAAATCATCATGATCATCAAGCCCTAATTCCTAATTGTCTATTTCCCCCATGAATGAAGAGATCCCTCGATTGACAAGTGTAGTTAATTGAGAAACATATTCTATTGGAGTAGTTTTTTTTTTTTCTGATAGCATAACATGAGTTGTGTCCCACTTTATAACTTGTCAATTCCAGTGCATCTTCTAAATAAAGTTCACATACAGGAAACATGAAACCATGATTTGTCATCATAATAGGGTTGTACCTTAGGCCTTGTTTGAAGTAGTTAGTAAAGGGACCAAGATCCACTATTGTCGACATTAAAATCACATGAAGAATGTTGTTACTCCTGGCAAGTTACATCAAACACAACCAACATAACTCAACTCACCTTTGTTGAGCAACTTGGAAGCCATTAGAGATGTGTGAGCAAACATCACACTATAGTTTGTTAATTTTAGAATGTTAACATTAAATATGTACAAACTTGGTATTCTATGTCTTTTTGTGGGCATGAATTTTAAAGATAACATAAGATATTGTTGAGTTGTGTGTAAACAAAAGGGCTCACACAATTCAAAACCCATTACACTCATGAGATTATTGGGGGTTCATTGCATTACCTTTGCAAAAATTAATGGGGAAGGAGAAGCAAATCACCTTCCAGGGTGCATTTGTGCACCTCACCAACTATGATATGGGTCACACCAACCAAATTCGGTTATAATAACAAGCGGTGTAGTAAGATACCATACTACAAAATAATAGCTTAGTGTAATGTGAGTTATAACTATCCAATCTAATAGAATAACCCATTTGTAAACAAAAAAAAAATCAATATTACTTCTCACTTTATAACACTGTGAATTAAAAATATGTTTATATTTAAAACCACAAGACTCTACAAAACAATCCACTGCATCCATTTGCAAAAAAATTAAATCAGTCCCCTACATTTCTAATTTTGATGAAATGTAACCCATAAGCAAAAGTTTGCAACACATGACAACAATTCACAAAAGATAATGCCCAATAGGAGAGTTGGATCTATAAGAAAACCCTAAACTGTTGACATCCATGGATTGAAATTGAGAAAGCCCATGATGAAACAAACTCACAGTCTCACCAATAGCTTGGCTGCGCTCCTTTGATACACGATCAACCAACCCAATGGCAAACAATCTCCTCGATTGTGTGCAAATTATGTTACACTTTGCACCTTTGCCCATTTCAATGTAGTCTTCAAGGACATACTATGGTACCTATAAAGCCAAAAAGGTATGCACCATTGTGAACATATGCAGACATGCAACAAAATCATAAAGAAAATTACTCATGTTAACTATGCCCTAATCACACCCACAATCCTAATTGCATAGTATGAACACATTGGACCATGTTGTGAAATAGAGTAGATAGATCTTTTTTTTGACATTGTGAGATGAAATGTACAATCAAAAGAGGCATGCATGCACCTATGTATTCTTTCCACAACCTATCTAGCCACAAACTATAGTGATAGAATAACTATTGAAAGTTTTAAGCAAATCACCCCTATACTTGTATGTTGGTAGCTTTGCCTTGATCCCTCACATCTTAAAATGCCTTCTTGACTTTTGCCATGCCTCCCACTCCTCCTTTAGTCTCCCATTTTCCACACTAATGTCATCAACCTCCAATAATTTCATGCATGTCTTGTGCAACCTATGATTTGTAGTATTTGAAAACCTTGGCACCTATGTTATGTCATCTTTGTTTGGAATATTTGACTTCCTCGCATTATCACCTTTTACAAGATTTAATTCGAAGGCTCCACTGTGCTACATTTTCTTCAATGTTAGGGGAACCACTATTACAAAATGTGGGTGTAATTCACTAGTCCTCATTTATTAAGACTAGTGAATTCATTACTTTCCAACTAGTCCCCATTTACTAAGACCAATGAATTCAATCAAAATCTAGTGAAATCACTTGGTCTACAAAGACACCTTTTGTTGTACTGAACATATGTTGTGGATAGATTTTCCCCTCTAGCCAACATTCCAATATTTGGGTTTATGGGTTTAATCATTGTCTCACTTTCATAATCCAAGACGTCTTCATTTAGTGAGGTCTTTTGTAGCAAAGTGTGCGTCAAATCTCTAATTACGATGACTAGGTCATACAACATTAGTGCACCCACCAATTGTAATGCAAAATTCCCCAACTATTTTGTTAGTTTTAGTAGAAATTCAAGACAATGATTCTTGCTTTTGAAGGCAACAATCAACACTTCATGGGGATAATGGCACCCAACAAATATCTTCACTTGTACATGATGAGGGTAGATGCAAGCTATGGCGGTTCATTTTTTGCGACCTTATGGACTTTCTACATAATGTACTTTATTCAAATGCCATAAACACATTGTACATGTTAAGGCTACAATAATACAAATATGTTGTTGATGATTATATGGCAACTTTGGTGGACACCAATGGGGATGAGTCTTTAACTTTTTGTAATTTATTTAAGACACTCTTTAGAGACCAAGCTCTTGTATCTCCTAAAAATGGGGCAAGTTAGGTTGCCCAAAATAGTATAGAGATGAGAACATAAGAAGTGGTGGCCTTACAATCCATATTGGAAGAAAAAGGCACTTACTTAACTAAAGACTTCATGTAATTTCCCATAACATTTGAAGCAAATGTTGATGTGCCACTAAACATGGAAGTAAATAATCCATTAATCTAGTGTTCATGTGTTTCAAGGTTTACAACCCATCTTGTGATCCATGTGAAAATTATGGTCTTTATTTTGAAAAGAAAAATTGAATGCAAACTTAGTTCCATGTAATGAAGCTCATGGGTAGATGCAAGCTACAGTGGCTCAAAAGTGACAAGAGTCCCAATCCCAAAAGTCCATATAAATGGAAAATAACATTAGAATCGAAAAATAATAATTTAACCAATGTTTTGTGGGCCCTATGTGGTGATTAATCAATTAATAAAATTCATATAAATGGTTGTCCATTTTAAAAATTCTTTAATATACATTTTAGGTGAAAAAAAATATCAATCCAACAAAAAATGACCAAGATTGGGACTTTTGAAAATATGGCCCAAATTTGGTCATTCAAAAGTCCATAGTTATTTGTTCGTTAAA
>Ga0116228_10007013_pt1 | contig 10085 bp, 7 predicted proteins | sample S1TSphfallax_2_FD_89694 | JGI IMG/M metagenome (GOLD analysis project Ga0116228, IMG submission 89694) | Host-associated microbial communities from peat moss isolated from Minnesota, USA - S1T2_Fc - Sphagnum fallax MG | ecosystem: Host-associated > Plants > Peat moss > Unclassified | place: USA...
AGGTAGATGTCTTTGAGGCTTGTTTGCTTGGTATCTTTTTTTCGTTTCCAAAGGGGAAGTGGGGAGAACCTTATACTATGATTGATGCATCAAGGGCGAATGAAAGGTCAAACCTTTGTAATATTGCTTGGTATATATGTTTTCCATCGTCACAAGAGGAAAATAATATTCAAAGTACTGTAACCAAAAAAGAGAGGGCAATCTGCAGACTTCAGACACCCTAGATCAAACACAGATGCTACTCACACCGACTACTCCCGTATCTCATGCTCTTCCTATGCATCAGACTCACATAACACAACTCACACACTATTGCTACAAAATGTGTCGATTTATTTACATCATATGCACTACACAATACTCATTCTCGAGCACATCAACAACCACATGGATCCTTTCTTCAACTCCCATACTTCTCTGGTTCTACTCTGTTGGATCTATCAGATCTACTGAATGTGATTGCTCATCTCCAGTCTAACCTCCCTGATTCACCCTCACTCTTGCTCTTGCTGTTCAGCTTCTACGCAGCGGAAAAATTCTATCAGCTCTACAGCAAAAACCACACTCTTCACCTCTGACTCTTCTCCTTTTTCAGGTTCTCCAGTGCCTTTCCCTTTACGCTCCAAAACCGACCAACTTCTGAATTGCACAGCCGATCCAGACCATAATTCGCCGCCATCACACAACATCTCCTCAATCCATTAAGAGTAGCCACCATGCAAAAAGAAGCCATCAACGCCTCCACACTAGCTTAACAGTCCTTCCCATGCAAGCATAAATCAAAAAGCAGCCGCCATGGGCAAAATGACTTAATTAGCACAACTTATCCCCTAATCAGGGATGATCAGAGACCGAACAACCTAATTTCGGGCTACAGTACAATTGTATTTCAAATATGGCCATTTGTGCCAATGAATGTGCTTTAGAGTAATAAATGCCACATTTTTGAGCCATCTAGTGCACATCTTTGAGCTTCAAAAAAGCTTGTGTGGTGGTAAGTTTCATATCAGTTTAACTATATTTCTCAAATGTTAGCCAACATTATGACTTAGTCTTCCCATCATTTTAATATTCTAATTGTAAACTCCAAATGTGAGTGACATATATGCATCATTCAGAATCACAAGTTCCAAGTGCCAATGAACAACTTTTATGGCTAATGATGATAGATACAGAGGCAGCTAAGGTAGAATTGGAGTTGTTAAATGGTTGTAACCTTAGAGGCAAGCCTATGATCATTGAGTATGCACGAGGATCCAAATCCCCTTCATTGCCATTAGTTGCAAAACAAGGTGAGAAAGCTCTAATTAGGTTAAGAAAACAAAAATCTTTGGGAAAACATATCATCCCATAGGGCAACTCATCTAAGTTAAGTTAGAATGGTGAACAACTTTTCTTGATGGAAAACATTTCCTAGTATGCTTCCTATAGTCTCACTAGGTGAATGGCGACGATACAATTATCACCTTCTCTGGGCACTAATTTTTGTCTAATGGTTTGCCAAAAATTTCGGTCTTATTACTATTTTCACCCATGGTTGGGAGTTGATGAAATAGTGGGTAGTAATGGAAACTCATCACTATTATTCATGTTGAATGTGAAACTTTGACATTTTATTGGCAACTCTTAAAACGTTATGACAATTTATGTTGCATAAACAAAAGTTAAACTTAGATGAACTTACTTCTATAAGCTTATTGCAACTTGAATGAAAATACTACAAACTTTTTTAATTAGCTATTCACAATTCAAGCAAAAACCAATACCTTTCACAACTTGTAGAAACCTCATTCAACTTGGTGGATTTTTTGTGGTACAAAGGCATCACAATAATTCTAGCATTGAAAATTTAAATACCCAAACTTGTCATTGGGTGCGTACAAATATTTTTCGTTTTCTTACAATTTTTATGGCATGAAACATTCAATTGCCAATGGAACCAAAATTCAACACCTTCAATTTCCAACACACCTTTCAGTGATTTTATATATTATGGTCAAAATCCAAGTCACGTACAACAACAGAAATGCAACATGGCAAGGACAAAAACCCAATGATTCAAGGCGATAAATTTGCTTACCAAAAAATGAGATTAACACATTCTCTTATATGACCATTTCCACACATTTCAGCTTCAGATCTATCAGAAGTTTAATAACATCTTTGAGGAGCTTAAGAAGGAGCTAGAGTCATCCCAAATGCAAAAATTGCAATACCCAATCTCTTAAAGCATTTCAAAAACTCCTTTGACATTTATTCCACCTCTTTTTCCATTTCTAAAAACTTAAGTGATCTTTGAAGCTCAAGCCAAAATGAGGATGATCCTAACAGACGATATGACCATGAAGGCCATCCTGGCATTTGGAGGAGCTCGAATAATAGTTATACCACTTAGCAGTAGTATAATTTTATTAAAGCAAAAGATGGAGCTACTAAGTGCCTCCAAACCCAAGAGACACAATGTGAGAATTTCCAAGGACACTCAAAGTGTTGTTATAGGGCATCAAAAAGAGCAAATAAGTGGTTGGATCCACATGTTGTAAATGCTTGTTCCTCGTGGCACCAAGATAGAAAGCCAAATCCTACGAAGAAAATGTCCCTTGGTTGCTTAGAGTTAATAAATATATGTCTTGCTAAACTAGTCAATTTCTTCTCCAATTACAACCCTATAGAAACATGTCTTTCAATTGAAACTCCCTATTGTACATTCAAATAAACTTTTCTAAGTTGACATATGCAACAAAACCTTAAGATGTAACTGCCCAAAAAAATAGGCAAGCTTTCAAAACCCATCAAACCTTATAAATGCAAATAATTAATATGCATGAGATTGTTCATACATGATTGAAGAATCCGAAGTCCAATCAAAATGTACAAGTTAGAAACTCCATTATAATGCAATGAGAGAATACCAACTTCCTAGCCAAAATAATCACTGAAAGAAAAGACCATTCTTTGCCTCTCCAAGCCCTAAAACATTGCCACTCATCCCTTTTCCAGGTGTCAAATTCCAAGACAAAATTGATTATCCTCACCTTTGTTGCAATTGATATGGTAATTTGTTACACCACCTAGAGCAAGAAGCTTCCACAAATCCTTTGCATCCATAAATCCTTGCATGAAACAATAAGAACTTTTGTTGACCACATAAGTAAGAAGATGCCAATGCAAGTACATTTTGCAATAAAGGTGATCAAAGTCATTGGGAATTAAGTGCCAAAGTCATCTAAAAAGATAGTGGCAAGAGTGCACATACGTTACTCCTTCCCAACTTTAATTAATAAGATGAAAGGTTTATCTTATCACTATCTTATTGTAACCATAATCAACAAAGCAACAAGATGAAACAATTGGCTGGCAATTGTTCTAACACACCCAAATCCTGGAATTACCTAGGTCACCTTACGATCAAGTTTGAAAAAGGTTACCATGATAGCTTAAATTTACATTGTACCAATTTCATAGCAAAAACAATGCCCATTTTGGTCAATTGGGCTTCAAATCTACAAGTTCTAGTTATCATGGCACATAGTGATTTTGATCATGAATTTGAAGCCAACAAGGCTTCACATAATGCAACAAGAGTACAACTCTAAATCACCAAAATAGTCAACAATGTAAAGCATTCAGTGTTGTTAATTATAATTCCATATTTCATTATACTCAGCCCGTGGATTAAGAATGCACACTACCACATTAGGTTTCCAACTCAATTCATTGGTTTTGGTCTATACTTTAATATCACCCTGCTACAACTACAGTCACACTAATGTTATTTACTCAAACATGAAGGATACAACTTCTTTTATTTTACATATGATGTGCAATCTATGCTTCCTTCATACCAAGGATATAAATACAGATGATACGACATTATTGTAATTTACTCAATTATTTCTAAACCTTTTATTCCTTACCATCTTAGTACACCATGTACACAAGTTAATCCCAAGGGAAAGACCGTCCCTGTCACCTATGTCAATAGCTATTTGATTGCATGACACATCCAGTGATGGAGACCGTTGACTTTACAATTTTCAAATAATAACCATTACAATTTTTAAGCCCAAGGACCTAGGTTTCAAACACACTTCATCTAGAACTAGTCCAAAGAAAAGATGGGATGTTTCCAAGATGCATAATTTCAAATGAAAAGTCTCAAGAGAGGGCATGTGGCCACGAACATAGAAAAAGTTGCCCTAAGGCACATTTGACAACTTGTAATTTACCCATGTGGAAAACTAGTGCTTGTAATACAAATTTTCATAATACCTTACCTACTTTGAGATGTGCAAGAGCTTATCAGCTTATGAATTATCTCTAAATATATACTTTTTCAAAGTTCAAAGATTTTTTTTTTGAAAGTAGTCTTTTTACAATGGTTCAAAAGAAGGTTCATTACATCAAAACATGACAAATATGATTATGTAGTTCATATGGTCACATTGTTTATTCATTAGTTGTATTTTTATCCTAGTTGTAAATGTCATAAAATGTTATACGTGTATTTAATCCAACCATTTGGTAGGTAGGTAGGAATGGGTAGGTAAATAAGTACGATCCTATTTCGTTCTTGGTGACAAGCCTTTTTTATTGGCTCATCACAAGTAATATTTTCACTTTAAATATATTTGGGGCATATATTGTGTGTAGACCAATACTTTTTCACCTATTTATATAGTTTCCAAAGTCGAACTTATTGACAAAGGATATGGGATAAATTTACAACATAATCTTACATCATCCTTTGTTGCATATAAAAGCACCCAATTTTGACCATTATTTTTTTCCCCATACTTTGTCCAAATGAAAAGAAATAAATTTCATTCTTAAATATTTTTCCAAGATCTACACATTTACAAAATAATTTTAACAAAAATATCAGTGAATTTGACTAAAAATGCATTTGAATGTTCACTATTTCATACATTTGAACAAGAATGATATCTTGAAGATTTTCTTTTTCTTTTGTTTCATAAAACAACTTGTAAATAAACATATTTAAAATCAACATGGTTTTTTTGGTATGTATATATATGATTCCTACCTACCTATAGACCTACCTACCTACCTATAGATAGGTGGGATAAATAGTACGATAGGTAGGTAGGGTTATGAGTAGGGTATGAAAAAAAAATGAAAAATTCCCACCTTTTAAAATATAATGAATCAATAAAAATGGTAAAAATGTTCTATTTATTACCATGTGTAACATTTATTTTTAAATTATAAAAATATTTAAAAATAAAACATGTTATCTATGAAACATATGATATTATTTTCAACATTTGAAAATTTTGTAAAAAATATTAAATTTTTTTTCATTTCATATTTATCAAATTTTATTACAAGTAGTATATTTTATTTTATTTTCAATTCATTAATGTGATTATATATATAAAGAAGGTGTTTTGTTTTACGTTTTCATATTTTAAAACATGGGCATATGGGATGAGTCAATAAAAATGACTTAACCCAAAATAAAAAATATATATTCATGTACTTACACCTACCTACCTATTTCCCTAACTTACCTACCTACCTAGGTAGGTAAACATGCTTTATCTTGATAAATGTTTAGCCTATATGGGTAGGTAGGTACTTAGTTCAACCTAATACCTAAATATTGATTTAAATTTAATTTGAAAAATTTCAATTAATATTTCACATGGCAAATTTTTATTGCACCACATGTCACAATCTAAACGATACAAACATAAAAACTAAATGTCTTAGATTATGTCAAAACAATAATAAAATATTTTTAATTACTAAGATTTGGCACACGTGGCAACACATAACTTGTTCCCATTGTTCACCATTGTTGCATTTTAATTGCAAACAACAATACATATATGATTAATCAAAAGATGAAGGCGTATTTTGTTGACTTATTCTTTCATCCAAAACTTGTTATTGTTTACGACTAATGTCAATATGACTTGTCCAATGCAACTATTAAGATTTTAGTTGCAAATGTTGCTTCTAATTAAAAATCAATCAGATGGACTAGTTGCAAAATGGCCATTTTCTACTAATGTTTGATGCTACCTTACCTACATTTAATGCACCTATTTTGGGTACGACATGGAAGCCAAATCAAAATAGGGCATTAGATGTAAATATGGGAGGTGTTTGCATTCCACATGAATATATATATATTCTCAAATCATTGTTTGTAAATTTCAATAAACTCCACACAATTAAAATTGTTTTATTCATATGGTTATCCACTTATGGCACAAGAAGTTTCTTATACAACCAAATTTCATGCTTATGTAGCATGCGGTATTCTTTGAGGCTAATATAGGTTTATGTGCAAGTCATGATATGAATGGCCATGTGTGTTCATGGTTTTTATATAGACATGCATATATTGGGCAATGTCATAACCGACACAACAATGTTGTTACTTGTCGTGCATGTTGTAACATTGTCCCAAGAGAAGGCTACATACATGAGGACTTAACAACTTAATATGAACAAGAGTAGGGTGTTGTGGAAATTCCTAGAACAAAAATGCACAATGTAAAGGATTAAATCCACTCGAGCAACAAGGGGGTCTTGCACTACTCACTTCCATTTTGGCTTTTGGGAACATTGCCCACCTCAAAATTATGGCATGCATTCCATTCAAGTGAATAACCAGTGGGCAACTTCCACCAATAATCCACAAAACATTATAGGTAGTGGATGTTCAGTGGAGATGGTAGTGGAAATTTTGAGGTCATGGTTTCCTTTGCACTTGGATAGGTTTGAATGGATCTATGTAGTGGTTTAGGGATGGGTTCTATAGCAATGAATCGTTGCCCATAAAGAGGTGAGCTTGTTGGTGGACATGTGCAATCCTTGTCCGAACTTGATGGTAGTTAACAAGATTTGTTATTTACTTGTATTAGATGCGAATGGTTTATTGTGTGTTGCACAACATGTATGATCTGGAAAGAGATGGAAACCACTCATTTTTGCAATGTGGTGTGGAAATAAGTTAATGAACCTTCAACCAAACTCACTTTAGTTATTGAAATTATGTTTTTCAAAGTTTGACACTGGGATTTGCTCATCAACTACACAACTTAACTTTGTATCTATGGTTCACTTTCTATTACAAGACAACTCAAGTTTTAAACCTTGTTTATATGGGGAAATGACAAGTATGATGTGACACAAATTAAACATCCACTAAACCCAAACAAATAGCTTGTATTAAAATATATGAGTAAGGTGTTTTTAGACATTAGTCTTGGATTTTGATAATTAATTTCAAATAATACCTTGTTGATAGATGACTACTACAAGTGTGTTAGCAATGTGCCATACTCATATATCCTACCCCATCCATTTGATCTAGAAGTAGGGGATAACTATTTGATGGGCAATTTGTGGCCGTACTTACTTGGTTTATTGGAGGCTTCAAGTACTTTAAAGTACATTGGTTGCAATCCACCTGGATAGCAACGAATTACAAGAATGGCTTTTGTGTGGTCTTCTAATGTTGCTTAATTGAACCCTAAAACCCAAGTATTTTTTACTTTCATGCATTTATACTTCAAAATATATATATATTGCAAGACTTGGAAAAAACATATATCCATATATTGCTATGTTTAAGACCATTGTATTTATGATCATGTGTGTATGATCTATAGAGTTCCAAGGTTGAAAGCATTTCAAAGGCATCATGATCACCAATTTTAGCAAAGAAAAAAATGATCATTGAAATTATGTAGGTTATTAACTAGCTTTAAGGTCAACAACAAAGGAGGTAACGAAAAAACTAGCTATAGAACCTCACTCAAATGTAAGCCATGACTTACATGTAACTTTGTTTGAATTTGAAGTTGACAATTAATTCATTTTGATTGTAGGTTTATGATATATATTTGATTTATGCATTTGTTTATAATACCAAAGAAATCAATGTGTCATCCTCATGACTTTTCATGGAAGCAAAAATTGTGCCATGCCAGAAGAATGTATTTATGTTTCCATTACATCATACTTCTTGGCTGGTGCTCATTTGCCATATCTATTGCCTAGCCTTAATATGCCATTTTGCACAATAGAAAAAGTAGTTGGGTATATCATTTTGTGGCCTTGGAAATTCACCACAAAACATTATTGCAATTTGTAACCTATAGATCTTACAGCTGCAAATCATGTTTTCTGCATTTTAAGTACACAACTTGTGCACTTCTATGCTAAATCTTGTGGTGCTACTACATATATTTTATGCATTTTCCAACTTTTTGGGCATATTAATATATTTTAGGTTGTTAAATTATGCATGTAATCATGTGGCGCATTTTTAGATGTTGCATCTGGATGCATGTACAGATATGGATGTTTTTTCAAAGTAGACATTATATGTGATTATAGCCATGTGTATATAGTAAATATATATGAACTAATGTTAGGTTTAATAATCAAAATATTATGAATAATCAATTAATCAAAATAGGCAAACAATATATAAACATTTGGCATGGGCCACATGTAAATATTACTCACATTATTAGTCAAAACATACATGACACTAAGCAAGCACTTTAGTTGACATATTAAACAATTCAGTCATAATAGATTACCATTTGTCATCCATGTAATCTAGACTACTAGACATTTTAATCACAAAAGATATGCCACTTGGCAACCATCTTAATGACATATGCCATTTTTAATCACCTTAGACATGACATTTGTCACACATGTCAATTATGAATTGGGTCATCTATGTCACAAAGGATAACTACATGTTAGCTAATACTATAATCACATTAGTCAACTTGGACAAGCCATGACTAACTTAAGTAGGCACTTAGTCACTAGGTATCACATTTGTAATTAAAATCACTAGTATGTTTTGAAGGTAACCAAATTTGTCCAATGTTTGATATGACTGAAAATTCAATCATAAAAACCAACATTAATTAGAACTTAGATATGTAGTAGTGAATGTTTGCAATCAAATTATATAAACATACAAAATTCCAAAAGTTAAAACTATTATGTTATTTATCTTCGTAATTTTTTTCAAACATTCCAATAATTTGGAATAGCTTAAATAGTCCTTTGTTGGTGGCTTGCAAATTGTCATGTGGTTAACATCCTCCACTTTGTAATAGTTATTGTTCAACAATTGAATAGTTGAGGCCATTGGCACTAAAATTCCCTATACATGTGCGAAAGTTATTTTAGTCATAGCTCCTTGATGTGATTGGATTTATCATAATGTACAAGTTATGATAATAATTCATCTCCAACATGAGAATTAACATAAAGCCTTATTTCATGTTCTTTTAAATGGATTTGAAAGCTCCAAAATGTTTAAGATTTTGGTGTGTACCACAATAATGCCCCACATGAACAATTTATTCAAAGATGTTAAAATGCAATCAATTATCTTTAATTGAAATACACAATAAATAAAAGATGGCCAAAAATGAAGATATTGTCAAACCTTGAATCTATAACCCTTTGAATGAGGTTTCGGCCAATTATAGTCACATCATTGTGAACATTTGCCACAACATTATAATCATATGACAGTGACAAAATTATGACATTGTCATTCAAGTCCTTTGGGGTCCACATTTGTGGCCAGCATATGCATTTTTCTTTATGATTGATGGGGCGTATTGTCCATGTTTCCTTCCATTAATTGTAAATCCCATATGCAATCCCATGGAGAAAAATTATGGTCAAATTCAGGTTTTTTGAAGTGCAATTAGGATTTAAATCATGCACCAAGTATTTTTGCAAAATAAAAAGAAAAATAAATGTCAACAAGATTCAAAATAAGTCTTGAAAATAATATAATTGTACATAACATCAAAGAAATGAAAGATTCATGAAATATACAATCACAATATTTGACAAAATAGATGTAGTTAATTCAAAATGTAAAGTAGAACAAGACAATAATCAATGAATTAAAAAATACCATATTCATCTTGCAACCTCATTTAAATTAAAATTTTGATTCCATTCCAATATTTGTAACTTTTTGAGGTTTGTTAATTTTCTTTCAAAAAGTCAAGTGAGTCACAAAAGAAGATCATTTACATGCAAAGTAAGTTTCAAAA
>Ga0116228_10007016_pt1 | contig 10083 bp, 9 predicted proteins | sample S1TSphfallax_2_FD_89694 | JGI IMG/M metagenome (GOLD analysis project Ga0116228, IMG submission 89694) | Host-associated microbial communities from peat moss isolated from Minnesota, USA - S1T2_Fc - Sphagnum fallax MG | ecosystem: Host-associated > Plants > Peat moss > Unclassified | place: USA...
CCAGGAGGTTGGCGAGGAGATTATGCAACACCCAGCAAAAGAGCTTTTCTTATGGAGCCAAACTGATAACCAAAAATTCATTGAAGCAATACAGAAGCTGACATTCACGGAGCACTTCTTTAAGCTGAAAATGAAAGAAGAGATGTACAATGATGAGCAGCGGTTGAAATTGACAGTGGTTAGAGTAGATCGAATTGACTGGGTTGCAGAAAGTAAGCTCATGATAGATTCGATTACAAAACTTAACCGAGGAGAAACTATTAATGTCCCAATTGGTAGTGGAATCAATGGTGGTAGTACCTATACTTAGTCTGTCTGTTTGTGAGGTGTGGTCATAACCTTATGTGAGTCCACTCACAAAGTATCAGACAATTGTCTTGACCTTCATGACAATATAATTCAAACACCAACATTCTGTAGGATCAGAACAAATACACTTGCTATGAAATTGATGGAAGAACTGCTAGAATAATGAACAAACCAAGAGAAGAAAGGTACCAGTGTGACATCAGAACAGGAAGAAGTCAAGAACCACTTCACAGGTTATCAATGACAGAGAAGTTGTCAATTACGTCGTCATCATCCTAGTAATCTTCCCACTGCTACTGAACTCCATCTTCCCCTCTCAAAATCCCTGTGTACTTCGCACACTACTCGTGATTTCTCAACAATTTCTCTCCCCTCTCTCTCTCGCTCTCTCTATAGTTCTCTTGGAACCCTAAATCTCTCTCTCTCTCTCTCTCTGCATACGTGTCCTTGGAGCTAGAATGTTTTTAGAGTTCACACATGTTCAGAGGGTTCCCTGACAGACAGACAACATGTGGGGGAGATCGACGGGGTGCATTATGCACTGGGTTCACACTAGTAATAATAATAACATAACATACCTAATAAGCAACACAACAACAACACATATTTGACTAGTAGCAAAATAACATAACAACATTAACGACAATAGCACAACAACAACACGTACTTGACTAGTAGCAAATAAACAACAATAGCACAATAACAACACATCATTGATTAGTAACAACAACACAACAACTACACATACCTCATTATCAACAAAATAATAACAACACAACAACATAACATACATGACCAACATCAACATGGTAGTAGGGTAACATCAATTAATAGCAGTTAGGCAGTGGCAATAGTAGAGTTGAGCAATGGCAGAACTAAACAACAACACAACATAATTGAACAACAATATTTTTCATATAGCGGTTGTTTGAACAACACATACCAACAACAACAACAACACAACCAATCTTTTAGGTGCATTTTGAATCAAACTTTCAATGTTTTTCATCTTTTAACTTGATTTACAGGAGTTCCAAATTTTGTTTAAAGTTTTAAAAATTAGGTCATGTTTCTTTGGTAATGTTTAGGAAATGGAAAGACAAGAAGAACGTTGTTCAAGTTTGGAGATTTCAATGCCATTGCCAACTAAAGAAAATGATGTGTAGTAGCTAGAAATTAGACCATTTGATCTTACGCTTAGGGGAACTAATTCTTCATCTACATAGGTTAGTATGAATGCCCAAAATTTTGCTACTAAAGAGCGGGATGGTGTAGAATCCTTGTTGACTTTAAACAAGCAAGCCAAGTTTTGGGCCGCTTGGAGTCATAAATATGATCCATGGGATTTTTGTTGTTGTGAACAATGGGGAACTTCCCAATTGTGACAAATTTCAACAATTGAGATGTAGTATCTATTTCCCACATGTTGTGGCTCCTTCTTTGATTGAGAAGAAGACCAAAGGCAAGAAAGGGATTATTACATATAACAAGCTTTATGGGACTGGTTCTATGAAACATCATGTTGAAACTTTGCATCTTGAACTTTTAACAACATATGTTGCTCAACATTTTGTTCATGACAATGTTAGTTGTTCATAAGAAAGGAGTGATGAGGGTGGTAGGTTAATGCAACCTACTAAGAAATGTACAAAAGTAGCTACAAGGGTTATTTCTTCTTTCTTTGGTAGCAAAACCATTTACAAAAGGCATGATGAAACTCAAAAACTATTTTTAAAAGACTTGGTGTTGCTGACCACTAAATGGTATTTCCCTTTGAACACTTGTGAAAATGTTTGGATGTGTAAATTGGCTTTGAAGCTTGATTCCAAATTGGTTTCCTACTCAAAGAACATTGGCAAAAGAGATTTTTCCAACCATGGTTGATAGGGGTTTAGATTTGTACGTACAACCTTTACATGTTGTAACACCTAAAACCATAACCACATTTGATTTATGGATGAGTAGGGGGTAGCAAACACCTTTGCTCTTGTCATAAACATTGACATCCCCCGATTAAAAACATTGAAATGTCATAGTGGGCCTTTTTGATGCTAATGGTATTATAGGGTATGGGTTGACAAGGCAATTGAAAGCAATGTTGGAAACGTTTGGACTCACATCCAAGATTTTATGTTATGTCAAAGACAAGGGAACCATGACCACAACCCTAAAATCGGTTATTTCATGTGAGGCACTCAACTTGCTTGCCCCGTTTGATGGGGCATGTTTTGGGCATGCAATGAGCAAAGCGGTTTAGTATGCAACTAATGATGATAAGGTTTCCAAGTCATGCCTTCACTTGAAATCTACGTAAACATGACTTCAAGCTTACACCATATGGCCAAAGAAGTTTAGTATGTTGATAATTTTGAATCTTGGCATTATTGTGGTGGATCTTGGCATTGCTATGGATTTTGATGTTGATATTTCCATTTTTGTTGTGGATTGTAGGTAAGGGTGCAAAAGAATGGAAGCGCGCTTGTTTGGATTTTGGTTTGCCTAAGCACATATTAGCAACCCCAGTGAAAACACAATTTGTATCAAAGGTCACCATGTTTGAGCAATTCATAACTTAAAAAATGGCAATAATCATGTGTTATAATCATCAAACAAAAATTTTAGCCAATAGGATTCCTTCTACATAATCTTGGGCAATTGCCAAAACAATCTATGATGCATTGTTTCTTGTTATAACTTCATGTGTAGTTAACCAATGTAGGAGCTATTGTTTGTTGTTTAATCTTTTTGCTCCAGCAATCAAGTTGTATGTCCAACTTGCTAAGGATAGGTTGATATTGCAAGCAAAGGTTGATGTTGCACAGGAAGTGGACATGCACATTAGGGTGAAGCAACTTGGGGCCAACATGCGACTACAAGTGGTTATTGTGTTGAGGCCCTTTTTTGATTTCATGGATAGTTTTAAGTTGTCTACAACCCATAATATGTTGGCTTTCATGTTAGATCCTCGATTTAAAGACTTGAGTTTAGTGGAAAATTGGCTAGGCTTTTGTAATTGAGTTTTGCAAGTACATATGATACCTAGTTTTTCCTCCCAACTTTCAAGGCTGGTTTGTTCCATAAATTGCATGGATGGTCAAGTGCATTTTCAAGTGTTGTGCAAAAAACTACATGTGCAACATCAATGTTGTTTTTGGAATAGGGGTGTCTAAGGATGAAATTAGTTTTGAACAAATAAGTTTACTTTTGATATTTTGAAAGACATAATGAGAATTTAATTCATTTTCTTACTTATTGTTGGTAGTTCATAATTTATATTCTACAAATTTTTATTGTATTAAGAACTAATTTAATTCATGATTGGAACTGTAGGTTTGGTTGGAATTGTTGTGTTTTTGCACATTTGATGTGCCATTGGAAAAAACAAAAGACCCCCTTCTTTGGTGGTCAAAACATGAAGGACAATTTTGAACATTTGCATATTTAGTTAGAACAATTTTAAGTATTCATGGGAATCAAATTGAGACAAAGAGAATTTTTTCTATTACAAGGATTCTCACTAACCTATGTCAATATCGGCTTGGTGCAAAGAACTTGGATTTCCTAGTTTTGTTGATCAAGAATTGGCCACATGACCCCACTACTGGATTTGATGATAAGACAAGCCTTGCAAATTTAGATGTGTTTGGTGAGGTTGAAGAGGACATGCTAAATGTCATAGATTATAAGTTTCGTGATGAGGTTGATGATCACTTAAAGGAATGTATCCAGGACTAGGAAATGTATCCATGACTTTGCCATCATTTTATTTGTTGATCATCACAATTAGCCCTTCATGTGAATGAATTTGAAGTTTGCATAGAGTAACATTTTGTTTATTGCATTTTTTGGAATTTTTTAATAATTTACATGTTTTTACATGGAGTGTAAAACAATGTAAATGTAAATCACCTACACTTACACTTTTAAATATGCCATGTAATAAAAAGTGTAAGTGTAATTGATTTACACTTGCACTTGCTTGGGTTTTATAGTGCCTAAAATAATTTACATAGATTTACACTTATACTTACACACCATAATCTTTATATTTACACTTACATATTTTGTAATTTTTGTGACCTTGTATATATATATATATATATATAAGGATGGAAATCCATCCACAAAAAGTATAAGGCATATCAAAGCACATGTAGACATGCAAAAGGAAAGCCAAGACCATCAAAACAATAGGAATGAAATGGAAGACATAACACTAAAAGGGCATCCTATGCCACAACTTAACTAATGATGGAGGTTCACTAGCTAGTATGTGTGGAAGAGATGAGGAATTGTGACTAAATGTGGCAACCCACTGAAGAATCAAGATGGCTTATGCATATTATAGGGCTATTGACACTTGTTGTGACGCGCTCTCAAGTTCCTAGTTAGACCCAAGATGGGTTTGAGTTACTCAAACATCGGAATTATGAGGAACTCGGGGCACACTCCCAGCTCTTAGCACTAAAAAGGGTAGAAAGGCATGCTGAAGTTCCAAGATGGGACTAGGAGGAGTGACAAGCTTTAGTTACTTACACGTCACGGCCTGGACTATGGGGAAGCCACCACCTTCCCCCATATAGTATTCTCTGCAGCTCCCCACGGCACTCACATCCGAATGGCTTTTTGTCTCGGGATTCCCAAGGAGGAATCCCGAAACTGCCATGGTTTGGACTCCCACAGCTTTGCGAAACTATAACTCTTTGCTAAGACCTCCAATTGGGACAAGATCTAAAGCAAAGTTGTAGCCCTTATTGAGAGTTTTCCAATGGTGTGTCGCACTTGATTTGCACACATCAGGGTCGGGTCGATTCTCGACTTTTAATGGTCGGGAGTCAAATTGCCAATTTGACTCATGGCCTTTCTTTTTGCCATAACTTGTGCTGCAGATGTCCAAATGGCTCATGCAAGCCCATTTTCGACATCTACATTTTGATAGCTTTCCAATGATATAAAGGACACCCCAATGTGAGGTTTTTTGAAGCCTAAAATTGAACTTTGAAGTTTTGGGAGTCCCGGAGGACTCCCAAATCCCCATTTCGGGAGTGTGAGTCTCATCCTCACACTCTCTCAAAGTAGGGTTGCGATGTTCACTAGCTAGTATGTGTGGAAGAGATGAGGAATTGTGACTAAATGTGGTAACCCACTAAAAAATCAAGATGGCTTATGCATGTTATAAGGCTATTGACACTTGTTGCTTTTAATGAAATATAAACATTGAAGGTATTAAACAAACGTGTACATAAGAAGTAAAAAAGGAATCAAAACAAGGATGGAGACAACCATAGGTCTTTATGGCAAAAGGAATGAAATCATATCCTAATGTTCGTTCTGTGTACGATCGTGCCTTGTCTTGAATGGGAATTGTCATTGCATGCGCTGTCATCATTGAAGCATGCTACACCAAATCTATATGAGTTAGATCAAGAATGAAAACGTTTGCCAAGGTTCGAAAATTGTCTCTGGTGATCACAATATCTATTCATCTTTGTGTGTGGCAAAGGAAAAGGTGAAAAACCTTTATTTATACGTGAGATCCACTTTTCAATGCAATAGTTGTAATGTATCTCAAAGTGTATCATGGGCTACAATGCACTCACTCCCGCATGGGCAACAGAGCAAATGGACACCCAAATCATCAATGTTATGACCACATTGGCATTTGTGAAAGATGCACAACTATAAGATGTGGTATACCAAGATGAATACATAGTGTTGTAAGAAAATGGGCAGAGGATAAACAAAATAAAAGGTTAGGACGAATTAATAACCAAGCCCCTAATGCTAAACCTGCACAAGAATGAAGATGTGCTCGCACAACATCTAAAAGAACATATGCTAAAAGCGAAGTCAATTCCTACTCGTGTAGTTGGTCCATCAAAGAAGATTACATTTCAATATAGGATTGCACTATTAGACTCTTGAAAGGCAAGACATGCGATTAGACGACCTTAAGTAACAACCCATGGGTATCACATAATTTGACCTAGAAGGGATAAGTATTGGTTTTTACATGTGCCACCATATCAAGAAGAGTAAGGTGATCATCATGTTGGAAACAAGAGATTAATGCAAGAGTGATCAAAGCCCAACATCCTATATAGGCAAGGGCAACACGTTGGATTCCAACCCTATGAATATACAAAGGTGTATTTTGTGAATTCTAAGGAATATAGTTGGGTGTAATATTAAGATTACATGTGTTTCAAGTATTATTATTAGCATAAATGGCTTCGATATTATGGGTATATTAATTAATGTATATTTTGAGTATATTAAAATTTTATGTCAAATATTTACCAAATATATTGTGCCCATATTACAAATTTATCCAAACCATTTTGTTATACTTCTTAAAATGATTACAATTGACATTTATTATTACTATTATTATTATTATTATTATTATTATATTACATAATGATCATAATGATGATGATATTAAAGTGATAGGAAAAATAATTATAATAAATCATAATAGCTTTAACAAGTAACATAATAATATACAATTTAAAAAAAAACTAACCTAGGCTAACTACAAATTACATTATTATTATTATTATTATAAATAATCAATTATGAAATATTACCATATTATAGTAATTACCACTAATTATTAATATATAATTTTAAGTTGATATATATCAAATTTATAGTTAATATTTATTAATTATTAATTAATCGATTATTATAATTATTTATTGTTTTATAATAATTATTGTAGTAGTTTAAATGGGAATCTAATATTATAAAAATGCAGGAATTTTTTTTTGAAGGGAAAATATAATTATTAAATATAAAATATCTATTGTAATATTTCATAAATAGTTACAATGAATGAAGTTAATATGATTTATAAAAATAAACTAGTTAACATTTGGCTACCAACGAGCTACAATGATAATTGCATTAATGTTATTTTTACTATTAAATATTTACATTTAACTATAAAAATGAAAATAAAAAAGGGAATAATTATAATAAAATAGTTAGCCTAGGCTAGTTTTTTATTATATTATTATTTTTTTTAAACTTATAGTACTTAATATTTATAACTAATAGTTACTAATTATTGAATTATTTCAGTTATTATATTAATTTATTTTGTTACAAAATAGTAATTAGTTAGTTATTAATAATTAGCCAATGATTTCAATATTAGCCAATTACTAGTTAATTAAATTGGTTGATAGATCATTATAGTTAATATAGAATAATAAATAAATATTATTATTATTTATCTAGCTAATTTTTTAAATAATTAATAATGACTATTAATATAATTAATTGAGGGATCATAATATATTGATGATTATTACCATAAATAATTAGTTAGTTTTTTTTAGCTATTAATTAATTAGCAAGTTTATTAATTTATTTATCTATATTTTATTCATTAGATAATTAGTAATTTTATTAATTAATTAGTTAGTTAATTAGTTAGTTAGTTAGTTGTCACTTATCTACTTAATTATATATTTTTCAAGATGAGAATGAAAACCAAAACATATGGGATAAAGTTTTTATTTGCAAGTAGTTCGCAAAAAAAAATGTTTAATCGCAAACAACTTGCAACTCAAATTTTTATCCCATATGTTTTGGCTTTCATTCTCATCTTGAAAGTATATAAACAAGGTGTTTTTGTGTTAGAGTTTCATATTTAAAAACATGGGCATATGGGATGAGACAATATAAACAACTTAACCCAAAATAAAATATAAATATTTATGTACTTACACCTAACTACCTACTTCCCTAACTTACTTACCTACTTTTCTACCTACCTACCTACCTACCTATCGAAATAGGTATTTCACATAGGTAGGTAAATAGGTCCTATCTAGATAGGTGTGTAGCCTAGATGGGTAGGTAGGTATATAGGTAGGTAGGTATCTAATTCAACCTACATACTTAAATATTTATTTAAATTGAATTTGCAAATTCAATTAATATGCATTTGGCAAATTTCTATTGCATTGCGTGTCACAATATAAACATCCAAACATTAAAATTAAACGTTTTAAATTAAAATAATTAAAAAAAATCTAATTATAAAAAATTGGGTCACATGGCAACACATAATTTGTTCACATTGCTCACCAAAAAATTCGCATCCTAGTTGTAAGCAACAATACGTATATGACAAATCAAAGGATGAAAGTGTATTTCAATGACTTTTTCTTTCATCCAAAATTTGTTATCGTTTGCGATTAATGTCAATGCAAATTGTCCAATGCAACTATTAGGATTTTAGTTGCAAATGTTGTTCGTAACCAAAAATTAGTCACAATAAGTAATTGCAAATGGCCATTTTCTATTAGTGTAGCCCCCTTGAAGAAGTAGGAAAAGTGACTTGATAACAAGCCAAATGGCCCACTATGGTGCTAAAAGATCCTAACCCTAATAGCTTTTCTAACATAAATGTGGGGTGAATGCAAAGTAAGGTGGCTTATTTATGGAGTTGTATTCATATTTTTGCAGGGTATTTTTATTTAAATGGATGTGGTGATAAATGTATGTTTCAATTTGTTAATTGATAATTGTTTTTAAATTCACAATTTGATTATGAAACTAAAAGTATGATTTTTTTTGAAAATGGTACCCCTATTGTTATTAATGGACTTTTGAAGGGACAATGTATGGATTAGTTTCCTAATTATAATGGTATAACATCAATGTATTCATAATAAACTTCAATTTAATTGATTTTTAGTGACTAAATGTATGTTGAAGAATGGAATAAATAAAATATATATGGGACCATTTTCTTGAAAACCTTAACATTTTATTTTTTATGGAATTAAAAATGGTTAAAATTTGACCTTATTTTCATAAGTCCTTCTGAGTTACAAATTATTTTTTCTTTCAATTTTTTTGTTCTAAAAGTGTTTGTTTATGAAATATCTAAAAGGGCCATTATTCATATGAATTTTATAAAACATTTTTCCAAGTATTATGATTTTAAAAAAATTGCATCCATCAAAACAATTAATGTCATCATCATTTTATTAAATTTAGAAATAGAATATTAATGTTCACAAATGTATGAACATGAACTTATAAATGATTACAATCATAAGTTATGATAAATAAATAACCATGTTCTTTAACAAACTTTTTATGGACTCCTGTGGAGTGGAACATCTATTTAAAATGAACCACCATACCATGCATTCACCCTATGGTATGAACATCAAACTTGGTATAATGTTGCAAAATACTTGGTGATGGAAATACAATACATTGTAAGTAGCTTGGTCGTTGGGCATAACAAAGTGAAAGCATTGCAAAAACTTCATGAGGATCTGTAAACATAATAAGATTAACGATTATGTTGAAGTCCTATTGGAGCACCTTTGATACAAAGGACTCCACAAATGGCAAAAAACCCACTAAAACATTTAGAATGTGAAGATCAAATTTAGGTGTAAAAAAACTTGGAAGAAGTTATATAAACTGGTTTAACCCTTGTGGAGATGAGACTACACATTTTGTCGATTACACTTAAAGGCCTAATGCTCCAAATTCCTTATGTAATTGTAAAAAAAAAATAGCACATACGAGGTAGGACCAACTATGTGCATATCATTTGCCAATGAAGGAAAAACACAAGTAGGGTGGGTTTGTGGTGCGAAAAGAGGTAGTCTGAACTCTGGTCGAACCTAAGCTGTTGGGTTCGATTGTGTCGAGCAAATCAGTGTGGCGGCGCTCCATAATGGACTGCATGGATTTGCATGGCTCTTCCTTTGAGCTGTGCATTGGAATGGGTATGGC
>Ga0116228_10007019_pt1 | contig 10080 bp, 6 predicted proteins | sample S1TSphfallax_2_FD_89694 | JGI IMG/M metagenome (GOLD analysis project Ga0116228, IMG submission 89694) | Host-associated microbial communities from peat moss isolated from Minnesota, USA - S1T2_Fc - Sphagnum fallax MG | ecosystem: Host-associated > Plants > Peat moss > Unclassified | place: USA...
CTATAAACAAAAACTCCCTGGAAAAAAGTGTGTTCACATTACCACGATAGAGAAGAGTAATATTGGAGTGTTAAACCATTTCCTTAACGCATTTTCGTACTGTCATAAAGAGTTCATCAGACAGCATATACAAGACTTCTAGTTTTCCATTATTTGTGGGCCTCGCAAGAGGCAGCCTAAAAATTGGGGTATGCCGTTATTTGTACCCTGCGCACGGTATTCTTTAGTAAAAGGCGAAAGAATAGTTCGCTTTGCGCTGAGTACACGGCTCGATGGTACTCACCAGTTGGAAGAACACATAAATAGCGTCAAATGAAAACTTTTCGGACAAAGACTATGGGATAAAAGCAAGGGGGTACCGATTGCTCCATCTTTGCTCTGGTCCTGCTTCGGTCTTCAAGTCTTTTGTCTGAGCGAGAACTACAATTCTACAATTCCTTCAGTCTCTTCAGCAGCTTGACTCGACGATAGGGAAGGAGTTTTACCCACATACTTCTGCCGCCAAGAAAACTTTCCACAACTCGGATATTTGGGCCCTTCGTAGATTCCGAGATTTGTAAATTTTCCTGCTGGTGACAGATTGAAGAGATTTCAGAACAGATCAAAATCACTACTACCCGGTGTGTGGTATAGATGATTTTGAGAAATTACCACAATCCCCTGACTTTCTTTGCGTCCACACGTTTTCAGTTGTTGTGCAATAATGTATCCTCCATCTTTATATACCCACCATCTACGCACTATAAAAATTATTCTTAGACCAGAAAATCCACCATGTCAATCAATCAAGCAAGTCCACCACAAGCACAATTTGAGGTGAATGTAGGTTTTAGCGCTCTGGTACTGTTGTGCACCCAGGATTTCAGTGATTGTACTGGCAGGAAATCAGGTCGATGTCTGTTCAAGGCAGGACAAACGGAAACTTAGTTACCATGGCCGTTTTTCCTCAACAAGTTTTTACAAAGATGTCTTCTCATTTGAGATATCGCCTTCAACCAGCGATGGCGAAGTTTGGCGAATGCTTCACCTGGGGGGGATTTGATCTTTGCGCAATGCAAATCAATGTGTTTTCATGGAGGTTCCAATCATAGACTTCTGGCAGATTTGGGTTCTGCCACTTTCAGGTTTGATAGGGATGGTGAGGAGGAGCTGAAAATCATAATGGCGAAGTATCACAGCCGTGAAATAATCGTGTGACATTTGGGATGGGTGTTTAAATTTGTTGGGAGAGACTGCAGAACAATGTAGTTTTCATTTGGTCCCACATTTTCAGGAATGTTCACCAGGTGTTTTACTTGTTGTTTTATTTGATCCCACATCTTGAGGAATGTTCACCTGGTGCTATTGTGAATTGTGAGTTCAATTTCTGGGAACTTCCTGGAACATTTCATATTCTAATTGTTGTTGGTTTGAATTTGCCATAAAGGGGCAGAGCCATTAGGCAATGAGCCACTTGTTTTAGGGCCTCATAACACTCATTGAATAGCCCCAAAGGAATAGCGGCTGGATAGTATCACATGCATGCATTGTTTGCTCAATTGAAGTTGCAACCGGAACAACCACATCTGTCCATATGAACCATACAGCGTGTGAGTAAGAACTCTCAAACCTGTCTCGTAGAATCTCTGTCGATGTTCAACAGATCCTGTGAACTATTTACACCTTAGGAGACAACACTTCAAAAGAGATCATTCTGGTAGAAATTACAACCATGAAAATTGTTTCTAGAAATTGTTTCATCTTGAGGTTAATGGCAGAAAGTTGGCAACTAAAAGGGGGTCTCAGATTACTGTAGGAAAGTCCTTCCAGTGTTTGTAAAATTAACGAGTAAAGACATTCTCAAATTTTTTTTGTCCATGGGGGCGTTTGTAGTCCAACGGTTAGGATAATTGCCTTCCAAGCAATAGACCCGGGTTCGACTCCCGGCAGACGCAAAACATCTATTGTTGTTTGTAGTGTTAATCTTTTAGCTGATTTTGATTTGTCTTTCTTTCCGCACTTAAAAATGTTCTATGCATTATACAAATCTCCGAGGCAATGACAAAAAAAAAATCAGCCACCGAACTTTCTTCCCCTTGTGTTTTTCCAGTCCATATGGGATTTTTTCCTGAACAGAAGTTGTAAAGAAGAGTCTTGGAGGTGTACCTGAATTTTTGGTTTGACCCAAGATGGGGAGTGTTTTTGTTGGTGCTTGGATGTGCTTAAGAACTGAATTTTGCTGAAACTTACCCACCTGGTTTTTGTGCTGAAAGGGGATGAACTCCAAACCACCGTCTATACTCTGTGACCAGCAGAGTGCTGATGATGGGGCTTGCCCTCAGATGTGTGATTCAGATCATGTGGATATCAATCAGAGCCTAGTGTTTTTGGAGCCAGTTCTGATTGGGAAATTCAAGCATGATAAAGGAACAACAATCTGCATTCCAGAACTATCAAAAAAACCCTGTCTGAATCTGTGCAAAAACAACCAAGTGGTCACACTTAGTTTCAAATTGTGGAAATAGGTTCAACGCTCAGTCTGCTGGAACCATGTTGGAAAATGTGATAAGCATATGAATCTCAACTGATATATCACACACACACACATATACATAAATTCAACTTTTTTTTTTTTCATTTGTAGGATTATGGTTGTCTTAATTACATATGAAGCTCTCAAGCAGTTGTAAACATTTGAACATAAGCAGAGATGGGCAAAGACCTGAACAAATTATTGTCTCCTTATTGTGTATACATGCAAGCAAGGTGGTAAGAACCTTTTGAGTATATGTCATCAACAAATAGTACCCAAACTCTTCTTCATGGATAGTATGAGAAACAGCTTCGCTATGATATTTTCCAAAATGCAGCAATGCTGGTTTGCAATCTCAGAGGTCCACAGAAACTACAGCCAATGAAGCTCCTGCCATCAAAACCTTCAACCACATAATTCAAGCCAGATATGAAAATGGAGTAGTCATCATTCAGTATGACAACAACTATAGAGGTGCACAAATGTAAAGCTCATGCACCAATGTCAGATTGCTGAGAGTTTTTTCACACATCAAACCAGATCATAAGATGAGTCATCAAAGAAAGAAAAACCATCTGCACAAGTGAATCAAAGGAAGAATTTGCAGCTTGATCTGAACCACAACTTGAACAATCCCAACAATCTCCATATTACAAATTGTGAGATAGACTCCTTGCACTAGCTTCTTCTTCCAAATGCTGCTGTCTACACTCAGTATCAACTTCTTCGTACTATCACACCTTGCATTCCAGCTTTTGGAGAAAAGATTGAGCTACTTGTTATAATATTTGGAACATCAACAAAGACATGAATGCCACACCACCCAAGCTGCATTCAACCAGTGAGACACTCTGCATAGACATAGGTATCATCAGGCAACAACTCTAATCAGATTGTGAGTGAGGTGTTGACCAAATGCAAAATCTCTGCAAGTCCATGTGTTTTTGCAACTTCAGATTTAAGAGGTCAAATTGAGGGAAGCTTCTTACAAACCAACAATTCATACAACTGACAAGCTTCTTCACAAACCAGTGGATCACATTATGTACAGGATGCATATACAGTTGACAGTACATACTCGTGCAGTCAGTCTCCTCATCTACCTCTTAGATATTTCATAGGCTCTGCCATGCTTGCTCATGATTGTGCAGAGCTGGAAAACCTCAACAGCTAAAGATGTACTCTAGTAGGTAGTACCATGTTTCACAGCAGAAGTGTAACCTCATTTGTAGCAAAATTATTTCTCCATTTTTTTGCTGAAACACATATCTACAAAAATCAAAGTGAACCATTTGTTTCTCCATCTTCTTGCTGAAACACATATGTACAAGCATCAAAGTGAAGAACCATTTGCTGCTAGTCCTTAATACCTACAGAAGAGTTGACAAGAGTGCAAAGAAACACTCAAAAAGTGTTGTCATTCTTCTTCATGTTGCCAAGATATGTTGAAAGCTCTTCGGCCAAAAGATTCTGAATTCCACAACTAGAGGTGAAGAAGAAGACACCAGGAAAGCAATCAATCTTCATCCTGGTCCAAATCACCATGAGTAGTCACCAGAATCTCAGCTTCATCAGGAAGCAGAATATGTCATCATGCTCAGAGTTTGATTGCAATCCCATGGGTTAACATTCTTAAGGTTCTTGAGCTTCCACATTTTGTTGAGATGTCCAAAGAGAGAGAACTCAAGGTCTGCATGAAAGATTGATTCCAAGGGAGGGAGACAAGAAGAAAAAGATCTACATCAACTTGCAAAGTCTTCTTCAAGATTGCTCAAATGTGGGCTGAAACTCAAGAGAATGAGAAAATCAGATATCTAGTGAAGCAACTAAGGAGGCAGATTGAGAGAGAGAGAGGTATGTGCCACAAGTAAAGCATTCATGTTCTTGCATGTTGTTTGAGGAGACTTGGAAATGAGACTTGAGAACAGAGTTCTAATACCTTGGAAAATTTGCTGTCAGGGGGGCATATGTACAAGAAGAGCTGACAACATTTGTTGCTGATGATGAGGAGGAAAGAAAGATGATGAAACAACTCGAGTCACAGAAGCAAGATCGCTTGTGTAAGAAAAACTTCTTGGGGTTCAGGATGGAGGTGTGCATGCCAGTGATGTGGGGTTCCAGAGAGCAGGCAACAAGAATTTGCGGTCATTGATGCCGTCAGTGTTGTAGCTAGCTCCAGAAATAGGTTGAACATGAAGCTCACCGGGAAAGCCCGGATACGCCCCTTGACCATAGATCCCCATGCACGCCGTCGCTGCTTCCAATGGCGCAGAAGCATCTCCTTGATAGTATCCATTGTTGAAAGGATTTGTCGCAGCGCCTGCCAACATGCTGGCCATGTTGATCACCATCCCATCGATCCCGACATCGCCATTAGGAGGGATCAAAGGCTTGGCTCCAAGAGGACCGAAGTGTGGAAGCGCGAACGGCCAAGCACACAGACCCGGACACTGTTCACCAGAGTTTCCCACCCAGGCATAGGGAAGCATCAGATTCTCTACAGCAGGCGTCGGCGAGGTGAAGAAGTGCGATGCGCATGAATTCATGCAAAAGTCTTGTACAAACACATCGTGCGCCGTGAGGACGAAGTAGATTGCCTTGGAATCAGCGGGAAACGGGATCGGCATCGATCCAGGTGCAAGAGCTTCCAACAACAGAGCTTCGATGTCGAGCTTCTTGAGTTTCTTTCCCAGCGAGTACGCGTCTGTTTTCTGGCCAGCTAGCGAGATGGACGAAAACGGTACTGCGTTCTTCGTATCCTTGTAGCTCGCAGTCATCTTCCACCAGCTGCTCACAGAGGGATGTTCCACCACCTCCTCTGACGTCTGTTGGAATGACGCAAGGAAGTCGACGATGGTGGATTTCTGAGCGCGACTGAAATCACCATACCAAATGACGTAGACATTCAAACTTGAACTTCCAGTGAGCAGCGGTCCGTTATGGTAAGGCAGAACAAGCTGGTTGCTGTTGACGAGCTTGAAGAGTTTGCGCCCACCTGTATTTTGAGCTTCTTCTTCAGCATCGACAATGGAGAGAAGAAGCGGAGAAGCACGCGCTGCTTCCATCAACACCACCATCGAAACCAGAAGAATAAAACACAACGTAGACATTGTCAAGAAACTCTTGCGATGATGATCCATGCGTTGATCCACGATGCTGATGGCAAATAGATTCCGAATTCCAATTCCTTCGCGGATTTGAACACTGGGTTCTTCAATTCCTCCCCTGGGAGTTGAAAGTTGAAACCCTTTCTTTTTGTTTTCCCAAACGCTTGCCTCTCGGTCAAGATCTTACAACACGAATTACTTACTGCAAAGATGATCAATGTCCCTCACCTACCCAGCCAGAGCTATGAATGAAGAATGTACGTGAACAAATGCAACAAAAGCTTGAAGCTTTTTCTTCCACCACCACCCGAGGTAATTAAGAAGCGAGAAAAAGCAAACCGTTGTTGATCTGTTGCCGCAAAAAAAGACGACGACAATAAACAAAAGTGACGACGACGACGACGACGACGACACGAAGACGAAGACGCAACCTAACTTGCTTCAATGCAAAGAGCACAAGGAAATTTGCGGCAGGAGTGGTTGCTCCAGAAACACATACGAAGAGGTTTCTTTGAAGAACTTAGATCTGTGCACCTAAGCGATCCAGCGACAACCCGCGCAAGGAAAAAAAAATGTTGTAAGATTACTTCTGTCTCCCACAATTCATGCTGCCATTAGCGTAGATCAAAACTGGTGCCCAACAGACTTCCCAACCAATGAGGTGAGACAACATGCATCCAGAGACAATTTTGCAACTGCAAACGTGAAGTACTTGAGAACAAACCCCAACAGACACAAAAAAAATTGAAAAGAACAACTCCACGACTAAGTAGGAAGATACATATATCTCCAACAAAACTCAATTTTTATTGGTTTTTTTCCCCTTTTGAAACACTGAAACCAAGAAAGACTCTTAAACTTCGCTCCAAAACTAAGTAAGTTAAGCAAGAATCCCCCAAGAAAAACACTCAACAAATTCCCCCCAACCCAAAAAGAAACACACCAACAAAGTAGCAACAACCTCCCTCACTCACTCACTTTGAAAAAGAAAGAAAAGAAAGAACCAACCCAATTCCACAACACAACCGCCCAACACCTCCAATACAGAAAACAACCAAAAATCTATGCTAACCCAAAAGCTTAATAACTTCGTACCCAAAAAAAGACAACACTAAAACCTTGCAAAAACTAAAAGCTCTATTGAAAACGAACCCGATTCCACAACACAACCACCCAACAACAAAAACACCCAAAAATATATAAGAACGCAAAAGTTCAGTAATTTAGTAAGCAAGAAAAGACAACACCTAAACCTTGCAAAAATTGTATACACCAAAAAGACCTCAACGAAAGAACACCCACATATACAAATGAATGCAGGTTAAGCAAGACAAGAGATAAGGATCAAGAATAGGTATCCAACAGAAAAACGCCCAAAAACTATAACAACCCAAAAGCTTAATGATTTAACACCAAAAAGAGCCGACACCAAAACCTTGCGAAAGCCTCTAAATCAACACATCCAAAAACTCAGGTACAGACCAATCCCCCGCCTCAAAAAGGAATGGACACCTCACATACACACACCCACTAATGAATGCAACATTAAGCAATGTAATACAAGGATCGAGAGTAAGAGTAGAAAAACAAAGAAAACCTTAGTTGAGGGCAAAGGGGAAGATGGAGAACCTTGAATCCTGATAATGAGCAATAGTGGAGTACTCTTTTGAAGTCAAATGAATAGGTGAGAGAAGAGAAGTCTAGGTGTTAGTAATGACAGAATCAATGAAAGAAATGAGCAAAGAGTGGGGTGTGTGTATGTGTTGTCAATATGGGAGCATAGAGAAGCAAAGGAATTTGATTAGAAATGGAGTTGGGAAAGGGAGGAAAATATAGGGCACAAGGAAGGTGGGTGTTGAGTGAGGGTGGTATTAAAATAAACTATTTGCAAGTGTGACGTATGTGAGTAAAGTTAAGAGTTTAATGAGGCATTGAAATTTGAGGTCGGTTTGGAGCAAGTGACAGAAGGGAGTCAGTAGTGGAGTTATGGAGGTAGTACTTGCAATTGTGTGTGGGGAAAGAATTTGTGACATCAACCATGATGTAAACCAACATGCCTTTGCCATTACTGTTATCCTTGAAGTACTTACTGACACTGATCATCATCAGCTCTGATATTTTTGGGGACTTACATTGCTCCTCTTCTGTGTCTTGTTTCTTTGTGGTGTTTTCTTCCCTTTGTGGTTTCTCTGCGTTTCTTTGTGTTGTGTTTTTTTCATTTGGTATGTGCAAAAGCTTTCTCTGGCAAGCCATCAAATCAAGGAAGGTAAGTGATTCACAAACAATCTTAGGCTTGTGACTAAGGTTGGGACAAAATTAAGAATTGGGCTGACATCAATGTATAGTTGGCCTCAACAAACCGTATGTTGACAGAGCTTTGGTACCTTGAGGATGTGACCTAATGTTTGAGCGTTTGTACTTGAGAGGTAGATCTGAGGTAAAGGACCTTAATCATTCACATTTTGAAATTGGAAAGGTTGAGGTCCAAGGGCGGCAGCAGCATTGAGGTGCTTAAGATATCAAAATGAAAAAAGATTACCATAGTACCTTGGCAGATTCCACACTAATTATATTATTTTCAGAAATGTTGAAATTTTCAAAAATTGTTTTTTTTCCAAAGAACCATTTTTTTGTAAAAACATATTCTATTTGTTAAAATGACAGTTTCAAAATTAATCAATTATTCGACAAACATCACCAAAGTTGCCAAGGTAGTACGATATCACGAAGTGCCTAAGTCAGAGAACCTATTTTATTGGAGGCCTTAAACCTTGCCTCTTCTCCAACAGAGCGAGCGTCATAGGGTTTGGCTTGTCTTCAAATGGCTTTGAATATCAAAGGTGGACTAAACCTTATACATGTAGAAACATTTTGTGTTAAGGGAGTCACAAAATTGGAAAGGTCAAGGTGACATGTTGCTCTGTGCTTGCATGTTGTTTTAGTTTAAACAATTACAAGACATAAATGTGTGTGTTTACTGTCAACATTTTTACTTTCAAATTATAAATCAAAAGATGTTAGATTGTTAAAGTAACCAAAGAAAGAAGGATAATTCAACATTAAAATGACACCAATGTCTTTTTTGAAGGATTTTGTGATGTAGCCAAGGTGACGATCATCTAGAAAATAGGTAAGCTAGTCAAATTTGGCTGCACACTAGATATGAGAGTAGAAAAAATAATAATCCTTATATGTTCTTGATTGCCTATTGGAACTTACCATAAAAATATTAGTGATGGGGGAAGGGGGAAATCAAAATCCAGCAAATTTGGGCCCTGATTTTTATGAAAAATCCTTTGTCTAAGTTGAAAAAATAATTTGGTGTAAATTCACTAGTAAAAAAATCATTCAATAAAACCAAATCATTGAACATTGAAATAGGTAGTGAAAAGTGCACAATTTCATTAGACATTTTTTGGACTTAGGGGTCGATATTCAACTTTGGTAAATTTGCACATTGTTTCAAATGATCAAATGCCCAAATTATGGGTCATTATTAACATGATATATTCATAGACAAGTGTACACAAAACATAGAACCTATTGTCACGTATATAAAAATGCCATGTGATATTATACAAGGAAGTATGGCCCTTAGTTTGTGTTATTGTCTCTATATAAGTTTTGACGACAAAAAAAACCTTGTCAACCAAGATGAAAATTATTGTGTAAGTTGTTCAAAGTTTCAACTTATGTAAGACAATGGATAGCTAATGGCACATGATAGTTTTCACACACATAACGGCAAGACATTTTACATTAAAGGACTATGTGAACTTACAAGTGTTCAAACATGTCTTCTCAAATAGTCTTCTTAGGTTTTGAAGTGGAAAGAATGGAACACCTAAATTTTTGAGTTTCAAGCAAGGTTGAACCCTTGGAAATCAACTTGGAGCCAATGGGGAAGGAGCTTCGAACACCTCGTGAATGAAAAAGGGAAGTCTCATCAAAAAACATGTACCACACCAATATATGGTTTTTACAATTGGTTATTATTTTCTATAGTCAAATTGGACTCATAATTTATGTCATTTTTGTCTTTTTTAAAATCATGGATGTCATTGTAGTTGTATAGGACTAGTCGTGGATGACATGTTTTGGCATAGTGATGAATGGGAAAAATGATGGAAACTTGCCAATTTTGAAGGAAGAAGACAAGTGGTCTTAGAAGGAGATGATTGAAAGTTTCAATTGATGTGGAACTATGGGCGACAATAAGGAGGAGGTGGAAATTGTGAAGGAAGAGGCAAGAGAATTCTTGTTTTTGGGACCTATGGGAGGTCTTTTGAAAGTTGGAGCTCAAGAACTAAGTGAAAGGATTGGTGCTTCATGAGGTGTAAGTTTTTAACAACCAATATGAAAGCTTGAAAAGGAAATGTTGTGACCGGACAATAAGTCACTCTAATAGTGTGAACACAATGGGTTTTAAGATTTTGTTTTTTTGTTTGATTGTTATCAATA
>Ga0116228_10007020_pt1 | contig 10079 bp, 9 predicted proteins | sample S1TSphfallax_2_FD_89694 | JGI IMG/M metagenome (GOLD analysis project Ga0116228, IMG submission 89694) | Host-associated microbial communities from peat moss isolated from Minnesota, USA - S1T2_Fc - Sphagnum fallax MG | ecosystem: Host-associated > Plants > Peat moss > Unclassified | place: USA...
ATAAATTATTGTTTGATATTCTATGTTATAATATCATAGGCTATTGGTAGTTATTATATTGTAAGGTATTTAAAATTATTTTTCATAGGTTATTATTTTCTATTCTAAATTATTTTTAGTTTAGGTCATTATATTTTGTTTTAGATTATTTTTAGTTATTATACTTTATAATAACATAAAGTAGAATGACGTTGAATAACTTAAAATATAACTTGAAATAACATATATTAATTTAAAATAAAATAATCTAAAGTATAGTTTAAAGTTAATTAAATAATTTATTTTAAAATATTTAAAAGCTTGTAATAAACTAGTTAAGATACCTTAAGGTAAAATAACATATAATAATTTAGGGTACAAGAATTTATAATAACATATAATAACATAAAATATAAGTTATAATAATCAAAGTAACTTAAAATAATATAGGGTATATCATAAAGTAACATAAATAAAATATTTTTAAAAACATAAAAATAAACCTATTTACTATAATAAATTGTAATAGCGAATTATGTTAATTAGTAATGAAACATGATGTTTACATAGTGATATTATAGTGAAATAACTTTCATTAAAGTAAATTCAATAAAATGCAATGAAGTTATTTCACTTTTAAGGTCCCATAGTGATTTAAGCTAGTAAATTGCACCCCATTTTGATAATAGTGTGTTCAATTTTAGTGTTAAAACATAATTTGTTTGCACATGTTCTTTGTTTTAAATTTATGGTCTTGAATACTCACAATGTGGGTTGTTTATGTCAAAGGCATGAGGGATTATGACTAACCTAAGCAAGCTTGGGAGATGGGGGAAGGCAAGGACATTAACAAATTAGTAAGTTAACTGTCGCAACCCTACTTTGGCCAAGTGTGGGGGTGAAGCCCAACACTTGAAAAAAGTGAGGATTTAGAGTCCTCCGGGACTCCCGAATGTTTAGGGTTCGACAGCAAGGCCCAAAACACCTCGCATTGAGGCGTTCTTGATGTCATTGGAAAGGTCTTGAAGCGTAGATATCGAAAATGGCCTCGCATTGGCCATTTGGACATCTGTCGCCCAAGTTATGGGCAAAAGAAGGGCCGGGAGTCAAATTGGCAGTTTGACTCTTGACCATTAAAAGTCGGGAATCAACCTCATCCCGACCTCCGAATGAAGAGTGCGATAGCGCGTTGGAAAGATCTCGACGAGGGCTACAACTTTGGTTCAGACCTCGTTGCGATCAGACCTGGCAGTCGGGAGTTATAAGCTCCCAAAGTCTCGGGACTCCACCCAGGACAGTTTCGGGACTCCAACTTGGGAGTCCCAGGAAAAAGAGCCATTTGGATGTAGCCTCAGTGGAGCGACGCAGAGAATACTATATGGGAGAAGGTGGTGGCTTCTCCCGAGTCCGGGCCGTGGTGAGTCTTGTGTGTCAAAGTGCCTGTGGCTTATCCCAACACCCAAGGGTGTCCTGGAATGTGAACTAACCACGTGGGTGGTTTGTTTTGATATAGATTCAAGCTTGATCTACTAAATCATCTTCTTAGTCTAATCCCTGGGCTCCCAACTCGACCCTCTACCCCTTTCTAGAGTTGGAAGTCGGGAGCGTGCCTCCAAGTCCCAACTTTCCGCAACTTGACTTTGTGAAACCCTCAAGTGGGTTTCACCCCGTGACTTGGGAGTGCGTCATTAACACTACCCTAGATCTATATGTTTTATTTACAATGCATTGAGGGCTTATTGGGTGTGTGTTTGGGACACATTGTGTAGAGGGAAGAAAACTAGAGGTCCCCTCCTTTAGCAAAAATGGCCATTGAGATGTCAACACAAAAATCAATAAGTTTCATGTAATAATGAAATGTACTTTGCATGTTCAATTTATTCTTTAGAAATGTTTGATCTCTAGGAAAAATTTTACTAGTCCTACACATAATCACCACAATTTGTCAATCTAGAGTGGAGAGGATGGTGGGTTAGGTGTAATATATGAATTAAGTTGCAATGGGTTGTTATAGTGCACAAGGTCCACCTTGTGGTGGTCAATTTGAGTTTACAAGTGACAAACTTGTTTAATTCGCCATTGTTTCCCTTTGTGTCATTTATTTTGTAAAGATAACGATTGTGGCCATGGTTACTAAAAACCACATTGTATGTCATCAACTATGGGTGAAGTAGTTGTTGTATGGCTAAGGTTGATAATCATGTTACATGCCACTCCACAACCACTAGGTTATTAACATTGACGTCAATATGGTCATCTTATTTTCTTCCCATGAGACCCATTTTGTAGACATTTTTTATAAAAACAACTAATGGCAGGTAGGGTAAGGATCTGTGAACAACAGGGTGGGGGCCCTAAAAGGAAATGTGATAGATTTCATGAAGTGAACAAAGAAGCAAACAAGGGCATTGGAGTCCCACATTTTTATAGTTCAAAAGAATTTTCACGAACTAATTAGCTTCATGAAGGCAGATGTTGTAACCTTAGCCTTGAGTTTGCAACAAATGCAAGGGCTTGCAAGGTTGTGGGCCAAGAGAGGAAAATCGGGAGTGAAGGAAAGTGTGAAGGAATGAACCCTCACACTCCCAAGGGAGCTTCCACTTTGGGAGTTGGAGTTTTGGTGGACTCCCAAATCTTCAAAGAGCAATTATAGGGGTCCAAACCCATTGGATTGAAGAATATTCTATATCATTGGAAAAATATTGAAACATAGATGTCTAAAATGGGCTTGTATGACCCATTTGGACACTTAGAACACAAGTTATGGCCAAAAGAAGGGTTGGGAGTCAAATTGCCATTAAAAGTCGAGAATTGATTCGATTTTCTTGCATTTAAGTGGCATGCAACATATTGTTGGAAAGAACTTGACAAGGGCTATAACTTTTCATTAGACCTCACCTCAATCGGAATTTTCACACAAAGTTATGAACCCCCAAAGTCGAAGGAATCCCAACTTTGGGAATTTCAGGACTCCCATTTGGGAGTTTCGGACAAAATGCCATTTGAATGTGGGCCTCATGGAGAAGCACAAAGTATATTATAAGGGGAAAGGTGGTGGCTTCCCCCAAGTCTAGGTCATGGTGAGTCTTGTGAGTTCAAGTTTGCTTGTGGCTCGTCCTAACACCAAAAGTGCTCCAACTATGCATTGACCAATTTGTTGTTTGGTTTTGTGCAAGTTTGTGTGAGTGATTAAGTACTTGTCATTCTTCCAAATCCCATCTCGGAGCTCTAGCATGCCCCCATACCCCCAAAGTGCTGTGAGCCAGAGAGCATGTCCCCAACTCCTTGTTATTCCACTGTTTTCACTTCAGACTCACACTTGAATCTATCAAAGAGCTTGAAAGCACATCAATTGATGCCATTAGTTGGCACATCTTTTTTGGCAAGGCAATTTTCACCCATACAAAAATGGAGCATGGATGGATGGCCTATTGTGGGAGATGGCAGTGGAAAAGTGGGTATTGTGGATAGCAAGGCACATGAATGCAAGATGGATAAGGGGCATCTTGTGGGATAATAAGGTTGTGGGGGGGGTGGAGTGGCAAATTTGGTGAGCGTGGCAAGGTTGTGGGGGGGGGGTAAGTGGCAAATTGGGAAAGGATGAGAAGGATGTAGGCTAGGGCAGTGGCAAAGAGGGTGTTGGGGAGGGTGGTGGGCAAATGGGTGTGGGGGATGGCAGTGGGCAAATGGGTGTGGATGGCAAGTATGTGGGTGGAAAAGATGGTGTGCTTTTGGTTGCTATAGTACTTGTAAATACAGTGCAACAAGAAGAGGTGAAAGGAGATGCCAAAGGAGGTTCTAAAAATGCCCATTTCATTGACCTAGATAAAAATGATGAGTTAGCTAGAATGTCAAGTAGTCCTAATAAAGGATTGTTTGAATATGGGGGTAGGATGCAATAAGGATGGTGGTGGAAGGGGGGGAGGCACTTTTTAAAATTGCCACCATGGTTGAGGAGGTGGATGCAATATGTAAAATGAACATAAAAGTGGGTAAGGTTGGTGGGTGAATAAGAAGAACCATGTTAGTAAACAATAAAAAATCACTAACATCATGAACAATGGAAAGTTGGGATTTGTTTTATGTACCTATTTTTCGCGTGAATTATTCCTTTGCCTAACTAATTGCATGTTTGTTAAGCATTGATGCACCCCCATGCTCCTTGATGGACTTAATTTCAAGTCCAAAAATAAAGACATTGGAAGGAAAAGGAGTTGGGACGTGTTCCTTGGCTCCTAACACTTCAAAGGTAAAGGGGCATGCTGGAGCTTTGGGATGGGGACTAAGAAGATTAACAAGCAAGTCAATTACTCACACGTACCTACATAAACCAAACAACAAGTTGGTTAGTGCATAACTGAAACACCTTTGGTGCACGGATGAACCATAAGTAAACATGGATTCACAAGATTCACCACCACTCAGACTTGGGGGAAGCCATCACCTTCCCCCTTATACTATTCTTTATGCTTGGCCATAAGGCCAACACCCAAATGTCATTTTGTCTTGGGACTCCCAAGTGGGAGTCTCGAGATTCCCAAAATTGGGACTCCCACAACTTTGGAGGCCCATAACTTTGTGTGCAAACCTTCGATTGAGGTGAGGTTTGAAGAAAAGTTGTTGCCCTCGTCAAGAGCTTTTTAATAGTATGTGGCACGCCACTTGCATGCAAGTAAATCATGGCGATTTTAGACTTTTAGTGGTTGGGAGTTAAATTAACACTTTGATTCCCAACCCTTTTTTTGGCCATAACTTGTGTTATAAGTACTCAAATGGGTTGTGCAAGCCTATTTAAAACATCTTTGTTTCAAAAAAATTCCAATAATATAAGGAAGTCTTTAATTTAATGGGTTTTGACCCTTGCAATCGTTCTTTGAAGATTTGAGAATCCATTAGGACTTTAACTCCCAAAGTGGGAGTTCACTTAGGAGTGTGGAGGTTCATTCCCTCACATTCTCCCACATTCATGGGAGCATGAAATGTGACTCTTGGGCTTCATTCTTGGCCCGCACGTTCGCAAGCCTTTGCCTTGGTTGCGAATCCAAGGCTAGGGTTGCGATAAACGTAGGGATATGCAAGTTGGGCATTTGAAAAGACTATAACTGAACCTTCAAAGGGGAAGGTTTATGATGCTTCCTTTTGATATAGGTCTAGAAAATAGGTAAATTATGTAAATAAATGTTGTTGCCATTCCCCATCTAACAACTTGAACTATTGGGTGATTTAATGATAGTTTGTTTAAGGAGATAAGATAGACATGTTAGATCCAAAAGACAAGAAAAGGGTTGTAGCAAGTGGGGAAGTGCAAGGTGTTGAAGGTGACCTTTTCAACTTTAAGAAAATAGACAAGGGTGTATGCAAGGTGGTAGTGTGGCACATCAAAGATGGTAACATACTACTTGCCCCCAATGAGGATGATTGTCCTCCATAGAAGTTTTTAAGGGATGTGGAAGGGATGGCCACCCTATGGGAGGTGGAAACTTGTTTGCATCTTGACCTCTTGAGGTATGGCATTTATTGGGGACCATGTTGTACATTGCATTGTAATTTTTCATTGCAAAATTGAAATGCATGATTGTATTGATTAGGGATGAATCCTATTTATTTCTATGCAGGTAGCGAATACACATGAATGAATTATTGGAGGAACCTTGTTTAGAAAGCTCTAGAAAAACTTGCACATGGTGGGATCAATGTAGTTATTTTGTGGGAAATTTTTCCTTTGGCTAGAAACCATTTATAGAGGGGCCATAAAACTTGAAACTTTCAATTCTACATTGGGTACACATTGCTTTGAGGGACATTTTCATTGATGTTTGGTTCTTGGACATTTTATTTCATATAGACCAAATTTGAATGCCCTTAGACTACAATGCATGTTTTGCACAAACAATCCATTATAATATGATTAATGCATATGTAGAACCAATCATGGGCCATGTGTAAGGTCAATGGGAGATATGTTGCAATCATCATCTTGTTGATAAATTCCCAAATGGCTTGCATCATCATCTTTATAAAGTTTAGAATCCATCCATGAGCTTCCCTTGTCAACTTCTTAACTTGCAATAGCTATAGAAGTTTTAGAATCCGTGTGCTAGTTATTGAACTTGAAATCATGAACCTAATTTTCTCCAAAACTTGTGGTTCAAAAGTTTACACTAAATTTGTCAGAAAGATTTGTTAACCATTGGTCTTACATTGTCATGTTAGATTTTTAAAGAATATGTTTGGAACATGTATTGATAGTTTGTTTAATAATTTTATTGAAAATGTGTTTTAAGGTTTTCTCAAATGATGTAATTATTCTTGTAGATCTAATAGATCATTGATTTTGTATTCAAATTGCACAATAGGCAAACCCATAAAAGTTTGTTGCAAAAAAATAGATTGGCAACATGGATTTATTATAGGACTCTTGGAGATTCATCATCACTTTGATTTGTAGTGGAATGCTTTGAAGGGGTTCTAATTTGGATGAGTTTGAAGTCCTCTATCTCTAACCTTTAAGGATTTGTAAGGTTTTGTTTTGTTTTTTAATTTTATGTTAAAGCTTTTGAGAATTGTACTTTTGAATAGGCCTAAGCCATGGATTGTTGATTTCTTCAATGGTAGGAGCAAGACCCAAAGGAGTGCCGAGAATAATGGTTGAACAAGGTTTTACCATCTATCATGTGAAGAACCATTTGTAGGCAAACTTACCTTTCTATCATTCTCAATTTTTTATGTGTGCCTTGTTACATAGTGTTTGGCATCTAGAATTTTTTTTATGTGTGGATTTCCATGGTGTGTTAGATTTTGTGACATTTAAGTGCAATTGCATGACATGGGTGTGGGATGATTCAACACATCATGCAATTGTTGATTGATTAAGCTTAAGATTGTAGAAATATTGATTGGCAAAGTATGTACAAAAATTTGCATCAAATGGTGAGTGCAATTACTTCAACCTTTTGTTGGAAATTATGATGCCTCATGACCCATTTGATGTTGTGAAAAAATAATAGAAAGATAGTTGGCATGTGCAGAACAACCTTTTAGACTCCTCCATCCCCTCCCTATGTATTATGTACTATTTTTTTATTTGACATATGCCATGTGTATGTACCCATATTATAATTTTCTTTCTTGCAAAATTACTATTGAATTTGTGATGCGGTATAAAAAATACCAATCATCAAATAAATTGTTAAATTTTTGTTAAAAACCATGCACAAGACATTGAAAACTAAAGTTTTGTTTCTTAAATGTGACTTATAGGTGGTAAGTTTAAAAAGACGAAAAATATTCTTGGGGCTTTAGATTCAATTTGTCTTGCTTCAAATGTGACTTTATTAATCAAAAAAATTGAGTTACTACACTTGGGTTACTAGATTTACACCTATACAATTAAACTCACATTCATGTTTACAACTACTATTATAGCTTCACATGGTTTGGTCTAAAAGATGACACGGACTTATGAGGTCCTTTTGAATCCTGGATCCAATATGTTGCAAGAGGAAAATCATAGAGTCTAAAAGAGATTACAACATTGTACTTTTGTATAGTTTTCAAGGTCTACATGCAAATGGGGTTATATACTTCAATAGCATATATTGACCATATAAGTTGCAATTTGAAGTTGTTATTTATGAATTATATCCAAGAAAGAACAACAATAAATTAGGACCTAAACTGGCTAAACATCTGCTTCGTGTGAATAGGATTAAACCTAAATTTTATGTTAGTTGCCATGTAGTTACAATTGACCAAGCAAGTCAACTAAACCCTTTGATAAGTTGACTTTCCATTACGATCTAATTGTAAAAGACCATTGAACTGACCAATATGTTGTGCCATAATTGTAAATAATTAATCAAAACAATTAATGCACACCTACATTTTGCCCCATGAATAGTTGTAGAAAAATATCCAATAATGGGAACCTATTTCATGTAATAGTTATAAGGAAACAACATCTTAATTGCTTCTTGGTTGCCATTCAGTCACATGCATTTACACATCATTTACATATTGGTAACTTATTAATTGTAGCACACCACTCAAACCCATTCCAACATGACTATAAGCAGTCAAATATAGCCAAAAACCTAGTTGCACATGTCTCTTAACGTAGGTAGCAAAATTACACAATTGTCACGACCTTAGCCTTGGTTCGTGACCAAGGCAAGATCTTGGAAAAGTGTAGGCCAAGGTGTAGCTTAGGAGTCACATTCACATACACTTCCGGGAGTGTAGGAAAGTGTGAAGGAATGAGCCCACACACTTCCAAGTGGGCTACCACTTTGGGAGTTGAAGTCCCGGTGGATTCCCAAATTTTCAACAAGTGATTTTAAAGGTCAAAACTCATTGGATTGAAAACTTCCTTATACCATTGAAAATCTCTTGAAACAAAGATGTCTAAAATAGGCTTGTACAACCCATTTGAGTGCTTATAACACAAGTTATGGCCAAAAGAAAGGTCGGTAATCAAAATGTTAATTTGACTCCCAACCATTAAAAGTTAAGAATCACCTTGATTTATTTGTGTGTAGGTGGTGTGACACATATCATTGAAAAGATCTTGATGAGGGCTACAACTTTGTTTTGGACCTCACCTCAATTAGAGATTTACATAAGAAGTTATGGGCATCTAAAATGGTAGAAGTCTTACTTTCAAAAATTTGAAGACTCCCAATTTGGGAGTCTTAGGACAAAATGACATTTGGATGCAACCCCCAATGGGGAAGGTGGTGGCTTCCCCTAGGTTTGGGCCATGATGAGTCTTGTGAGTCCTTGTATGCCCATGGTTCGTCCGTGCACCAAAAGTGCTCTAACTATGCACTAACCAACTTGTTGTTTGGTTTTTGCAAATCCATATGAATAATTGACTTGCTTGTCATTCATTCTAGTCGTCATCTTGGAACTTTAGCATACCCTTTTTACCTTTGAAGTGCTACAAGTTAAGAAATGTACCCCAACTTTTTCTTTGTCCATTGTTTTCATTTTTGGACTTGTATTTGAGTCTTTCAAGGAGTGTGGGGGCTGTGTCAACAGTTTAGAAACTTCACTGCATCAATGTTGTTGGGACGTTTTGTTGTGAACATTTGCATTAAGCGCCAAGGGTTCTAAGGTGCGTGACCAAGCAAGTTTGCTTGACATGAAAGCCAATCGAAGTTCACACATGGGAAAGAGATGACCTAAGTTTCCATCTTGGCAGGACAACTAAGTGAAGATCCAATGGTTGCCAACCTAAATCATAGTTGATTAATCATATGTTGCAAAAAGAATTTTCCAATTGTGGTAGAGGGAAGCCCTTGAAAAGTGTGTTTGAAACAAACTATATAAAAAACAACTTAAACATATTTTCTTAATAAAAAGAAAAATTAAATTCATATTTTGGACTTGAAAGAGTATAACCCAAATTATTTGGAAGGGCACCATGGTCATGGTTTTCTTGATTTGTAATTCAAAAAACTAAAAATGTGTATTTTTCAATAAGTGGGACATTGCACATTTTTTGCAAAGTGTGTTGAAAGTACATAAAATAGAGTGTCATTATCAAATATCAAACCTTGAAAAATATGTTCATATCACATTTGATGCATTCATATAATTTTAAAAATCAATGTGCAAAGTTTTCACATACTTGACTAGCTTTGTTTCTACCATTTGCAGATTTTTGCACTTGTATGGGATTTTTTTGTGCATACTTTACCATGCTTTCACCCATTAGGTTGAAAGCATGTAGAGCCCAAATACTATCACTATAAATACATCACAAACTTGCCCCCTCTTTGTATGAGTGCTTTTCCAACACCTTAACAATATGTTCAACGTTCAATGTTGATATAATCATTGATATGATGTTAAGGTGACATTGTAACAACATGTCTTGAAATGACATTGATATAATACTAAAATATTTGACATCTTATCAATATTAATCCAATGAAAAAAATATGACCAACATTGGCACAACATACATTAATAAGTCATCAAATTGATGACAATATGTTGAAGATTCAATACTGATATGGTAATTGATACAATATGTTGATGGCATCATAACAATATGTATTGAGTTAGCATTGGGATTGTTTTGACATAATTTACAT
>Ga0116228_10007021_pt1 | contig 10077 bp, 7 predicted proteins | sample S1TSphfallax_2_FD_89694 | JGI IMG/M metagenome (GOLD analysis project Ga0116228, IMG submission 89694) | Host-associated microbial communities from peat moss isolated from Minnesota, USA - S1T2_Fc - Sphagnum fallax MG | ecosystem: Host-associated > Plants > Peat moss > Unclassified | place: USA...
AAGGTTAAAATTTTGGGCTGGAATTTGGTAAGTATATACTTCATATTGAGATTGATATAGCCCCGGATTTTAACTTGATATTCCTTCAAGTCCCTACCATGCATGCACTGGAACTACGACATTGCAATTGTTTGAAGTCATGTCAATCTAATTGAGTCTTTTGATTCCAATTGATTGAGTCAGTACCAATCTACTTGCCGGGCTTCAAACTTTGGTACCCATCCATTAATGGAAATTGCCTGTTTCAAGGGCCTTTACCCTAAACAAAATGCACAAGACAATTTCAGATGATTTCGGTTTTGAGATCAACACCAAAATATATATATATATATATATTTTTTTATTTTTTGGCAATTTTTCATTTACATATATATATATATGAAAAAAGACCTCGAAACCAAGGTTGACTTGCTCTATATTTGCGTAGTGAATAGGGCATTAATTTATATTTGTGTGTTTTCTTCCTCCTAAATAATAAATGTCAACTTGAGAAAAGAAAAAGTAGGCAAAATTAAAAGCAAATTATTTGGAGAGCTCCTCCAAGTTAAAAGATTTATTTGCATTTTTTATATATATGAAATATATAAATATGAGTAAGTAAATAAATGTTCTTCATGCTTGTTTAGTTGTGTGCTCTGATTTTACAAGTCAATGGATGAAGCCTGATTTTACGTTATTTATGCCTTCTTTTTTTTTTTGTCTTAGAAGAAAATCCATTCAGTGATTTTTTTTTTGGCAAAAAATTGCCAAATGGTGATATAGTTTTCTAAAAATGGAATATTCTATCGTAAATTTTGTGTTTTCGAAAAAAAAATCGCCAAAAAATGACAAAAAACTAGTTTTTTTGGGGAAGGCGACGACACATTTATGCTTATTGACTACAGTTTTCAGAGTTTTTGGAAATAAATTCGCCTGTTAAATTGAAATCTACACACTCACCACCATGGTTACGTTAAGAAATTGAAAAAAAAACACTGCCTCCATTCCACAAGCTAACTAAGTGATTTTCAACTTTCATTATGTGCTTTTCAATTTTTGATTAAAGAGCAAAATAAACATTCATTTACATAGTTAACTAATAAATCGTTTTTTAGAGCCTCCCTTTCGATGATGAAAAGTTCAAAAGTCTTTCCTTAAATGACACAAGGAATAAAATTTATAACTGGTCTTTCATAGATGTAACTGGATTTTATTATTATCATGCTTTTTAATAAAAAAAATTATCACCAAAATATAACATATTTTTAGTTAGGTTAAATAACTTGACTAAACCTTTAAATGTTATAACCAGTTTTTGTCATTATGTTAATAAAATGTACTATTTCTCTATACAATAATCTAAAAATTCCATAATATAACGCTCCAAAACTTTTAAGACATAGCATAATCTATCTGATTTCATTAATTTTTAAATTTCAAATTATAAAATAATTAAACTACTTACTACTATTGCAAAGGCTAAACAATTGCATAACTAAAAGACCTTAAAATCATGGAAATGAAACAAAATGAGAGGAATTCATCATTGGATACCAATCAATTGGTGACCGGTAGTAACAAGACAAAAAAAAAGAAAGTAATAATATTCATGTTTAAACACCAAGTGCTTAACCTCTAAAGAGTGCAAAATTTACATTCAAAAGCAGCCCATATTGGGAGTTACCAAAAACAAGCAGAAAATGTTTGCAAATTGACATGACGCCATCAAATTCATACATGAACAAATGATACCGAGGGAGAGAAAAAAATAAAAATTCAAGAATTTTTTTGCAAATGCAAACAAACTAGATCAAACTAATTGCAAATCCAAGCAAACAAATGACTTTTCATAGGCAACCACCAAAGGGTCTACTACCTCAACCCTAGGAAGTTCTGAGGTGCAGAAGACGTGCATGAGAGGACTTCTTCCCCTTCACAGAACAGCCCCCTTCTTGGTCCTTACACTACAACCAAATAATAAATTAATAATTAATTAAATAATTAATTATTTTAAAAACATGTAAAATGTGATACATTTGGGTTGCTTACTAAAATGACTTAAAGTCAATTGGGTTGATTCTGAGTGTAAAAAAATTCACAGGAGGGGAAAAACTAATTCACTTAAAAGAGGTAAGTAAGTGGTAGGTACTTACTATTTTATGTCCCGGGCAGACAATTTGGAAACGGGCAGAGTTTCTCTCTCTCTCTAGAAAAGCAACGCAGCCTCTCGCGCGCTTCTTCCTTTTTTTTCTTTTCTTTTTTTTTCTCTCTCTCTCTCTCCTCTAGTGACTATTTGTTTGTTGCAGTGTCTGCGACGCAACTTGCAAGCTCCGCCTGGCCATCGCCGCGCGCCGCTGTCCAGATCCAGACGGATTCCTGGCTCCTCCTCAATGCGGATCCGGAAGCAACAACGGGATCGCTGCATGGCCGATTTCAACTGCGCCGGTGCCTTGCACCTGCTGGCTGCAGCCAGCGTGAGCAACAACGTCGTCCATGCTGCTCATGAAGCTGCGGCGGTTCTGCAGCTTCAAACTAGCGTCTCCGACGTCGACGCTGTAGAACCGATGGTCATTCAGGACGAGAAAAAAATTTGCAGTTTCGGTGATTCGCCAGTGGTGAAAGTCGAGGGCCAGGCCAGCTCCAGTGTCTCCGACTACGGGGGTTCGACCAAAAGGATCAGGGAGGAACAGGCCGGGATCAAATGGATCGGCGTCGGACTGGATTCCAAGAAGCTTCAGCAGAAAGCAGGGAAGATGGAGACGTCGAGTAATAAGCTGTCTCCTCTTACGCTGTTGTCTTCCAAGATCACCTCGGATTCATCGTACCTCGATATCAGAAGCAGCTGCTCGGTGCAACAACAGCAAACGTTGCAGATCAGTTCCTGCAGGAGCAGGAGCTTTCCGCAGACGGAGCCTCGCAATGGCGGTGGCAACAGCAGCAGCGAAGAGAAAGGTAAGGTATGCTTTCTACTGTTCGCGTCCAGTTGCAACGGTTTCTCATTTGTAGTGGTTTATCATTTTCCTCTTGTATCACACTAGTGTTCCTGCATGCGGCTAGATCTCTCGAGTCTTGAGGTTGTTTCCTACCAACAAACCTTAGATTCCGAGTCCTGACCACGAAGCAAAAGCTGCCGTGATGCGAAGAGAAAGAAGGGATTTCACGGCAGACAATCCGGAAACGAAGACCTAATCACTTCTCTCACGTTGCTTATTTACTTCTTCCTCAATCAAAACAAAATTTGAAGCGTAATCTCGTTCTCCCAATCTGTTTTGTCTCCTCGCCGCCTTTGGATTACTGATCTGCTAATGCATAACACCGTATTAGTTACTGCCGGAGGGAATGATTTAAGCAATTCGAAGAAAAGTCACGTTCCCTTACGATTGTTGTGCCAGTGGATTGGTCCTTAAACGTCACTCAGAAGAATGGCAGATATTCAGATTCTCAAGAAATGCATGTTTCCTACCGTGAAATTGTCAGAGCAACGTCAACATAATGGCGTGAATAGCAGCAAAAATGAATAGACCTGGTGCAAAGACGGCCCCTGGAAAACACAAGCCTGTGGATATACTCAGAAACTGCTTACACAACATGAGGAGCACTGGACAGGCATTTTAGGGTTGTTATGCTACACCCTAAATTCTACATGAGCTTTTCAGTTTATCAGTGCAGGGGGTGTCGAGAACAAAACACACTTAATTGTCTTAAAGGGTTTTGGAACAAATTTTGTGGCAGCTTATACTGGAAGAAGAAGTCTCAAGCAGAAGAAGGGTTTGAATACAAATATTCAATCTACTGGGCGACATATTATGGATGGTGAACAAGAGAAAATTCATCAGGCAACTCATGTCCTGGATACATACACTTACAGTCCTGATGCATTTGCAGTAAGTTTGTGTCTCTCAATTTCTCTGTCTCAGTTTCTTTTGGTAGCAAACCTGTTTCCATTCTCTCTTTTTTCTTAAGTCAAGGAACAGAAAATGGAAGCTCTGATCTGCGAGAAATTTTTTCATTGCATGGAGTTTCCCCCCCCCACCCATTTTGTTGGGAATGTTCTTTAAACAGCAATATTCAGTAGCAATTTTAGTGCATTCACTACGATCTCTAGCTCATGGTGTGAGGGTATCATGTCATACAGAACACTAGGTAATGATCTTGCACTTCCTTCGCAGATTCATATTTGATCAGGGAACAGTTTTCAACCACAGATTGAGATTCAGGATCCAAAACTGCTACAAGTTTTTGGGATTTGGGGGGGTACAAGTGTGGTTCAGTTTCTAACCAATGATGATGACAGTCAAGGAAATGGGTGAGGACATCATCTCTAGATATATATAACATATCTTTGCAGTGCAAGAATTGTGAATCTTGGGGAATGTTTGTGTCTCTGTTCACCAGCAGATGGATGCTGAACCAGATTCAAAGAAGCTCAAAGTCCTAAAGCAAGCCAAGATTGGACATTTCTTTCCCCAAAGTAGTCATCACAGGTATGTTTATCCTATAAGCCTCAAATCTCTTTTCTCACTGCAGCCATTGTCATCACTTTAGAAGCTCTAGTTGCAGTTACACAGTGTTGAAGTGGAAGTGTGTTGATTTCAAAGCTTGTGACTTTTGAGTCTCATCATCTGGAACACATTTGTGAAAGAATATTTGGTCCGTGTTGGTGTGGTGGATGGCAGGTTTAGCAGGAAGCAAAGAGCCAGTCCTAAAACCTGTAAGTAAGCAGTTTCAGCACAAGCAATATGTCACTAGTTGTGGGAAGCTTGAAGTTTTCTTTTTTCATGGGGAATTGCTGCATACACCTGCTTGCTCTCTTCACTCCCATCCTTTGCATGTACATGTTTTTGGTGCAGTCTAATTCATGCAAGTGATTAACATGTGCATGCTCACTCAACCTACCTAGAACATTAAAAAGCATTACCAACTTAAGAGTGAGAAATGACCTCATTGCTCTGATAATTTCCTGACAAGGTCATTGTAGTTCTCAGATGGAGCCAAGATCTTTGGAGTTATTCCTGAGCAATCATCAATGCTTTCACCATTGGGAGCAGCAGTGCAGCTTCCTGTACCTCTGAGCCCAGATCACCCCTTGAACCATTCAAAAGAAAGTTTGTTGCACGCAGTCTACAAGGTTTTTCTGCAAGCTGGCAAGGCAGGTCTCACTGCACGTGAAGCTGCCTCCCGTGTTGTGGAGCAAGGATTTCCTGGTCACCACCAAGGTGGAGTTATGGGCCGTGTGGAAGTTGGTAAGCTCTTACGTAGTTCACCCTTCTTCATGGAACTTGAGGAAGGACGATTTGCACTCTTTAGTGCCATCATTGGTGACAATGAAGAGTCCCTGGCCAAAACAGGAGTGGAAGCAGAAGCCCAAGCTCAAAAAACAGAAGTGGAAACAGCAGCGCAAGCTCAAAAAACAGAAGTGTCAGCAGAAGCTCAAGCTCAAAAAACAGGATTGGAAGCAGAAGCTCAAGCTCCAAAGAAAGCAAGACAAAAGGGAAGATGGACAGGGATACCACCATTGTTCAAAGTTGAGGTGGAGGACATACCCATGGACATCAAGGCGGAGTCAGAAGAATCATATTTGGAGACAAGGGTATTGCAACAGAGTAAGAGTAGAAGAAGACTAATACAGCTGACACAAGAAGGTGATATTGAGCTTGGAGATCAGTGCAACAGAACTGATGGTAAATCTTGGCACTGTCCACTGCGTGCAAGGATGGGTTATCAATTGTGTGATTATCATCTCAATAAACTGCGCATCAAAACCACCAGCAACCTACCTAGAAAGCCAAACCCTGCAATTGTTGTCGAACAGCAAGTATCGAGTGGGTCTACTCCAGATGATTCATGGCTGCAGGTGCCCAAAACATCAGTATGGCGAGGTCGTAGTTGTTGTCTACTTGCAACATTAGGCTGAAGTGTCAGGACTCTCTTGTTACAGGTCCTGCCTTCAGTGGCTGATTCTTTTATAGACTCCCATTCTTTTCAGGTCACATCAATCTGTTTTCTTGAAGCAATTTTGGTCAATACAAGATGTATAGGCTTACCAGTCACACAGTTTGTGCAATTCTCAACTGAAGCCTGCTGTATAAAATCCAGTAATTGGTTAACTCTTTGCTGCATATTTTTTTATGGAGTTTCTTGAACAATATTGATGGTTATAACTTGCAATGGAGTGTGGCAGATGTACTCCACGAATCCAGTAGCCAAACTACTAGTACCCTAGCTGCAGCTTTCTGTCCTCTGAAGAATTGCAATCAATATACTAACTTTTTCTCTTGTTTTCATTGTTTGCAGATTTCATCAATTATTACAGCTGCTGGTCACCCCGCAGCTTTACTTCAGTGCTAATTGGCATCCTTGGTAATGTAACTTAACAGCCTACCTGAGTGAATTTTCTTTTAAACCTGCTGTGCATCATGGCAATACAATCCATTATCAAACACAAAAGGTCAAGATTTGTGATTTTTGTTCAGAGGTTAGTTTGCTTCCGGTTACAGTTTAGTGCTTTCAGTGATAGTGTTGAATTACAATACTTCTCTTCTTCACCAGTTTGCAATATTATTCTGGATCTTAAAAGAATAAAAAACCTGCCCCAAAATGCACATCATCATTTTCATAGATGGCATCTTTAGATCATGAGGAAATCATGGTTTACTGCTTCCAGAATTTGCCCTCTGAAAAACATCAAATCTTTCTCAAGCATGTTGTTGGGAGATGCTTTCAGATCTTTTGGCATTGGGTTTTTGTTGCCAAATGTAAGCACATGTTGGGAGACATCCAAAGTCTCCTCTCAAATTTTCAGGATCCTGTAATATAAGTCTTGAGTTTGTCTGATGTTTGGAATTCAATAGAGTAGTATGCTTATATTGTCAGATCTTCATGCTTTCACTTGACCAAAATCAGTTGCTAGCTTGCAACTGCATGCAGAAAGAATAGGCAGCAGTAAAGCAAGCTGCCAGGATGGAAATTGAGCTGTATGAGCAATCCAGGAAGTCCACTGACTCCTGCTTCATCAGGTAAAGTGTTCTACTTTACCAGAAATTAGTCTTGGAAGTGTTTTTCTCTACCATAGTAGAACTTCTCTCACTCTGTGCTGAGAAACCCAATGTAGCAAAAAAGCCACTTGCCAAGAAGCAGCATCAGAGGAAAGCAGCTTTTCTGCAAGGGAAAAAGGTTTTCCTTGTTGGAACAAACCTACAGGTGTCTGCAGCTCTGATAACAGGCTTGAATCTAAAGTCAAAAGAACCTGGAACAAGGGGCGTCAAAATCAAAGGTTTCAGAAAATCAGTGTTTGCAAGAAAAAATAGTGCTTTTGCTGCTATATCTTCATTCAGAAAATTGCAATGAAGTAATGAAGATTTACTGATGCTGTATCAGACAGAGGTTTGGGTGATTGAACATTGGAAGACCAGAAGTTTTGGTGGGGGAGAGGAAGATAGCAAGGCATCTATCCATCTGATGATAAGTCCTTTACACTGCCCTTAGTCCCTGTGAAGGCAGAAAGAACTTCATACCCCAAACGTTTTCCCAGTCTCTGGTGAAGAGTCTTTCATTATAACCCATTTTGTTGCACATCTAGTCCTGCAGCTAGCTCTCCAATTCAGACATGCATGCAGCCCACAGCTGTTGCAAATGCATGTATCTTGGCATCCATAGCTATGGGTGGAGAACTCACTTCACTCATTTCACAAAGCATGCCAAAAGCCCTTTACAATCAAAAGCTGCAAATGGAAGTCATAAGGCACAACTGATTACAACAGGTTAGGCATTGGAGCCTCTAACCAAAAAGGAGGAATGAAACTTTAATGCCAATCGAGAGAATCAATCTGCAATACTCACTTGCAGGTCAAGAATGATTTAGCTAATAAAAATCCTCCAAGAATGATCAAAACATTTGCGCATGTGGGTAGTCACAGAAAATTACCAGCTGCTGGATCACTGCAATCATTAAAGTTTGCGTATATATGAGATTGCAGAGAAAACCCGCACAACAATACCCACTATATCAGTTCCAGCAGCAAAATGAAAACTAACACAACTACAATGAGTGAGTGCAGTTGTACAGTGTGATTGTCAATCACAAACCACAGAACCGTTGAATGGAGCAACCAAATCCCGAATAGCAATTTTGTACGTGCCTGCAGCAAGCAAGATCTCAAAGTATGAAGCAAAACGTGCAGAAATTGTTGGCGCAGGAATTAGGCTTACACAAAGGGAAGGGCTTTTACAAGCTTGTGAGCATGATAGAAAGCTTTCATCATAAATTGCAGTGACTAGTGGTTTCAGTAATTGTTTGGGTTTCGACAGAAATCAAATGAAATCTGCCCCAGGAGAGTCTGCTTGCAATAACAATACATCAAAAGTCTCCAAACGAGGAAAAAAATTGAAAGAAATTTTCATTAGACACTAAAGGAGAGAGCAAGCGGGCAAGCAAGTCCAGGCATCTCCCAAAAGCAATACTAATTCTTCAAGTTATTTTTTCCTCTGCAAATGCGAATCAATAGTCCATTGCAATCGACAACCTAACAAAACCTATTACAAGCTGCCAAAAAAAATCGGCGGAGATTTCTTTCTTCAGTCAGCGCTTGCCGCCAGCTCCTGTCTTGGAGGCCTTGGGCTGAGGAGCACGAGTGGCAGACTTGGCGGGGCCTGACTTCGGCTTGGAAGTGACCTCGATTTTCTTTGCCTTCTTCTCATCCTTGGACTTCTTGATCCTTTCCTTGATCTCACGCAAGGCAGCTTCCCTGGCCGCCGCTCGCACCTCCGTCTTCTCGGTTCTCTTCTTCTGAATCACATCCAGAGAAGCACCGACAATGGAACGCGAGTAGGGCTTGTTAGTCGTCCTGCGTTTCTTCTTGATAGCCTCCGCATGGACATCTTTCTTGTGCTGTTTCCGGAACAATGCAGTCCATGTTAGCTTCGACGGCTTCAGCCTGTTGTGAAAGTACCTCTTGCACTTGCTGTTCAAGAACAGGAACACTTGCGAATCGCTCCTGATGAACCTGATCCCTCTTCCGGGATAGATCTTGGACCCGCTGAACCGGCAAATCTCCGTCTTTAGCACCATCTCGTCGCCGCCGCCGCTGTGCAAATCCCCGCCCACCTGCGAGCAAACGCCTGCGACAGAAACCAACCCAGCATCTATCGACGACGCTCTTTCTCCGCCTTCTCCTCGCCCCACCCAAACCCTAATATCATCCGTTCATCATCCGTCGCGCTGCTTATCCTTTATCATCCGTGTCTCTGATGGTCCAAATTTGTTTTTGGGGGTCATTTTTCATGATATAGCCAAAGTGGCAAATCATCCATAGGAAGATTTAGCCAAATTGGATCCATTGGTATTTTTTTTACTCAGTTATGTGATGTAGGCAAAATGGCGAATCATCCAATGGAAGATTTAGCCAGATTTGATCCTTTTTTTTAGAGTCAATTTTGTGATGTAGCCAAAGTGCCAAATCATCCAAATGGAGATTTAGCCAAATTTGACTACAAGCTAAATATGAAAGTGAAAATTTGAAAACATCCTTCTATTATTTCTGACAAATTTTCTTAAATTTTGGTCGAATTCTGGCTACTGAATATCTAAAAAATCACATCGATTTTAGAACTTTTTTATTTTTTTAATCTGGTTTATTCCAGCCTTTAATTGTATCATTAAGTTCAAATATTTTCACTCAAGTTTTGATTAATGTTTCAATGAGTAAATAATTTACCCAAACACAAACATTGTAAAATCTATTACATGGAGAAATAAAAATATTTAGTATGTACCTTATTTCTATTAATAATTTTCTCATTACTTTTTTTTAATTTGATCCAATTGATAAATATTTCAGATCTACCTTGTTTGTACTCTACTTGGTTGGCAAATTTCAAATTAAAAAATAAAAAATAAAAATTGAAGGTCAATAATTGTTTTTTTAAGGCACATGAAAATTGGATATATGAAAAATATTTAATATTCTTCATGTTGATTAACTCATTTTGCAATCCACTCATTTATGATAAATTTGTTTAAATTATGTTTATTTTTGTTTCATATTAATAATCATTAGTTAGGAAGATTGTTACCTTATAGATACATCTTTCTATCATGCT
>Ga0116228_10007023_pt1 | contig 10075 bp, 9 predicted proteins | sample S1TSphfallax_2_FD_89694 | JGI IMG/M metagenome (GOLD analysis project Ga0116228, IMG submission 89694) | Host-associated microbial communities from peat moss isolated from Minnesota, USA - S1T2_Fc - Sphagnum fallax MG | ecosystem: Host-associated > Plants > Peat moss > Unclassified | place: USA...
AAGATTATATTTTTGCATGGTGAAATATTTGAATTTGCATAATCCTTATTTTGCCTTAAAGATACTTTTTAATGTAAATGGCAAGACCATAGTGTATGACACACCCCTTGTTTATTTTGTTTGTCACAACGAGATCTCCCTTATGGCACCTCTTGCTACACTCGTGGTACCATTGGAAAGCGCTCAATGAGTAAGGGTGCACTAAATTGGTTTTATAATGTTTCAACCTATGGTGAAGAAATTATTGAATATTGAACAACTTTTTTTTATTAAAAACTCATTTAATCCAAAAAAAATCATATTCAAATTTGGATATGTTCTTGGTATCGTTGGAAACTTCTCAATGATTAGGATTTAATGAATGTGATTTGGAAATCTTTAAACCTAAGGTGTAAAAAATATTGAATATTGAGTACTTTTTGTCATTGAAAATTCTATTAAATTACCAAAAATTAGTTCGGTAACCAATTCACATTTGGCTCGACAACTTAGGTTACAACATAGCTTAGTAAAATTCTAAATGTTAATAATGTTATGAACTTATACCCTTTTCAAACAAATTCCTTGAATTTAGGATCTCGCAACATTTAATCATTTTCAAAATTGGGACCAAAGGAACACAAATGCAATACAAAATATTGTATACCAAAATCGTTGATCCCCATTTTCTTTGCTTTTAGTATGATGTAAGTGCTACTCCTTCTTGGTTGGTCCCATGAAAAGTTTGTTTTAAGATTTTGTGTTGTAGCCAAAGTGGTGATCATCCATAAAATAATTTAGACAAATTTGCAAACATATTAAATATGAAAGTGGAGAAAAACAGAATCTCTCTATATTATTGGTTACCTACTGGAACTTATCATAAAAGTTTCACAATATGGAATTTTTTTCTTTGAAATATGGCAAATTTGGGTCATTTTTCCTATGAAAAATCTATGTATAAGTTGAAATCATATTTCTCAAGTTGAAATTTGGTGAAAATTCGCGAATACAAGAATTACTAATCCTAAGCCCTGATTTTGGAGCATAATACAAGCTCCCATAGAAGAAAAAAAATAGAAATATGACTTATAGTTCAATTTGGAAACATGTTTTGATTGTTAAGAATAGCTATTAGTTTTTTTTCATTTTCGTGATGTGCCATGGATGGCAACCATCCCACCAAAGATTTAGCTTTAATGGCAACAAGTCTTGAGAAAACTATCAAAACAATAGAAAAACTAGCAAAAGAACTACCTTAAGTATAAAAAGTTGGCCAAACTTTCTTTATGATTGGATGCAACCTGGCACCTTAAATGTCATCCAAGACCATAGGTGGCTAATAGAAGTTGTAGACTACTATTGTGATGGGTATGGCTCCCAAGCCAACGGCCAAATTTTGCACCAATTTGCCCGCCAAAAACACATTAATAGGGTAAGCTCGCCAATCACCAAACAAAGGCGTTTTACTAAACAACCATCTAATGCAAGAGTGAGCTTATCATAGAACTTGCAAAACCTGATGAAAATTGTGTGATCTCACCTCACATTAAAGCATGAGTAATTGTGTTATTCAAAATTTCAAAATTTGACAAAAGAGATTATTTTATGTTCACCCATATGTGTGTTTGTGAGCATATATATGCACACAAAGAGGAATGTTTTAGAACGTGATAGTGTTTGGTGATGGTCAATGAGTTGGAACACAAAAAATGAGAAGAAGTAAATGTCAATATGCAAGGTCTAGAACATGGGATTACTTTTAGTGTTTTGATTATGGGAATGATGTGGGCACATTTTACAAAACCGTAAGTTTGGAGTGGAAAAAAAGAGTTTAGTGATGCGCATTGAGTTGAACACAAAAATCAAGTTCAATATGCAAGGCCCAACACAAGGCTTATTTTTAATGTTTGGTTATGGGAATGAATTGGGGTGGTTTTATAAAAGCCCAAGTTTGGTGTGGAGAAATGTAATTGGGTGCTTGGGGTCTATATGTCATATTAAATAGCACACAACTAATAAAAAATGTGACAACCCTAACGGTGTAGTTTTGCACAAAATGGCATCCCTAATTTAAGCATTCAAAAAATCCCAAAGGATCCTCAAACCAACACATGAATGGGGGGTAGAACTTCCAAAATCCCACCAATTTTGGGCACATTGCTTTCCCACCAAAATAATAGCACCAATTTTACAAGGTTTTGGACAATTTTGGATACAAATGAGATTCAACTTTTGAACTTTACTTCTTTTAGTTTTTAAATGTTAAAGCTCCAAAGTAATGTGCGAGAGGAGCTCCAATCCTTCTTAAAGCTAGGTTATCTTGCTACTCCAATTGCCACAATCTCCTATTTTCGCATGCCCATGATAGCCACATTGGCGACTTCCCAAAAACCAAAAAAACAAAATCAATGGGTAAAAGTATGTAATCTTTATCTTTTTATATACAAATCACATATCATCCAAACTCAAAATCCTGAAATTTGAGATATTATTGTTGTTACAATCCAACAATTTTTAGGGTTCATTTATGTGTTGGCCCTCTATTCCAATTGAAACAACTTTTAAGGGGGTGTTCCTCCTTCAAGAGCCATTTTGAAAAAATGGCTATTTTTCAAAATTTTAACATTAATTAGCAAACCTATAGTTTTCATTTGAGGAAGGAAGGGTCCTCTAGTGTATATATATATTATTCCATAATTTAGCCTATTACTCTCTCATTTCAGATTTGGTTTTGTAAGTGTTTTAAGCACACCCAGAAAAAAGAAAAAAGACAAACCCAGGGGAAAACAGCTTTTGCTTGACTTTAGAACACCTGAAAATAAGAAACAAGGAGCCTTGAGGAGAAAAGTTTTTGGACCAAACTTTGGACCCCAATCTTATATATAAATTCACTACGTCCGTCCGTCCGTCTGACGCGACAGTTCTGCGTTTTAATTCACCGGCGGAATCCAGCCGCCCGTGAAGCGAAGCCGGACGGACAGTGGCTACGGGAAAGTAGCATTTTAATTCACCGGCAGAACCGGCCTGCATTTCTATGGCAGAACGTAGTCCGTCCGTGCGTCTGTCTGTGACCACTGGACGCAGAGAAAAGTGACGGGAAAAAGAAAAGTGACGGTGGACGCAGAGAAAAGTGACGGGAAAAAGATAAGACGACCGTAGGATGGAGAGCTTTCGAGGTCCTGAAATCCAGGTCCTGAGAGCCAGGTCCTGAAACCTCGCGTTGAGGTCCTGAAACCCAGGTCCTGAGAGCGTGCGTGCGTTATTAATTGGTTGAAGCAATTAACGGGTACCCACTAGTTTATGTGAAGACAACAAGTACACAAAACATGCTTTGATGCTGTTTGAAATATGTTCATCCAGCACTAAGAACCTTGGAGCAAAATTTGGCAGACCTAAGTTTGGGAGTGATATATTACATGTTATTTGAAATGAACAATTTACAAACACAAAACAGCAGGGGGAAAGTTGGAAATAGCTCTCAAGAGGGAGCGGACAAAGAAGAAGATTCACTTTGAAAGGAAGTCCCCCAAGCTCATGTGACAAGGTTGAGTGTTATTGTACTTTGTGGGTGTTGATGTTGATGTTGCAAATGGATGTTAAGTCCATGGTGTTGGGACACATACTCACTCTGCCATACAATCTGAACCTGGAAAGAAATCTACTACCGAATGTGGCTCCCAAATGGACATCAATGACGCTGATAGAAATCTTCACTCCATAGAAAATTGGACACCAGAAAAAGGAAAGGAAGTGAAACTGTGAAGAGTTAATAAGTTTTTTTCTGGTCCGAGACCTGATATTCTATGTGCCTAAACATTCTGCAGTAACCAGCAAGAGAGAGAATGCAAGCATTTGATGACTAATTTTTCCCTTCTGACCATCACAGAAGACCAGGTAGGATGGGATTCACTCACTCAAATTCTCAAACTCAGATATAAAACTTGTAAATGGGCTTCTCTGTGTGATTGAATGGGTTACAATATTTAAGCAACAGATCAACAATGGAGCTACTAATGAACTTTTTCTTTGGTTTAAATCTTGTACACCAGCATTGGCTCTCACATCTGCAAAAAACCATACAAAGCACACAAAAGGGCCACAAATCATGCTGCCACTGTGAATTGACAATTTCCCATTACCTCAAAGCAACCCAGCTATCTTGCAGAGTTTTTGTTTCCCCTTGATTTGAACTTTCTAAATTGCCTCACTACTTTTCTTAGAAATTGGTTAGGTTGACTGTGTTTATGCTCCAGATCTTCAGGCTTCGAGCCTTCACATCTTCAGTGCCATTGTTGAACAGGAACACTTTAGCCGAATTTCCAATTGCATATTGTGGATACACCCGTGAAGTGATGGCCAGCCTACCCCACTGTCCAAAAGTTTCCACCACAGAATGGTCCACCTGCAACAAGAACGAATTGCCTTTTCTTCAACAAAGTTTCCTCCTTTTTTTGGGACAATGATTATATATACTCCAAGCATATACAGTATTGATATTGTGGTCATGATGTTTGGGTGGAAAGATCCTGATTGAATTTTACAAAATCAAGCCTTCTATTCATCAACACTGCAAACTTCTGACTGCAGATCATGTGCAAGACTAGCAAAAAATTATGACCCAATAACACAAATGTGCAAAACTTGCATAAAATTATGCCTGAACACAAATATGATTTGCAGTAGCTAGAATAAAAATGCTGTCAACCATGAACCAACTGAGGAATTTCAAAAACCCAGAGAGAGAAAATCACTCACCAAGATACGTAAAACAAGAGACTTGTCGTTTGGATACACACGCAAATATGTCCCATATGATGACTTGTCTAGATTTGATGCTACCGATGACCTAAGCACAAATTTCAGAATCCATCATGTCAGCTCCTTTTCTTGCAATCCTCAACGCACTGCCAAAGCCTAAAAACTTATTCTCTTGTTATCAAGTGACATACAATGATAGTTCATCACAGAACTTGTGGCACAAGTTTCTTGGGCTTCATTTCCAGAACAGGCAGTGATGACTACATGGCTAGCAGACTCTGAGGTTTTTGTGTTTCAAAATGGGTCAAATTCTGGAAACTTCTCCATGATTGTGTTACAAACTGCAACTGACTGAAAATAAAAAAATGAAAGATATGAAGAAGAAAGGTTTAGAAAAAATTTCAGTACTTGCTTCGGTCGTTGCACAGCAGTGTCAACCAGCCAGATTTTTGAGAATAGGTAAAGTAGAAGAAGAAGGCTGTTTGCTCTTGTAAATCCTCTGTTGCCAACACAAGGATACCAAATGGTCCATATTTTGCGCCCTTTGTTCCTGCCCCAATTTTACTACATTCAAGTGGGCCCTCTTCCCCCAAAAATTCCTCCGTTGTGGAGTTTTGTGGCACATGTGGCAGGGCAAATGTCAATTCTATGTCAAGCTGCCAGCAAACAAAAGGCAGTTAGTTCATGATGAGATTCTGGTTCTTTGTCCCACATGGAATTCCCGCTCTCCTGCACATTCAAATTCTTTTGGTAAAGGATGAATTCTCTCCACTAGAACAGTTTAGTTTGCATTCAAAACCTGAACACAACATACAACATAATTGGCCTTGAAGTTGCAATGTCCAAAATTACAGCAAATGCAATCACGATACCTGCACGCCTTGAACTCCCTGTGCAGGAAAAACTGAGCCAGGACTCAATGTAACATTCGTCTGTTCGTATTTAGTGCTTCGAAGGTTCTTAACCTCCTCTATTGGTAACTGTAGTAGAGCTGTAGGGGTCACACTGTCCAACCATATTTGCCTTGGGATTGCCTGGCTCCCCATTTGCACACACCCAATTAGTTCAAAACACAAAATTTGCCAAATCCAGATCCAGCAATCCCACCAATTCCTTGATTGAATTCATTGCTGTGCATTATTATCAGCACTAAGAAAAAGAAAAAGAGAGAACAACAGCAAGTAAGCAACAATATGACTAGAGAGTGAAAAACACAATTTGCAGAGCGATTCCAGGACAAGCACCTGAATAGATGACCAACCCTTAGCAATGTCTTCCTGTGCGGTATCAGACTCATTCACCCAGCCAAGCAAAATGCGCCGCCCTTTGTGTTGGTCAAAGAAGGTTTTTGATGCATAGTAATTTCCATAGTCATAACGGAGCCCAATAGCTGTGTCTAATTGCTTGATATCAGGCTCATAAGTCTGGTTGTTAAAGTAATATGTCCCGACTGAATAGTAGTCATGCCGCAGATTGTTTGAACTGATTTTGAGAACATGCTTCTGTGATGCACCCAGCACGGATGTGTCCAAGCCCAGCTTGCTGCCCGACAAGGCCACGGGGTAAAAGTCAGGGCATTCCCACATTCCTGTTCCAGGTACCTCATGCAATGGGTGCTCAAAGGACCAGGTTTGAAAATCTTTGCTCTTGTAAACTAGAGCCGTTCCAATATTGCCTCCAGTACCCAAGTTGGAACCCACTAAAATCCGCCACTCACCATCTGGCCCTTGCCAACTGGTTGTTGGGTCCCGGAAAAAGCTACTATTGTAACCTGGTGGTGCTGTTGCAATTGGATTATGGGCTGACTTCAAACACACACAAAAACAATGACCTTATTGAGTGTTCAGTAGAAGGAAGACTTAGCAACAAATCCTAAAATAATATCTTTCAACTCTGCAGAATGAACAGTTCAATACGATTGCATAATCAGCACTAGTTTCACAATATGTGCAAGGCAACAACAACCATGTCAATTTTACAACACAGTCACAATAAGGCCTCAAAAGTCAGATATGACAGGAGGAAGGGGGCCAGGCGCCAGGGGCATACCTTAACCCACTTGAGGAGAAGAGGGTCAGATGCATTAGCAGGAAACACCAAATTTTGTGTCTGTGATTGAATTACTGCAGAAGCATTGGACCAGCCTGTGTACAAGATCACAGGTGTGCCATCATCCAAAAGGGTTGCAGATCCTGACCAGCACCCGTATATGTCATACCACTCGCTGCCCACTAATGCTTCCTCCAAATAACGCCAATGAATCAGGTCTGTGGATACTGCATGGCCCCAGACTATATTTCCCCACACAGCCGCATACGGATCGTACTGATAAAACAGGTGGTAGTAGCCCTTATAATACAGCGGCCCTAGCAAGAAGAATTCACATAGAAAACAACAAACCAGTAATAATTTACTTATTAGTTTCGCACCCAGCTGTGTCTATCACTGTATATGCTAGACAAATTTCAAACCAGTTGTAAGGGATGATTTCAAAGGGGTTGTTAGGATTCAGCAAAAATTGATGATGAGGCTTTTTATTTTTATTTTTCGGCTTGGACAAGTTCTACTTAAACATGGCATTTGGAGTCAGAATTTGGAGCAATTAGAGTTCTCCAATTCTCTTTCCCAGGTAAGACAGGTCTTAGATGTTACTAATCCATAACAACCTCCAAGAAGCAGATTTTACAGACAAAAAAAGCTGTCTTTGAAACCTCATGGCAACAAGTTACAAGACCTGCAGGCTCACACACCTACCTACCTGCATGAGCACATCACAAAGCTTGATCTGTCAAGTTTGTGTAACAAAGAGAGCAAAGATCTATATGCGTTGGTTTTTGCAGGTCTGACATATATATATATATATATATATATATTCTTTATGGTGCAGATACTGCATAAGTCAGAACGGAAAATCAACCCTCAGTGAATCAACTCCTGAAAAGCATAAGAATGTCCAAAGCAGAGAGAAACAACAGCAGCAATTTCTTTGCTTTGCAACAAGGATCTGAGGTCTGCCGGAGGTCCAGGTTCTCACAGAAATTTAAACAAAGAGATTCAACAAAAGTGTTTCAAACTTTGTGCAGCATACACAAGGACTGAAATCCTGAATCTGGTATAATCGATTAATGTTCAAGGACTGCCTGCATTCAAGTAGCAAAGCAAACCGGGAAGAAAAAACCAAAAAAAAGAATATGTCCAAAAGATTCAAGAATGCAGCAGCAGTTGCAGAAGTGGCAAAATTAAAGTAGCTTCAGTATATTGATCACAAGAACTAAAAGCTGCAGTCACAATAAGATGCAAAGAAATATATGTAGAAGAGAGGGTGGGATTCAGGAACTAACCATTTGGATCTGATCGTTGTGGAAGTTGCAAAATTTCAGTGGATCCAAACCAACCCAAAGGGCCCAATTTTGTGACCACCCCCCACCAAAACCGAATTTCAATGTCAGACAGAATCCATCAGATCTCAACCCAAGACAGACAGACAGACAACAAATCCCTTGGAGCTAAAGCTCAGCAGGAGGAGCAACAGAGAATTCTTGAGTAAGGAGACAACAGACTTGCATGCAATAAGGCATGCCAACAATAGATCTGTGCAAAATTTGTGACAGACACAACCGTTCTCTAAGCTAGTGATTTTGTGGGTGCCCAATTCTCAGATTCTCAAGAGATGAATTCATAAGCTCTCTTAGAGGTTGAATCCACTACTGGGCATACATCCTTCTTGAGGATTTGAATTTAGGAAACTACTAGCAAAGTCACAATTCATGACATTCACCAATAAATTCTTCCTGGGCTCCTCCGATTCTTTCTTTCTTTCTTTCTTTGAGCTGAAAAACAACAACATTGCAATCCCCAAAAAAAAATTCCAGTCTACAAACTCATCCTTGACACCAAGAATTATTTCAATCCTGGAAATTTGATCTTCCCAGGCAAAACCATGTAGACTTCAAATTGATTGACTTCCCCTAAACGTCTGCTTGTTTTCTTTTCTTTGGGGGGCGGGGGTGGGGGTGCTGCTCCTTACCATTCATCCAATTCTTGATAGGTTGGAAGTGGAATCCAGTTCTTTGCGCCAGCAACACTGCCTGTGAATACTGTCCATTGCTAGAAGGCACTAGCAGCACTAGTACCAAGAGCACCACACAAATCACCACCTTCATCATCATCACCAGGCTTCCCGTTTTCTTCATACGCGAAGCTGCTGTCCTGCACTCTGAAGCTGCTGCTGCGGCCGCGCACTCCATTTCCCTTCTTCTCCAACTAAAATATGTGCACCAGCAGCAGCACAATAAAAATTCAATAGCTCTGTCTCTCTTTCTTTGTGTGTGTGTGTGTGTGTCTGTTTCCTCTCTCTCTCTCTCAATACTGCCTGCAGTGCTGAAAAAACAAACTGCTACAAAAAAGCTCAGTTTTGGAGAGAGGAGAAACCAAAACTATAATTCATACCCAAGAATTGAAAAAATCGGTCACTCCCATTCCAGCACAAATCTGTGCAGCTAGCTAGCTGCTCATAACAAATCTCTCTCTCTCTCTCTCTCTCTCTCTCTTTGTGTGTGTGTGTGTGTGTGTACTGTGTCTTACTATATCTATGCCTCATACAAGCAAGCAGGCAGGCAGCACATGGACATGGAATAAATATATAAATCTAGACTGGCGCAACAACAACAACAACAACCAACAAGAAGCAACAATTTCCTTGCAAACACACAAAAGGCTTCTGACAAGTGACATCCAACATGCATGCTTCAGTTTGGAATTATATCTACTGCAAGTGTGAAAATTCAGTGGGAAAACAAAAGGGGATTTATTTTTGTGATTGATTTTTATTTTTATTTTTATTTGTATACTCTCTGCATTCATTATTATTACCCACTGTCTCAAAGTTCTCAACCCAAAATTAAAATTTTAAAATAAATAAAATAAAATAAATTTAAACAAAAAACCTTCTACTACTACTGCTAGCTACAACACAAAATATCAACACCTCCCATGATCTTCTCTTCATTTACTCTTTGTTATTTTTTGAGGACCCTTTTAATTGTGTTTGCATGGTTCCTATTTGTTTTGCTATCTTGAACCATTGTTTAGTTTTTATCAACAGGATAATTTTTGGGGGCAATTTCAAGACATAATTATCTAATTTCATCAGAGTCCCAGGATTTTTTTATTTTTTCAAATTCCCCAAATAAGGTGGTTCACTTGGTGAGGATCTAGAGCATTAATTAGCATTAAATGGCAATTGTCTTCTATGTGGGTTGTAGCATTTTTACAAAAGTGCTGCTACAAGTGGTGACCTGGGAAGTGCCTAGGTCTAGATATGGCTAATTTAATT
>Ga0116228_10007024_pt1 | contig 10074 bp, 8 predicted proteins | sample S1TSphfallax_2_FD_89694 | JGI IMG/M metagenome (GOLD analysis project Ga0116228, IMG submission 89694) | Host-associated microbial communities from peat moss isolated from Minnesota, USA - S1T2_Fc - Sphagnum fallax MG | ecosystem: Host-associated > Plants > Peat moss > Unclassified | place: USA...
CTCGATAGCAGGATTTCACACCTAGGCTTGATTCTTTTCTCTAAGCTATATCCAAAATACTGAGGAAAATCCACCAATTCTGACCTCAATCTGTCCAATCTCAAGAAGTAGTCCCACTTAGGGCAGATATTTTTCTCCACATTCAGACCAAGAAGTTGTGGGAACCGACTAACAATAGTTGTGATCTCTTCTGTAGAAAACCCCAATTTTGAGAAAAAAGTAATTGTTGGCTTAATGTTGAGCTCCAGGCTTAACCCTAAGGTTTGTGGTGACCGAAAAATTAGTATCCCAAAATCAATCACCCCAATGCCAACAAAGTAATCCATCATTGGCTTGAGTTTGGCATCCACACTATAGCCAGTAATCTGTGGAAACCTTGTGATCACCTTCCCTGCATCCACTGACGATAGTCCAATTTCCAACAGAAATTCAACAACATGTTGCAGCTTGCTATGACTGTAAGTCAATATATGAGGAAATGAAACCAAAATCTTCCCCCATTTTCCTCGCTCCACTCCAAGGCCCTCAAGGAATGCAGCAGTTGGCTTTAGGTTTTCCTCTGGGCTACACCCAAAAATTTGTGGTCTCTTGAGGACAATGGTTGGGAGATCACTAACTGACACACCCATTCCAAGGAGTAGATCAACCACTGGCTTCAGTTTGCCATTCACACTGTAGCTTGTTATAGTGGGGAAGCGGGAGACCAAACCTTCAACTTGCTCAGGTGGGAAACCGAGGTGAAGAAAGTACATGAGTGAAGGTCGGAGCTTCCCATCAACAGCATGAACCTGGAGTTGTGGATATTCAGAGAAGCTGATTTCTGGAATTGCTAGGGCTGTTGTTACATCACCATCAACTTGCAATAACCCAACAAGCTCTGTCCGTGGCGGAGGAGGATCTGGGAAGCTCACGAAAACATCAGCTAAACCCTCTTTGTGTTTTGCTCCCAAGCTCTCTAAATAAGGGAGTAATGTGCTACGAATCTCAGATGTTGTCAACTCTCTTCCTGCAAACATGCTCAATGTTAATCTCCAGAGAAAAACGAATCATTATAACTGAAATCAAAACAAGTAAGCAGAGTCGGAAGAATAGATTATATCTTCTGCATCATTATAGACACTGCCCAAATTCCCCCTCATCATGCATACTTGATACATTACCAATCACAGCTAATTTTGGCAAATTTCTTTTTCCAAAACAGACTAGTATGAAGGCTCTAGAGTCAAGTTCTGAATGTTAACAGTATGTGGCTAATACATTATCTTCATAAGTACTGAGAATTTCTCCATACTTACAATTTAGACAACCTGAAACAAATTGAGAGGTTACCAAATAATGAGTTTATGGAGATACTTCAGATCTGACAACGTGATGGCAAACAATTAGGAAGCAATGAAACAGAGAAAAAACCCAACCCTAAAAGAATGAGAAAACAAGATGTGAATGAAAAAAATAAAATGAGGAGTGTTTTGCACAACAGCAACATTTATTATTGGGTATTATTGTAGGTTCAGTGACCTTCAACAGCAACAGGTACCATATTGTATTTTAGCAGTTTGGAGCGGAGCTGAAAAATCAATCTAAAACAATAGCACAGGACCTTCATACATGCCACTCCAATTTTCTCTTGTCAAAATATGATAATAGAATCATCACCATGTGGTTACTATTAAACTCCCACATTCAAGGGAATAGGCCTGGATTGAAAAAGACAAGCTAATAATGCAGCTTGAAGGTCATTAGTTAGTAACCTGAAATATATCGAGTTCTGTAACGGGATCTTAAGAGTGCAAGCAGATGGGCCACGAATCGGGAAGCTTTGTTAACAGCTCGTGCAGCAATGGGGGCACTTACCCCTCGACCTTTCAGATAATCAACCACCATAGCCTTGGCTTCTTCTCTCTCACAGGCCATGTTTTTCCAATTCTGTGCTAGCTCCAAAGATACCTGCCCCCCACCTGTTCTCAATTTCACATTGGTTCAACATTCTATTGGAGTGAGAGACTCCTCTCCACCCAGGAGTTCTGTCCTTGGAGGAAGAAAAAGAAAAAGGAAAAAAAAGAGAAAAAAAGAGGAAAAAAACGAAGAAAGACAGGAAAAAAGAAACCAAACACGGACTTTTGGGTGCAGAATGAAATGGTGAACATACAGCAAGCTCAATTGCAACACTAGAGTACTTCCAAGACAAGTTAAAACCTAGGGTTCAAGAAGGAAGGTTACAGAGATTCTGTGACAAAATGCAGCTAGAAATTGGAGTCACGTTACAACAAATCACTACATGGCTTGCAGGTCCTACAACAGATTCCAAAAGCAGATTGGATTTTGCAAAGATAGCAAAGCTTACCAGCGGCGTCGCCGCTGCTCACACCTGCTGCATTCGTGTCCACCCATTGCGCTGTAGGAAGAAGATGGGCAGGCCGAGCAGCCTGCATGAGGAGTGGCTCCGCATGGCACACAGGAGGTGCATACACAATACGGAGCAAGCTTCTGGCCACTCTCCGACCACCCCATCTGGAAGCTTTTTCCTGTACAGAAGAAGATGGGTTACTTCCTGCACTGAGCAATGGCACTTCCCTCACTGATGAACACATTCCACCACCGAAACCATCCACACAGCGACCAAGCACACGTAGAAACACACACACACACACAATGGAGAAGAGGGAAAAGAGAAGAGAGAGAGGAGGGAGACAGAACGCAAGCAAAGAAGGAAGGAGAGACAAACGCGGAGAGGAGAGTAGAGAAGGGCGGATGGACACAGATATCCAAGTGATCAGGGTGGATGAAAACGAAGACCGATCGTCGTGTGGGTGGATGATTACGTGAACTCATGTTGAGCTACGTGGATGATATAAGGATGATAATGGGTGGATGATTACTGAGCTCGATCGTGATCAGATGGGGTTCCTTGCTTCGCGCTCTGTCGCTCTTTTTGTTTTGCAGAAGACGAAGACGACGATTGTGCAGGTCGGTCCCTCCCTGTCTGCGTCGCTCTCAAGGACAAGGACTCCGAGGGATGACTGATGGAGAGCAACTCTCCGCTTTTCGCAAGATTCGGGTAGCTATGTACTGCTGCTGCTGGTAAGACGGATGGACGCTTATAAATCAGTTAGTTCAATTGTTTGTGTGTATGTGTGTGTGTTTTGTTCCGAGAGTTTGTTTTGCTTCCTTACCTGTGGGCTTCTGGCGAAGAGTTTCCGAGCGTGAATTTTTTGTGGTTTTTGGATTTTGATTCCTGTTTTCATACAAAGAATTTTGCCATGAAGAATAATGTGAGAGAAATTTCTCCAAACATCTTCTTTGTTTTGGTGATTGTACCGATGATGATGTCGTCTATGACTATTACATGGTTTCTCCTTTTCCTTGGAAATCTCTGTCTCTCTGTCTCCAATGAAAGTCTTGAAGCAAGCATGTGATTCTTCTGAGTTCAGCTTGAATTTCCAGTGAGAGGAGATCATCATCTTGAATTTGACATTTCTGTGTGATTAAAATCTTCAAACGACTAAAACCAAAGCTGTAGCACTCCTCCTATCTGTTTTATGTGCTCTGGTGATCTACTTCTTGCTTCATAATGAGGAAGATGAGGAACGTAGGCTGGCTACACACAGACATCAAACTACTGCAGTACTTGTTACAAATACAAGAAGCCAGTTATGATGATTTTTGGTTCACACTTTGTGATCAAAGATAGATAGATCTGTTGTCATCATCAATCTCAAGACCTTCTTCTTCTTCTTCTTCTTCTCCTTCTCCTTCTTCTTCCCTGTTTTCTCCAAATTGCAGTGTCTGTAGGGTGGCATGAGTTGTGCACATAATGAGGATGTTGATGATGATTATGATGATGATGATGCACTGACTGATTCCACTTACCTCTGGCTTGGGACCAGATGAAGAGAAGAATTAGTTGGTGCCCTCATTTAGAAAATTGAGTTTTCCTGAATGCAGAACATGATCTTTGTTGCCATGTTTAGAGCTTTATTTGCAACTGTATTGGCAGTGAATGAAGAGTGGAGCACCCAACATGGGTACTGACAGCACTGGCTGATGAGACAACAACCTGCCAGCTATATTGTTGTACAATGATTTGGTGGTTGAAATTGTATGTGGGATTGATGTGCAACCGATGGCTGGCCATGTGAGATAGTGAGAAAAGATCATGAGACTTCTGTAGGAGCTGCTATGCTTGAGAGAGTGGCTGTGAACTTCACTTGTGTGATTGACGGAGATATGCCAGGGAGAATGTCACATTCTCATTACCCTGACTGGAAGGATGCTGATTCAAGCAGAAATTTGTTGCAGCTCCCACTGTGTAGAAGGCCTGAATTTGCAAATTTTCAGGGGTAAGGTTCCTCTCTTCAGGTTTCATCAACCTCATCGGTCTATCATCAACAGCATGACAGGGCCATCACAAGAACAGTTCATAATAAGACAGATTCATGATCCCATGTCAGCTGACTCCTTAACTGTACTGGAAAATCCACTCATTAGCTGGTTTCTTGTCTTGCCATCATGGCTTGCAGTAAAGTGCAGGTCAGACCTCTTGAGATTTTGTAGCCCTGAGATAATGTCTACATTTGTGGAAGTCAGCTCATATCAGTTCTTTGAACTTATATTTGAGTCTTGGCACGCGGAGACTTTGCAGATGTAGCATTTGTTGTTTCTTGCTCAATTCTCTTTATGGCTTTGCTAACCCAACCAACACTCATTGACTGTGCAGGTATCCCTGATAAGGTGTGGTAATAATTTGGAACAAATCTCATGAGTCTCCACCAGATGGATCTCACACCACTTCCTTTATCCTGTGCTGTTGATATGGGTAGGATCAATCCTTCCCCTCGTCTCTTGCCTTCAAGCTTGGTAGTAGATCATCATTTTGAAACTGCAAAATTCTTAGCAAAACCTGGATGTGTGAGATGGTGTAAATCTTCTGAGAGTGACAACCCCCTGCACTCAAGCTTCTTCAACAGTCAGCATGTGGAAACCCTTGGAACTGGAAGAATATCTCTCAAATCAAGGCCTGGTAGAAAATGGCAGTTAGAAGCTATTCAAAGTGACATTGGAATAAGGCTGTCAGGTTTGACGGTGAACACCAATTGGAAAGCAATTGACATTGAGGAGCTGAGGTCACTGTTGGCAGCCACAAACCAAAACTGTGAACAATTTCCCAAATTTGATGCAGATGGATCAGTGGCAAAGGTGGATCCAGTGAAGCTTCAACGTGCATTGAGAAATAGCTTTGTTGTAGTGGCACTTAATATGCGAGTTGACATTCCAGAAGATTATTACACTGAAAGACCTCCAGACTCTTGGTTGGGGAGAAATCGGCTGGTAGCATTTGGACGGGCCACATCTGATCACACCCTCACTGCTTCTATATATGATCTTGCAGTGAGTTCTCTTGCTCCTAGTTCAGAATGCAACTGTCATTTCTGTAGGTTCTTGAAACTAATTTCCACACATCAGGCTAATGATCATCTGTATCAGAACTGGTTGTGCCACATGGGAACATTACCACAGAACTGCTCAGACATTACCAAGGAATGTTTTTTATGTGCATTATGTTGACAGGGGATTCAATTGTGTGTTCAGTCTTGGGAGTTTCAAACCCTTAAGATTGGACAAAAGCACTTGTGGCTGGAACATATTGAGCTGGAACAGCAAGCTTCCATCTAAAACTAGTTGCATAGCCCTAATATCCATTAAAATTTCATTATCTGATTATGGGCTCAAAGTATTCAAGTAATTTGCAGGAAGCATCAAATATATGCAGGAAATGAGGCTGCAGAGTAATACCTGGCTAAATGACAGGGCTAAGATTCTCAAGTCTTGTTTTGGAGGAGTAATTTGGAAGTAAGAATCCATATTTAGGATTGGGTCAGCCATATGTGGTCTTTTGATTGGTTAACTCTGCACTACCTTATTGTTCTTTCTGTTTTGTATACATCATGATGATATGATCCTCACAGATTCTCTGAACAAATGGGTTTTTTGATCTGTTGGCAGGTTGCACCTTCATTGCAAAGGCAAGGAATTGGGCGTAAACTTCTTCAAAAAATTGTGAGGTGAGGTGAAAATTTGCTCTTCACATTTATGGGTTCTTATCTTTGAAACATGTGAGGGTATCATTGAGTTATGCAAGGCACTGATCACTTAAGGCTATAACTGATCAGAAGCTGATTAGGAGAATTCTGCAAGCAATGGTTCTGATGATGCATGCCTAAGACTCCCTTTGTGGTGTGTTTTATTCCAATTGCAGGGAAATATCTCGGCAAGGAATTTCTGACATTGCTGCAATGGCTACACCAGACACAAGGTAAGAGTGTCATTCATGATCAGAGCCTGTAGAAAAGATTGTATATATATTGGGGTTTTATGTACAGAAAATGCTTTTGCTGCCAAAATCCCTTGGCATCAGTTCTGAAATCACACCAGTGTAGAGTCATGTGTTTCATGGTCTGTATGCCAATGCAAAGCTCTGCTTTTTGGTATTGTGAGATACAGTAAGGTAGAGTGAATTTCAGGTTCTTATTTTGCCTTGCACACTGATGATTGCAATTGACCTTGTGGGCCAACTCTAGTTCTACTTGACTGTCCAACACTTCAGCACCATAGCTTCTGCGCCAGACACCCACAATGTTTATGCTTCTTAGATGCTAGTGAAGTATGGTGTTTGTGTGGTTGTCAGCTAAGTAAATGAATTCAGAGAATGTGATTTTGCAGGTGCTTTTTCCAGGCCTGTGGATTTGGATCAGACATTTTGGGTTCCACTACTATGGTTTACAGAGCTAAAGACACACGCATAGGCACATGTTCAGAGAAAAATTCTGTGTACTTCATCAACTCCAGTAGAGGGGAGGTGGTGGCATCAGCAGTAAATATACACAGTTCATGCTAAATTATTGATTTCCAATGGTGATACTGGCAGCTATTATAGGACAATATACTGTGCATAGATACTGCTGCATACCAAATTAATGAATTTCTTAAACTCCTAGTGTCAAACCAGTTTTCCATCCGAGGGACACATGAATTTGTCCCTCAATTTAGTAATGATGGAGTACAACTATACTTACTGTATGATCTGATATTTTTGCTGTGTCTTGACAGTAGCATGCCCTATTTAGACTTGCAGGTTCTTTGTCACAGTGCCATACTGATGTCTGAGCATGACATGTCACCATGACCACTAGAAGGGCAATGTTCAGCCTATTGAAGGATTTAAGAGTTGGGCTTTGATGGGTGTCTGGGCATTACAATCTGCATCAGGATTTCTTTGAGGGTCTCAGTGTTCCATCAAGGGACTCAGCAATTTCAGCTCTGATGGTTGGGCTTCAGAGCTGTGGTACTCTTTTCAAAACTCTTATGTCTTCTTAATTTTAGTGATTCGTCTTGGACTGTGGTCTGAGGACTCAGTTGAGGGCCTTTGCAGGGTTAGACCTATAATTTTTAACTTCTCAGGGCTTTGTATAGCCATGAGATTCCTTTGTTCTCTTAAAAGCAGGTAACCTTTCCTTCAGCCCTTCTTGTATGGAATTTGATCCCACTGACAAATGTGGATCGTCCAGGAGTTAGTCTCAATAAGTTGGGCTGCTGGACTGCTGAGGTGGCAGCGGCATTTGAATTAAGTGGCTTTCTGCCTGTGTCTTGACAGGGGTGGTGGCACAAGGTTCTGCCCTTCTCTGCCCAGGGAAGAAGAACAAGGAACAATTCTGTTGTGAGGATTGAGTTATCTGACACATCCATTAGCCATGGGAAAATTGGTTTGTGGGGGTGTTGGATGGGAGACTGCAGTTGAATTGAATGAATTCAATCAGTAAGACTCCATGGGAGGTTCAATCTACAGCCTCAGTACAGGCTAACAGATGTTAATAGTCACAGAGTGTTCCAGCAACTTATTCACGGAGCAGGAGAGTGGTACTAAAATTCCAGGATTCTGGACTGCTTCACTAGGTTCTGCAGTGACCACAAGCCTGTCCGAGTGTAGTTCTCTTAAGTCAACTTTCATGTCTTGAGTCTATAGCTTATGGATGCATCTTTGCATTCTGGAAGCTGCAAAAGTTGCTTATGGGTGAAGATTGATACTTTGGACATCAAGAAGCTATTAATGTTTTCAGAAGAGGGGAGTCCCTTGCAGAGTGAACTCAACAGTCAGATTTTGATTTTGATTTTTTTCTGAAATTGCCATATTAGACAATAGGAGTTGCAGGGTTGTTTTTTTCAATTTTGTGATGTTGCCACATGAGCAATCATCCACAAGGAGATTTAGCCACATCTGGCTATAGACCAGCTATGAAAGGAATTCTTTTATTAAAATCCTTTTATGTCCTGTCTATGTGTTTTGAAACAAATGTGTAGAAACAATGTGTAGAATTTAAGTTTGATTTATAATTGTTACGCTTGTTTCTTCCAAATTCTATCAAATTAGTTACAATTATTAGTCTCCTCTCACATATATCCAAGAGATATGATGGGGTGTAAGATATTGAGTCATTTTTTCATTAATACTAAAATAGGAAGATTGTCACGGTGAATAATGCATGAATGAGTGGATCGATAATATTGACATATTTTTGTGCAGTTTTTTCCAAGTTGGTTTGTTCAGAACTATTTAATAACTGCGTGTACCAAAATCAAAATCTTCCAATGTTGATAACAATTGAGTATTTAGGCTAACAAAAGAATGAGTCAATGTGCGAGGCACGTGCCATTTGAGGATAAAAGTAGTCCTATCAGGGAATAAAGGATTGGTGACAAATCTGACTTGAATTCTTGCCTATAATTCAATGTAATCTGTCTTGCACCTGTGCAGACCAAGTTGTTCTTCTATTTCATTTGTGCAATTACTCATTGCCAGGTAAACCAGCAATGTTTCAGATGAGCTTTGTGTTTTCTTTGTCTTGCTTGCTCATCAATTGCATAATTCTCTTGAGAAGAAGATTTGGATTATGTCAATCTACATAATGACAGTTCCAGACACAAGTTTTTTTGCTAAGGAATATGGCTTGTTCTTCCAGGTCCTCAGAAAGTCCAATCATGTCATATGTTACCACCAGTGAGCCTTTTTAGGAATTTTTGTTTGTAGCCAAAGTGGCTATCATCCATGAGAAGATGTAGAAAAAGTGGCAATCATCCCTAGGAAGATTTAGCCAAATCTAGTTTCTAATTAAAATCAGAAGTAAAGTACAAATCTTAATCATCCTTCTATATTCTTGGTGATTTTTCCTTTTTGTTTTTTTCCCCTCACTTCTGTCGAGGGAAAACCTTCAAAATTCACTTCTTTTCTGAATTTTGAATTTGCGTTTTTGGCTAAATTTTGCCAGGAAAAAATTTCTGGAACTTATCATCCAATTCCCAAGGAAACCGTGCCCCTTGTATATTGAGCATGTTGAAATTACATATTTTGAAATTTCTTTCCTTCAAGGAAGAAATTTGCCATCAGACCAACTCAAAGCTAATATCAAAGTTCTCTCCATATTTCAACTGGAATTATTTGAATGTCATCAAGTGGATGGCCTTACTTGATTCATCTTTCACATTTTTCACAACAGAATATATGAGATCATTGGTAGGATGTGTCCAAATTTTTTAAGTTGTATCAAAATTGTGACATAAACATCATTTAAAAAAAAAAGAAAATTAATCTTCTTTTTATCATGTAAAAAATACATTATGAATGATTATGATGAAATTTAAAATTGTAATGGTTTAAAATATGGTACTTATGAAATATTTAACACTTTTTAATTCATTAATTTTGATAGGAATCAAAATATAGAAGAAAAAGCTACTGCACCAAAAGCCTAGGCACTTTTAGTCCTTAATGATACACCTTAAAAAAAATTCACCCAGATGTCAAGTAATTCTGACTCTTGATTGCTTTATTGTGCTACACTAGCTGTGGAATTCCTTGGCAGCTCTGCTGAATGTGAATGAAAACCTTGAATAATTTTCAGTACTCACCCCTGCAGCAAAGCTTCCATTAAAAGAATAAACTTATGCCCTGACCAACTGCTGCATGTCACTTATGAAAAACGAGGTTCTAGATTTACTCTTTCCTACGCTGATCTGCCGACC
>Ga0116228_10007025_pt1 | contig 10074 bp, 7 predicted proteins | sample S1TSphfallax_2_FD_89694 | JGI IMG/M metagenome (GOLD analysis project Ga0116228, IMG submission 89694) | Host-associated microbial communities from peat moss isolated from Minnesota, USA - S1T2_Fc - Sphagnum fallax MG | ecosystem: Host-associated > Plants > Peat moss > Unclassified | place: USA...
ATTGTTTGTTGTATTGTGAGGCATGAGGTTCGTACTCTCCATCTGTGTGATCGCAAGTTGCATTGTGTGGTCCTGCACAGCAGCCCTCGAGCTGTAGTAAGCCAGGGAAATAGCAGACAGTCTATGCCTCTGAGGGGACATAACTGGGTCCTAAGGGGGTCAGACAGGGCGCCTGGAAGCAATTTGGGTGTTCCTCCTTTTTTGGTTACAGTACAACTAACTTAACCTTGGGCACAAGTTATAGCTAACAACCTTATGTCGATCTTATGCAACATGATAAGAAGCAACATCAACATCCAAACTGATGTGTGTCCACATATAACTATGCATGGAAATGATAGTTGTTAAAATATTTACCTAAACAAAATTTCCATATTTTAAGCATTTGCAAAAACATTTAATATCATGCATAGGATTTTAATGAACAAAAGGACCATCCTTCTTATTCAATTAAATATTCTTGAATGTTTTTAATTTCAAGAAGTGTGACCAAACCACGTTAGATTGTTTCCCATTGCAAAAAGATGAAATATCAATTGTCTTATCATGATATATATCTATAAAGGGATATTTCAACTTGACATGTCTTACTAAAGCACCTTTAGCTTTTTCAAGTGGTAAATTGATGGCAAATATTTTAATATCACAAGCATGAAAACTATCACAAGGAATTCCCAACATGCATAAAACCTATGACATATTATAAGAAAATGAGCCTAAAATGAAATCCAACCACACGCAAGAGATTATTTAAAACAAGGCCATGAAATATTAAGAAAATATATAACATCATTTTATTCATAACATGAGAAAAGTAGAAGCATGGAACAAAAGAACAAGGGTATAATGTAAAGTCATACCTCAAGCAAATGTTGAATAAACTAAAGGTGTTGGAAGAGGATTACCTTTATTCATACACATTTCAAACATAGTTCAAGGAAATTTTCATATATATGAAAGCTTCCATATGACAACTATCCCAAGAACTTCTTTGAACAATTTCTTAAATATGTACTATGGTTGAAAAGTGGACATTGATCGATGAACTTTATCCACTAGATGAAATGTGGACAATTATGGATGAAAAGGTGATGAATTAAATGATGGTAAATGGGTGTAAGCATGGTAACTTGTACATATTTTATACCTTGCCAAAGTTGGATGAAAGTTTACATAAAATAGCAATAAAACCCATGAAAAATTTGGTTTACATTGAAGTTTGCATTATAAATAAATAAAAGCACAATTATTCATTATTGTGCATTGACTTTCAACTTTCAAATTGTTTCAATTAGTTTTTTGTCTACTTGTTTGAAATGAAAATATGTTCAAACTTTATTTTCTACAATGAAAGATTTTTGTAAGTGTGTGGTAAATAAGTTTTAATAGACAAGTTCTTTACTTTTTATTATGGCCACACCTCAAAACTATAATGTTATCTACATCCCCAAAAATAATACAACAACTAAGTTTTAAAAGTAAATTAAAAGTATCCCCATTTACAAATTTACCACTTGGCAAATGGGATACTTTTGGTATACAATAAATTTGTTTGGTCTTAATGTTTTTGGAAGTGAATTCTTAGAGTAATAATAAAGGTTTGGGATGGTTTACAATTATATTTCCACCCTTTTTTATGCTACTTGTTTGGTTTTATATCCATGACACATGGCAAATCTAGAGACATTCACTTTTTTGTATATTTTACCATGCTTTTACCTAAATGCATTGTTACAAATCAAGGTTTTATGTTGGTTTATAATTAAAAATTCAATCATATTGAATCCCAAGTACTTTTGACTCTAGCCAAAATAGACCAATTGTTTATTCCATAAACATGATTGAGTCCATGGTGACTAAGATGACTCCAATGACTAAAGTGAAGTGATAATTGATGTGTTGAGATTTTTTTTAAATAAATTATTTTATTATACATCATTATTATAATTTATGTCAAATTGTCAATGGGTTGGGTTTACAGTTTAAAGTTTAAGGTCCATTGCACTAGACTCATGACATAAAAGTACCATTTTGTTTTTGGCAAGACTATAGATGGGTCACCAAATGCCCAATGTTAGGACACACAACTCTAAAGTCCAATTTTTTACTAAAAAATTCACTAAATTGTCAACATGTTGGTGACACATCATTAGAGCAATGATTCATGCATTTGTTTTTCTTATTATCATTTTTTGTGACATCACCATGGTTATTTAAAATCATAACCCACAACTATATGATGCCCAAAGTGAAAATTGAACCCATGCCTCTTCAATCACAATCAACTTGCAAGGCCTTACCCGTGTGATTGCCATTTCACATGGGCACAAATAATGTTGAATCAAAAAAGTATAAATATACATATATGTCAAATTTCAAACATTTTTACAACATTACACAACTACATAATTTCGTATTGAAATCAATTGAAAATATCATTAATTTCATTGTTTGCTTTAATTCATATTAGTTGCATAATCACATTGGATAATTTACGTGGGTTATAAATTAAAATATAACATATCCATTTATATAAAATTTATTTCATTTTTTCATTTATTGTATCATGTCAAAATGTCAATTTGTATTATTTTGTATTATTCCATTTAATTTTATTCTATTATTTCCTCAATATTCCAAGTTAATTCCACATGCAAAAAAATTACATTAGTTTCAATGTTTATATTTCAGTCATAAATTAAATTATAATCTTTTTATTAAACTAAATAATCTTTTATCACATTTTTTTTTTTTTGGTGAGATTACATAATAAAAATTCACATGTTTTTAATTGATTTTTTTTAATTAAAAATTTTTATAGACATTACATTGGTTCCAAAAAAAATCCAAAAATCTCAAAGTTATTTCTTTTATTATAATGGTGAAATATTGCAGACTTTTAATGAAATTAATTTCACATGTGAAGTACATGATTCCAGATTTATTTCATTATTTCATAGGTTTTAAGATTGAATTTGTAAATATATGACAATATGACAACCATATTATTATTATTATTATTATTATTATAAATTAGTTATATTTCAATGTGCATTAATAAGTATTACCAAAATAGAATTGCAATCACATATGAAACATGGCAATCCATGTAACAATTTGAATAATTCATTTTAGTAACAACTTTTAAAATCCATGTTGATATCGCATCTACCACACATGTATAACATTATGCCAATTTGACCAAATTGACAATATTTGTTAGTAAAAATAAACAAACCTAATTTTTATGTTATTCAAAATGAACATAATCAATCATTTTGTATTAGTAACATTAACTTTATAATTAGTTTAATTGTAGTTTATTAATGTAAAAACCATGAAACTTTTCATACTAATGAATTTTAGATGGATCAATTGGATGAATGTGAACATTGATGGATTAAAAAATGAAAAATCAAATGATGGATGTGCATCCATGATCAAGGAACAAATGTAAAAGAATTAAATTATTTCTACATGCGAATGCAGACCAAAGTGGACCAAAACTAACATGTCAAGAGTCCTTAATGGCATTTTTTGAACTATAATTTGATCATGTCAAAAATGTAGAATTGTCAAATGCCCATTTTCATAAATTAAAAAAAAGGATTTTTTTCAAGACATAACTAATTACCACCTTTTTATGCATTAAACGATACAAGGCTTATGAAAAAAGTTATAAGAATTTCACAAAGATCATGTTGGAAAATACTTCACCATTTTTCTTAATTTTAGTGCTTCTAAAAGTCCTTCAAACTTCCATGCCAATTTGAAATGGTTGATTCAAAACCCTATTTTGAAATTTAATTGACATTTATCAATTTTGGAAATTGATAAACTTGATAAATGAATCCATCATTACAAATTATGATTATGTCAAGTTCATTTACAAGATGTTAATGTGATGTTACATTGCAAGTTATGCTTATTGAAAGGTTCGCCACTTGGTGCGAAACATTAGTTTTGAAAAAAAATCCATGGTTTTACTTGACTAGATTATATAATAGTCATATACATGAGTGTTTTTTCATGAAATTCAAATCCATTTGAGTGAAAATGTGCATTATAAATCACAAGGGTGCAAAAAAACTATTTTATTATATATGTGTATGAACACTAGCTAGCTTGTAATTACCTTTATAATGAATTACAAAATTTTACAATATTTGTAATGACCTACATTGGAGTTGGTTTCAAGATGTCATTTGTGACACCTAAGGTTGGTAGCAATTGCAATCTTGGAAATTTAGAGCATGTTTTTAACTCCTTGCAACTAACTAGACAAAGGTATGAAAGCTTTGAAATGATTAGGATGAAATGACATGACTAATTTACATTCATTTCTTGGTCACCTCAATTGCACAAATAACTAATAAGGTGGCAGCTGTCCAATTTTGAGTGAATAATTGGGTCAGATACTTGCCACTAATTCACATAAAATTGCCATGGATTGTCATGGATTCACTATGCCCTTCCAAATCATTTTTAAGTGGTTGAATATTATTAATTATTTTTGACAATTGGTGTTTCAACTACTCCAATTCTCAAAACTATCAAGAAAACTATGTTTGCGAATTATGATCACAATATTTTGTAGCTCTTATTGAAATATTTGCAATGACATGAAAATTCTTCAATTTAGATATGTTTTGTTTTTTCCAACATTGTTCTAAACATTATAAAAGTCATAATTCCTAAAGTGGGGTTCATGTTGGACTTTTAGGAATACCCACTTTGATTTGCACACATTTCCCCTTTTGTTTAAGTGTATTTCACATTTATTTCACTTATGTCATGCATTGATTTTTTTTGTTCTTTTCCTTTGGCTTGTTTGATTTTATCTTCATCATGAACCCAAGGTTAAGGTCATGACTCAAGCAATAAAAATGTCATTCATTCCATCTCACAATGCAATAATATCAATGACATAAACTAGTTACTAAACTAATGGGATTCAAAATGCAACATCCTTCATGAATAGTTTCAATTCCAAGTTGTTACGGTGTTTAAGATTATATTTGTATGTGCAAGCAACTAGATTGGTCCATGCTTACATATAGGTATATATTTGAAGGTAATCGCTTTATTTATTTTGCCTACAATAGTGTGTACATGATCCAATTGTTGGAAATGCGCATTAAATCATAGTCATGTAATACATAAAAAATCACATTATCCAACCTCTAAAATTATTCAACAATTTTCAAATTGCCATGTATTTGTTGTGTCATGTGATGGATGCAATGCACTTAGCTTTACCCCTTTATGATTTGAGTGGAAAGCATTAGCTAACACAATTATTATATTTTCAAGTTTTTTCCCTCATCCAAGGTATACATAGAACATTGTCTCAATAAGTTGCCCACCTATTGTGCTACTTTTAATCTTTTAGTATGTTCTTATGAGTTTGCATTATAAATATAGCTTTTGCCCATATGTTGTGTCTATGAATTATGTGTCAACATTTTCTCTATTATTTTGTGGTTCAAAAGTATTGATGTTATTGGTAGAAAGCAAAAAAACATAGTTCCAATTGTAAAATGCTTTTCAATGTTAATTTTATGTTCATTATTGAGTTTGTGCGAACTTGGGTCCAAAGTCCCTTTGTTCTTTATCTAAAATTGTGTTTTGCCATGGTATCTTATTGGAAATTTTCATAAATCTTTTATGCATTAATCTTTGCCAATGTGGTTAATAAAATTAAGTGACTAATTTTAGGTTGGGTCTAGGGCAATAATTAAATAGGTAGGTAAATAGACCTAGGCTACTTACTTAGCTTAGCTAGTAGGTAGGTAGGTAGGCCTAGGCTACTTACCTACATAGATCTCCTTACTTAACCTAGGTATTAATTAGGTAGGTAGGTCAATTCAAATATAAGGTAACTGAACTTAAGCTATTTACCTAGCTTAGGTTGTAGGTGGGTTGGTAGGTAGGCCTACATAGGTAAATAGACTTAAGCTACCTATCTAACAACGGTAATAGCTAATTAAATTCACCTATTAACTAACATGGACGTTGATGTCAATTTTTATAGTTACATTTTATTTATTATTTCATACCTTGGCATCTTTGACACTATTTAAATTATTGGTAAAAGAAATTGTAGTTTGCAAATTAGTTTTTTCACAAAACAAAATTTTGTGAAGAAAAATACACAATCATTTGAAATATTCAAGCATATTTTATTCTTTACATGAACATTTCAAAATTCAAAACTTGTGTTGAATTTTATTTGTACTAATTAATCAAAATTATTTAAGGAATCTTGAAAATATTATCAATCTATTAGATCATGTTGTGTTTTTCACATGCCATGAATATGTTGACAACTTTCTCTCAAATTTTAGTTTGTTTAATTATAAAAAATTCTCATTTTTTATGTATTTGAAAGATGTTCAAAGTTTTGCTCTTGATTTCAAATTTTACATTATTCAAAGACTTAATATTTTGGTTAAATTAATTGCATGTTAGTTTCATAAATCACAAGTTTTCCAACGTACTATCATTATGTATCACACCAAAATCTTGAAAACCTTGAAATTGTTTTGTGCATGTTGTTATTCAAAAATGCATGATTCACATTCAAGTTTCATTCGTATTTGTGTTTCATCTTTTCATTCAAAAAATATATTTTAAAGTTTAATGGCCTATTAAATAAACATTATTTATGTTCTGAAAGATGAATCTTAAATTATAGTTACTTTTTTTTATGTACACATCACGATTGCAAATTGCCTTAAATGCCTTAAATTTCAACATGTTTCACATGAAAGGAACATGCCTTGGTGTATTTTAAACCATTAAACCACATTCTACATCCATACATTCTTAATGGATTTGATATTGATTAATTTTCACAATGTTCATAAATCCAACAATTGGTAACATTTAATTAAACATGATGGTAGCTTTCAATATGAAATTCCATAGTTTAATTTATAATTATAATTTTAAAACTACGTTTTTGACATTTTTAAGAACTAATGTTGACATTTTCAATTTAATGATGATTTAAATCAACATTGAAAATAATATATTAACTTTTCAATATTAAATTTTATAAATAGAATAAAATATAAAGATATCAAACCATAAATTTCATCTTAAACGTTTTTGTAATATTTTAGTGGATGTTTGTTAATCATAATTATAAATTAACTCAAATCAACATTGAAAATGAAATATCAATCAAATTTTTTTAATTTCAAAATTGGACAAGGCTACATTATTTATATTTATATTATATTTATGAAATTAGTTGGATTCAATAAACTCATTCTAAACATTAAAGTGGCATTTAACAATCTTTTAATATCACTTCCATACTCAACTCGGGGGTGGACTTGTTTCCCCATTTCTAATTACTTTCTCTTTTGAAATCGAATATATATTTCCCCTTCAACTTTGGTCTCTTTTTAAATAAGTGAAGACTTGACCCATTTTTCCAAAAAACATTGAACTTTTAGATCATTATTATTGTTGTTATGGCAAGGTCCTAAAATGACATCCCAAGATGGGACATCAATTTGGCATTCCCAAATTTGAAGAGCCCTATTCCAGATTCACATTGGTGTAGTGTTTTGGTTCAAGAATGACCTAAGTTTGGTCAACAAAAAAACATACTCGAAGGATGATGAAAGATGGGGAACAATAATAAGATGATCATGCACTAATAAAATTCCAGGTTTTTCAAACTATGCCATGTTGATTGAATGGTCATGTTTGACCACACCACGTGTACAATTTGACTATGATGATTGATTTGACCATATGCCATATAAACCATCCAGTCAACTCGAACCAAAAAAGAACCCCCCTAGTTAAAAAGACAATTGTCTTAATCAATAGGGCTAGTAATAAAAAGGCCATACAAATACCATTGGTCAAAAAACTTTTGTTGTAATAAAAAAAGCCACATATACCTCCATATAATAGGTAGGTATCGTCTTTTGGTTGTGAATGTTCATGATTTAGTACTCTTTCGCCATTTGCTGTCATTTGAAGAAATTATTCTAGTTGCTACAAGAAGGGAAAAAATGAAAATAAATTAACTATTCACCAAAGAAATCCATGAAGGCGAAATGTACTAATAATTAAGTTATTTTCATTGAAAATATTGTGCCGTAACTTAAGGAAAATAAAGTATTTTAATTTAAGGAAACTAATTGAGTTTACTTTAAATTTACAGAAAAAATTGCTAAAATTTACGAAAATTATTTTCCTCTCAACTATAGAAATTATCCAAGTATAAAATTCTGGAATAAAACCTCTATAAATTATAATAATTAAGTTTCTAAAAATTAGAGAAATTGAGCAACTCAATTTTGTAATAGTTGAATTACTCAAAATAACAGTAATTAACTTCTTCAAAACTCCAGTAATTTGATTACTGAAATTTTCAATCAATAAAATACTTCAATTAAAAATAACTAAAATGCTGGGAAATATGAGCATTAAATTCCCGAAATAAATATTAATTAGATTACTGAAAAATAAAATAATTAATTCAATGAAATTTATGGTAAGTAAACGACTGGAAATGACAATCATTAAATTACTAAAATTTCAATAATTAGACTATTTGAAATTAATGTAGTTAAATTAGTAAAACTTAAATTACTGACATTTATTATAATTAAATTACTGAAAATCAAAATAGTTAAACTACTGTAAATTACTGAAATTAGATTACTTAAATTTACTGTAATTAAATTACTGCAAATTACAGTAATTGAGTTTATAGTAACTAAATCATTGAAAATAACAATAATGAAATTATTGAAATTTACAATAATTGAATTACTGTAGTTGATAGTAATTAGAATACTGAAAATTACAGCACATGTAATTAGCATGAATTACTGAAAATTATAGTAAATAAATTTCTGAAATTTAGAGTCATTAAATTTCTGATATTTTACAGTAATTTAATTACTCACATTTGCAGTCATTACATTATTGCAAATTATAGTAAGAAAATTACTACCAATCACATAATTAGATTACTGAAACTTAAAATTAATGAAAAGAACAGGAAATAAATTATTAAAAGTTATAATAACTACTATGAAATTGAGTAATTAAATGTCGCGAAATTACATCATTGGAAAATATTTTCCTATGTCAAAAGCAATGGAGCAATATAAAACTCTGTATAAGTCTTTGTTCGAGTGATGAGAAGTTCTACCTGAATAATTATTTATTTTTATTAATTATTATTTTAATATAAATAAACATTAGGTGAAAAATGATTAGTTACATTATCAGTTCATTAGATAATTAAAGATTTAGTTAATTAGTTGTATGATTTAGAACTTTTTAAATGGCAAAAAAAAAAGGGGAAAAACTTCATTTATAGTTGTATTCTAGGGCAGCCTGCCCTATTACCGAACTTTCATTCCAAATGGGCCAAGCAAATTTTGTACCCACAATAAAAATTAAAATATTTATCACTCTATCTAAGTAGGGTATAACGTTTAGGACCTAGTCACCTAGGTGCGTAACTAAGTCCTATTCATCTAGGTTGGTAGTTAGGTCTTAATTTCTAGTCACCTAGGGTAGGTTAACTAAGTCTTCTTCATCTAAGTTGAACTAGGTGGGTGCCTACATAGGTAAATAGGTAAACCTATTCAACCTATATGGAAGTATGTAGATTGTAGGAAGGTAGATAGGTAGGTATATACATGTGGTAGGCTACATGGCAAATGTGATAGCCATATGCCATGTGGCAAAAATGCTAATGGTCAAAAAACTTAATCAAAAGCACCAACCTAAGGTTGATAAAAAAAATCATCCCAATTGTATTGGACTTGTAAAAATCAACTTTTTTTAGGAAACTAAAGGGTTTTTTTTATCGTTGTCATTTTAGGGTACTTTTTGATTTGAAAACCCAATTTGAAAAACTTGGAATTTTAGTAGTGTTGTTGACCAAAAATGAAAAAATAATAATAAGCAAAAATAGGGGTGTTGAAAAGGCACATTGTTAACACTAAGGGCATTGGGTTGAAGAAATTGGATACAATGTTGAAAAGCACCAAAAAAATTACATAAGGGACATTTCTAAGGTAAGTAACA
>Ga0116228_10007026_pt1 | contig 10073 bp, 8 predicted proteins | sample S1TSphfallax_2_FD_89694 | JGI IMG/M metagenome (GOLD analysis project Ga0116228, IMG submission 89694) | Host-associated microbial communities from peat moss isolated from Minnesota, USA - S1T2_Fc - Sphagnum fallax MG | ecosystem: Host-associated > Plants > Peat moss > Unclassified | place: USA...
AGAAAACCGGCGGCGCCGTGGTCGTGATCCAGGAGATTTTTGGGGTCAATGACTCTCTGAAGGCCACCTGCCAGGAAATCGCCGATATGGGCTTCTTTGCGATCGCGCCGGATTTGTTCTGGCGCCAGGAACCCGGCGTTAACATCACCGACAAATCCAAAGCGGAATGGGACAAGGCCTTCGCCCTGATGAACGGCTTTGACCAGGACAAGGGCGTCGAAGATCTCAAAACCACACTGGAAGCCGCCCGCACCTACCCCGGCGCCAATGGCAAGGCCGGCACCATCGGCTTCTGCCTCGGCGGTCGCCTAGCGGTGATGATGGCGACCCGCTCGGACGCCGACGTCAACGTGTCCTATTACGGCGTGATGCTGGACAAGCTGGTCCCCGAATTCGAAAACATCTCCGCGCCGCTAATGATCCATATCGCGGAAAAGGACGAATTCGCCTCGCCAGAGGTGATCGAGACCGTGCTCGATGGCATTGAGGATAACGACTATGTCGACGCCTTCGTCTACCCGGATGTGCAGCACGCTTTTGCCCGCGTTGGCGGCGTGCATTTCGACGCGCGTGCGGCGACGATCGCGAATGGGCGGACGGCGGAGATATTGGCCGATCTGCTGGATTAAAAAAGCAAGCAGTTTTTTCTTGAAAAAAAGAACCAAAAAACGTTCGGTCCATCGGTCCGGTGGCGTTGCAAACCACCGGACTAAATTTCCTCATCATTCCCGCGAAATCGGGAATCTGCACCGTCCTCGTTGCCGGCACGACGCCCTTGCCATCTAGGCGCATCTTCCTCGCCGCCGCGGGCCTCCTCGCGGCACCAGCGGCCTGGGCTAGTAACCCCAGCCTCGCCAACCGCCTGATCGCCGCCCTCCGCGCCGCCATATCCATAGCGCCGCCCGGGCCGGTCCTGCTCAGCAGCTTCATCACCGAACCCGGCCCGGCCCAGAGCGATTTCGATCTCACTCAGGCGAACGCCGCCTATGTCTACGACAACGCGCTGGCCGGCCTGGCGCTCCTCGCCGCCGGCGACCGCGCCAGCGCCGCGCGCATCGGCGCCGCGCTCGAAATCGCGCAAAACCATGACCGCTTCTATAAGGATGGCCGCCTGCGCAACGCTTACCAGGCCGGCGCCATGACCATGCCCGCCAAACTCCCCGGCTGGTGGGATACCAAGACCGCCAGGTGGAACGAAGACCCGTACCAGGCCGGCTCCCAAACCGGCCCGCTCGCCTGGGCCATGCTTCTCTGGATCGCCCTCGGTCAGGCGAACGCCGCCAACCGCGCCGCGGACTGGCTAGACGACCAGCTCCGCGCCGAGGCCGGCTATTACGGCGGTTTTTACGGATTCGAACCCAACCCGCTGAAACTCACCTGGCAAAGCACCGAGCAGAACACCGATGTCTACGCCGCCTGCCGGCAACTCGGCCGCGCCGATGATGCCGCCCATGCGAAAACATTCGTCTCGGCCATGTTCGATCCGGCACGCAACCTGTTCAACGCCGGCACCGGCCCGGATGGCCGTAAAAACCCCCTCCTCGCCGCCGATGCGGGCACTTGGCCCACGCTCGCCGCCCTTGGCACGCCGTCGTCGGCGCTAACCGCGATCGCTGCGCTGCGCCACGGCGCCGGCATCGGCTTTTCCGCCGCCAGCGACGGCATCTGGCTGGAGGGCACGGCCTTCGCCAGCCTGGTTCTCGAACGCGCGAACAGCCCGCTCGCAAAACCTTTCACCGCAACGATCGCCGCCAATACCGGCCCCACCGGCTACGTCTATGCCAGCGTGGCGGACAGGCTAACCACGGGGTTCACCGTCGGCCCCGCCTTGCAGCCCGGAACGAGCCCAAAACCATTCAATTATTTCCGACGTCCCGCCTTGGCGCCGACCGCCTGGGCGGCCCTCGCGACACTGGAAATAAATCCGCTCGCGAGATAGTTAAGGTTGAATGACCTCGCCTGCCCACATCCTGCTCGAAGCTGACAACGAGTCGCCGCGCCCCGCCTGGGCCCGTTTCGATGCCGCCTGGTACCTGACCCGCTATGACGCCGCCCACGCCTATTGCGACGGCAATCTCGAAGACGCGCTCGCCTATTATCTCGAAATCGGCGTTCAGCTCGGGCACTCCCCCAGCCCGCTTTTCGACGAGCCATTCTACCTGCGGCAGAACCCGGATGTGCATGAGCTGGTGAAGGACGGCAAATATCGTTCCGGCTTCGACCATTTCTGCCAGCACGGCCACCGCATCCTCTCGCCGCATTGGCTGTTCGACGATGCCTATTACGGCCGGCAGCACGACGACATGACGCTGGAAAATCTCGACCAGCATGGTTTTAGCGGCCGCTATGACCATTACTTGCGCTCCGGCCAGTTCGAGCGCAGGTCCGGCCATTACATATTTGATCCGAATTTCTCCGCCATCCGCGCGCTCGAAGCCGGCGCCTCGCCGGCGGACATCGCCGAACGCGGCCCCTTCACGAATTTTCTCTACAGCCTGCGCCCTGACGCGCCGGAGTTGCGCCCCTCGATCTATTTCGAACCGCGCTGGTATCGTGAACAGCACAGCGGAATCTGCGGCGAAGGCACAGCGTTCGGCTCGGCGCTGGAACATTATCTGCGCAACGACTCGCCCGCCTTGTACGATCCAGTGCCGCAATTCTCCGAAGCGCATTACCGCGCCGTCTATCGCGACGTGGACCACGCAATCAGACAAGGCGAGTACCGCAACGGTTACCAGCATTTCGTGCAATTCGGCGCCTTCGAACTCCGCCGCCCCTGCCCGGAGATCGACCTGGTCTATTACCGCGACACACATGCCCGCGTGCAAGCGGACTTGCGCGCCGGCACCATTCGGGACGCCTTTGCTCATCTGCGCCTGATCGGATTGCCGGAAAACCTCGCCACGGCCGCGCCGGATGCTCTGCCGCTGATCACCGAGCCGGTCGCCCGGCAGATTTTCATCCGCAAGGCGCGCGACAATCTGGCCCTGTTCGCCCGCCAGAAACTCGATTTCGCGACCGATGCGCCGCAACTCGCCGTCATCATGGTCGCGTTCAACAAGTTTGAACTGACGATGCTGGCGCTGGCCTCGCTGCGCGCCAATTTTGCCGGCGGCATCGAGCTTATCATCGTCGACAACGCCTCCACGGACGATACCGCCCGTATCGGCGACTATCTGACGGGTGCCAAAATTCTGCGCCAATCCTCTAATCTAGGCTTTTTGCGCGCGGCGAACCGGGCGCTGCCCTTTGTGACCGCCCCGGCGCTCCTCTACCTTAACAACGACACAGAGCTTGGGCACGGCGCCGTCGCCGCCGCACTCGCCCGGCTTGCGAAAGACCCGGGTATAGGCGCGGTCTGCGGCAAAATTCTGCGCAGCCATGGCGCGCTGCAGGAGGCTGGCTGCATCATCTGGCGGGACGCCTCCACCACCGGCTATCTGCGCGACGCCCCCGCTCTATCGCCCGCCGCGAATGTCGTGCGGGATGTCGATTTTGGCTCCGGCGTGTTTCTGCTGTGCCGCACCGAGCCGGTAAAAGCCCTTGGCGGGTTCGATGAGGATTTTGCGCCGGCCTATTACGAGGACGCCGATCTGTGCGTTCGCCTGCGCGGCGCCGGATGGCGCCTTGTCTATGACCCGGCGGTGATCGTGCATCATCTCGAATATGGCAGCGCGCAGAACGCCGAGGCCGCAAAGGCGCTGATGACCCGCGCGCAGAAAATTTTTCGGCGCAAGCACCGCGCTTTCCTGCTGGGGCAGCCCGCACCCGGCGTGCTCAGCCACGCCTTCGCGGCCCGGCCACCGCGGGCTGGCGGTCAAAAACCGCCCGCCCGCATCTTGTTCATCGAGGACACGATTCCGCTGCGCCGGCTCGGCTCCGGCTTCGTCCGCGCCAATGACATCGTCCGCGCCATCGCGGCCGCCGCGCACGACGTTTCCGTCTTCCCGATCAACGGCGCGCCCTATGATGTGATGAGCCTGTTCGGCGATTTCCCCGAAACCGTCGAAATTCTGCACGACCAAAATATCAACCTGTTAAAAACCTTCCTGGAGGAGCGGGCGGGGTTTTACGACCTGATCTGGATTTCACGCACCCATAATCTCGGCCGCGTGGCGCCGATCCTGGACGCAGCGGGCATCAACATACCGCCGATCGTGTTGGACACTGAAGCCATCGTCGCGATCCGCGACACCGCGTTTGCCATCCTCTCCCGGCAGGGCACGGGCAATTCAAATTTTGACGCGGCCCTGCGGGAAGAATTCGCGGCCGCAGCGCGGTGCGCGCATATCACCGCCGTCAGCCGGCTCGAGGTCGATCTGCTCAACGCGCTGGGGATGCAAAACGTCTCCCTGCTCGGCACCGGCCGCGCGCTGTCCCTGACCGCGCCAAAATTCTCCGCGCGCGGGGGACTGCTATTCGTCGCCAGCATCCACCGGCAGGATAGCCCGACCCTCGACGCGCTGTCCTGGTATATGGACGCGGTTCTGCCGGCGCTGGCACAGGAGATGGACGAGCCGCCGGTGCTCAACCTTGTTGGCTATATCGCGCCCGAAATCGAGCTGATGGATTTCGAGAACCGTCGGGGCCTGAAAATCCACGGGCCGGCGACCGATCTGACGCCATTCTACGAAACGAATCGCGTCTTCATCGCGCCCACGCGTTTCGCGGCAGGCACACCGTACAAGCTCTACGAAGCCGCCGCGCATGGCATCCCGATCGTAGCGACCGAGTTGCTGGCCCGCCAGCTCGGCTGGATCGCCGGACGGGAACTGCTCACCGCCCCAGTGACTGACCCCCGCCGCTTCGCCGCCCAGATCGCGCTGCTCTACCGCACCGAATTGCTCTGGAACCGGCTGCGCGACCAGGCCGCGGCGCGGTTGGCCGAGGAAAACACGCCCAAAAATTTTGCAGCCGATGTCGAAACCATTCTGAACGCCGCGCTCACGGCAGCGGCCGCGCAAACCCAGCCGGACGGGACCCTAAGCACGTACATGACAGCCCCGGCCTCAATCCCCGCCCGCCGGCGCGCGCCCCGGAATCCGGTGCCGATAGGCGAGCGCCTCGGCAACGTGTGAGCGCTGCACCACCTGCATCCCGGCGAGATCTGCGATCGTTCGCGCCACCCGCAACGTGCGGGTAAAGCCCCGCGCGGAGAGCCGCAGCTTGGTGGCCGCCATTTCGGCAAACGCGCGCGCCGCCTGATGCAGTTCGATGCTGTCGGCCAGCGCCTCGGCATTGGTCGCCGCACCCTCCTCGCCAAACCGCGCATGCTGCGCGGCCCGCGCCGCCGCCACCCGCGCCGCCACCACCGCGGTACTCTCGCCTGGCGGGGCGCGCGAGAGTTCGACCGGCGCCACGGGCGAGATTTCGAGAATCAGGTCGATCCGGTCGAGCAAGGGACCGCTGATTTTTGTCTGGTAGTCTTCCCCGCAACGCGGGGCACGGCCGCATTCGCGCGACGCATCACCTAGATAGCCGCACCGGCAGGGGTTCATCGCCGCCACCAGCTGAAACCGCGCCGGATAGGTGATATGCGCCGCCGCTCGCGCAACCGTGGTCTGCCCCGCCTCCAGCGGCTGGCGCAAAGCTTCCAGTGTGGCGCGGGGAAATTCCGGCAATTCATCCATGAAGAGCACGCCGCGATGCGCCAGCGAAACTTCGCCCGGCTTGGCGCGGTTGCCGCCGCCGGACATCGCCGCCGGGCTCGCCGAATGATGCGGTTCGCGGAAAGGCGGCGTTGTGACTAGCCTGCCGTGATCCAGAAGAGCAGCGACCGGAGGGACCATGCTGACCTCGAGTGCTGCACGCGGCGTCAGATCCGGCAGCAGCCCCGGCAGGCGCGAGGCAAGCATCGATTTTCCGCCGCCGGGCGGCCCGATCATAAGCAGATTATGGCCGCCTGCCGCGGCGATCTCCAGCGCCCGCCGCGCCGTTTCCATGCCGCGCACATCGGCAAGATCGAGTGTCTTGTACCCCGCCCCCAGCTGCCCCGGCTTCGGCGGCGAAATCACTTGCGAGCCCCGAAAATGATTGATCAAACCGAGCAAATCCCGGGCCCCGAGCACCACCAAATCGCCCGCCCAGCCCGCTTCAGGCCCTTGGCTTTCCGGACAAATCAGCCCTAGCCCCCGCGCAAATGCGGCGATGGCCGCCGGCAGCACGCCGGCCACGGCATTGATCCGGCCATCGAGCGAAAGCTCCCCGAGTGCGGCAAATTGTGACAATTCCTCTCCCGGAAGCACATTCATCGCCGCCAGGACCGCGATCGCCACCGGCAAGTCGAAATGCGAACCTTCCTTCAACATATCCGCCGGCGCCAGGTTCACCAGCACGCGCTTGGGCGGCATCGCGAGCCCCATCGATGTCAGTGCCGCCCGCACCCGCTCTCGCGCTTCGCCCACCGCCTTATCCGGCAGCCCCACCATCAAAAAATTAGGAAGTCCCCCGGAAATTTGCACCTGTACTTCCACCGGCTGCGCATCGATGCCTGCGAACGCAAAACTCTGGACCCGCGCGATGCTCAAAGCAGACTTTCCCGCATAAGTTGAACTTAGAGGCGGGCCGCGGGACTGTCCATTTATTTATTGCGATAATGGAACGTCAGGCTTCCGTCATGCCGTTCCGGTAGCGGTTGGATAGGCCGACATAATGCAAGGCGGTCTGGTCCCAACGCGCGCGCTCGTCCTCGCTCATCACGCGGACGAGGCGGGCCGGCGCGCCGGTCCATAATTCGTAGCGGCCGATTTTCTTGCCCGGAGCCAACAGGCCGCGGGCGCCCAGTAATCCGCCTTCCTCGATGACGGCGCCGTCCAGCACCGTGGCACCCATGCCGACAAAGGCCCGGTTTCGCAGTTTGCAGGCATGGACGATGGCGGCGTGGCCGACTGTCACGTCCTCGCCGATCTCAGTAAAATTCTCACCGTGATCGACATGGATGATGGTGCCGTCCTGGATATTCGAGCGGGCGCCGATGATGATCGGGTTGGTATCGGCCCGCAGCACGCAGTTGAACCAGATATTGGCACCCGGCCCCAGCCGCACATCGCCGATCAGCACAGCCGTCGGCGCGACCCAGGCGGTGGGGTCGATGGTCGGCGCGACACCGTCCAGCGCGTAAAGCAGCCCGGATGATTTCAGGGCGATATGGGAGTCAGGCATCGGCGAATTCCTTTGCGGTCAGCAGCGGGTCGGGCAGGCCGAGCATCAGCGCGATGTTCTGGACGGCAGCACCCGAGGCACCCTTGCCGAGATTATCCAGCCGCGCGACCAGCACGGCCTGGCCACCTTGGGCGCAAACGAAAATCTCCAGCAGATCGGTATTGTTAAGCGCTTCGGGCTCCAGATTTCCGGCATTCAGGCCCACCGACGGCCGAATCCGGAGCGACCCATCGAAATACTCACGGTACACTTCGGAGATTTCATAGGCGCTTGGCGCCCCGGACAACCGATCCAGAAATAGCGGCATGGAAACCAGCATGCCCTGCCGGAAATGCCCGACCGAGGGCACGAAAATCGGCCGCCGCGCCAACCCGCCATATTTCATGATTTCCGGCACATGCTTATGCCGCAGCCCTAGCGCATAAAGTTCAAACGCCGGTCCGCCATCGCTGTCATGCGCCGCGATCATCGCCTTGCCGCCGCCCGAATAGCCGGAAATCGCGTTGATCATCACATCCGCATCTGCCGCCAGCATTCCTGCCGCAATCAGCGGCCGGAGCAGCGCGATGGCCCCGGTCGAATAACATCCTGGGTTGGCGACCAGCCGCGCCGCCGCGATGGCTTCGGCCTGGCCGGCTGCCAGCTCGGCGAAACCGTACACCCAGCCCGCCGCCACCCGGTGCGCCGTGCTCGCATCCAGAATTTTTGGTGCGGCATCTCCAAGGCTCTCCGCCATCGCCACAGCCTGCACCGCCGCCTCATCCGGCAGACACAGCACCGTCACATCCGATTCCCGCATCGCCGCCAGCCGGGCTGTCTCATTCTTACGGTCAGCTTCACCGAGGCTGATCAGCTCGACCCCGTCCATCCTGGCCAAGCGCACACGTATCCCGAGCCCCGTCGTCCCGGCCTCGCCATCGATGAACACGCTCGCCATAAACAACCTCCGTATCGCCGCACCCTGGCAACGGCCTTTCGGCCATGCTAGGCGAACCCTAATCTTTCCCTGGGAGTTCCCGATGTCTGAAACCACCCCGGCGCAGCCGCCGCTCGTCCTCAACATTCAGTACACGAAAGACCTGTCTTTCGAAGTGCCGAATGCGCCGGCGATCTATACCATTCTGCGCGCAGCACCACAGGTAAACATTAACCTGGATGTGCAGGTCCGCAAAATCCAGGAGGATGCCTCGGTGTTCGAAGTCACCCTCGCCGCCCGCGCGGAGGCGACTTTGCCGCCGGCCGCTGCCAATGGCGCGACCGAAGAAAAACCGATGGTCGTGTTCATTGCGGACCTCGCCTATTCCGGCATTTTTACTCTGAATGGCGTGCCGGAAAACCAGCAGGAACCCATTCTGCTCGTCGAATGCCCGCGCCTGCTCTTCCCCTTCGCCCGCAATATTTTGGCTGATGTGACGCGCGACGGCGGCTTCCCGCCGGTCATGCTTGGGCCGATCGATTTCGTCGGCCTCTGGCAATCCCGCCGCGCCCAGATGGCGCCGACCGTCGCCAACGCCTGAGCGAATGTCGCGCAAAGCCAGCATTACCCGGAAAACCAGCGAGACCGATATCTCGCTGACGCTCGACCTGGACGGCACCGGCCAGCACGCGATCGCCACCGGGATCGGCTTTTTTGACCACATGCTCACCGCTTTTGCACGCCATGGCCTGTTTGAGCTCTCCGTCACCGCCAAGGGCGACCTGCATATCGACGCTCACCACACTGTAGAAGATGTCGGCATCGTTCTCGGCCAGGCGTTCCGCGAGGCCCTCGCCGACAAACGCGGCATCACCCGCTTCGGCCAGGCCACCATCCCCATGGACGAAGCCCTCGTCGAAGCCGTCATCGACCTCTCTGGCCGCGCCCACTTGGCCTGGACGGTAAAATTCCCGCGCCCGATGCTGGGCGACATGGACACCCAGCTCGTCGAAGAATTTTTTCGAGCCTTTTCAGGCAATGCGCTGCTGACCTTGCACATCACCCAGAAAGCCGGCAGCAACGCCCACCACATCGCAGAAGCAGCTTTCAAATCCACCGCCCGCGCGCTGAAAATGGCCGTCGCCCCAGAGCCACGCACGGCGGGCGAAATCCCCTCCACCAAGGGATCATTATAATTTGCTAGTCGCCGTCATCGACTACGCCAGCGGCAACCTCGCCTCCGCCGCCCGCGGCCTCGCCCTCGCCGCAGCCCAGAACGACATCGCCGCCGACATCAAAATCACCTCGGACCCCGACCTGGTCGCCAAAGCCCACCGCATCGTCCTGCCCGGCCAGGGCGCCTTCGCCGACTGCGCCGCCGGCCTAAAATCATTCGACGGCCTACAAGAGTCCATCACCGCCCGCGTCAACGCCGGCGCCCCCTTCCTCGGCATCTGTGTGGGCATGCAACTCATGGCCGAACGCGGCCTCGAACACCAAACCACCGCCGGCTTCGGCTGGATCAAAGGCGACATTGCCAAAATCCCCACCACCAAACTCCGCCTCCCCCATATGGGCTGGAACGAACTCATCTTCGAACCCAACAGCCACCCCCTGCTGCACAACCTCACCCCAGGCGACCACGCCTACTTCGTCCACTCCTACGCCCTCACCCCGATCGACCCCACAACCACCATCGCCACCACCGACTACGGGGGCCCCATCCCCGCCATCATCGCCACCGCCAACCGCGCCGGCACCCAGTTCCACGCCGAAAAAAGCCAAACCGTCGGCCTCCAAATTCTGGCCAACTTCCTCGCCTGGGAGCCATGAAGCAAGCAAGGCGAGGGGGCTCTGCCCCCTCGACCCCCGCCAAGGGCTAAGCCCTTGGAACCTGGTCCCGGTCAGTGAGGAGAGGGGCATCGCGACCACGGGCGCGTCAAAGGCAGGCGGCGCCCCTCTCCTCACTGACCGGAATCGGATTGCAAAGGCTCAG
>Ga0116228_10007027_pt1 | contig 10073 bp, 6 predicted proteins | sample S1TSphfallax_2_FD_89694 | JGI IMG/M metagenome (GOLD analysis project Ga0116228, IMG submission 89694) | Host-associated microbial communities from peat moss isolated from Minnesota, USA - S1T2_Fc - Sphagnum fallax MG | ecosystem: Host-associated > Plants > Peat moss > Unclassified | place: USA...
AAATGATTTAAAAAATGGGGGGCGAAAAAAAAAAAAAAAAAAAATTATATTTTATAAATCAAAAAATTTTTTTTTTTTTTTTTTTTTCATTTGTCCTTTTCCTTTGTGCTTCAAAGATGATTTCTAGAGCTTGAGGTAGTGCTCCTATAACATTTTTAATCACTCAAAATAAAACACATATGATGAAGATATAAATAAGTGTTTTGTCATAAACAAGCAATCGATGATGGGCCAGTCTACCATATACTAAATTTTTGGATTGGTTTGATTTTCGATCGCATAGAGTTATTAAGTGCTGGTTACATGTTTACAATTTACACCAGTGTAGGTCTCACATTGACTTGTGATCATACCAGCTGGGTGTTTGCACTGGTTCCTTTGCAAATACTTTCATGTTAACTGGGTCCCCTTTACTACTAGGCGATTTCAAACAATTTCATATCAGCCAAGTCTGGGTAGCCAGGCTATTAAACATTTTGTGCAGCTTCATATACGTATACTCATGAATTGCACCTTTTTTTTTCCCTTCCAAGAAGGCCATCATAGATATGATGAGTACAGTATTTAGATGAACTGAACTGAGAGGGATCAAGCTCTTGAGTGTACCTAATTTCCCTCCTCATCTCAGCTTTTTCTTTCTAGTTTTCCCATTACCATTGTTGTTATTATTATTATTATAATTGTCATTAGCATTGTTATTATTATTATTATTATTATTATAATTATCATTAGCATTATTCTTCTATTCGCCCCTTTCCTTTCCCTCTTCTGTTTCCCTCTCTCTGTCTCTCTTTTGTGTAATGAAGCGCTTCTCTTCTCTCTCTCTCTCTGTCTCTCTCTCTCTCTCTGCAGCCCAGGTTTATGGTTGAGTTTACGGTCGTGTTTTAATCCCGCAGAGCTCTGCATGTTTGCAGTTTTCTGAAGGTATAACTCAGCTGCAGAAGAAGAAGAAGAAGAAATTAAGTGTGGTTGTAGCAGTTGTTGTTGTTGTTGTAGTTTTTGTTGTAGCAGCATATGTGTTTTTGTGAGTTTGATTTGGGGTGGAGGATCAACAGCAGCTTTGCAGACACACAAGTGCAGAATTTTTTTCCTGGAGCTCATGATTGCACCAGCTTATAGGTACAAACTTGAAGAGCACGTGGAAATGAAGAAGTAAATTTGCTGCAGCATGAAGATGATCAGATTGGAGCTGCTTCTTGCAGCTAGCTAGCTAGCTCTGGGTTTAATCTGTTTTTCCAGCTGCAGGAAGAAGAATGAAGCCCAAGTCGTCGTGGGTATCGAAAGATAGCAGGCTCTGGGAAGTAAAGAGTATTGTGCAATAATATTCAGAGGCGGAGATCAAAGAAAGGAAGCAGTTTTGTACATGATTATGACAAGGAGGATGAAGGAATTCACGTTGCCGCAGAATGGTCAGCTGCCGAGAACAGCGTCACTGAAGAAGCATCGTAGTATGATCACTGCTGCACAGTCTCCCTGCAATGTCGACGCCGGCGGCTGCGTGAGTACGCTCTTCCACATGTTCGACTGGAATCCCAGTGGCAAGAAGATGAACAGCTCCGCGACCAAACGTCTACCTTCACGTAAGTTATAGCAGAGCAGCTGATCAGAGCTCCAAACTCCACTACCCATCATCGAATATTGCATGAGCTGCTGCTGCTGCTGCAATATTTCTGGTTTTTGTTTTGTGTTCTGATGATGAAGATCGAATGCATGAACTTCTGCTGCTTGTGCTGCTGGTGCTGCAATATTTCTGTTTTTTTTGTTTTCTGTTCTGATGACTCTTCATGGACCTAATCAACGTGGGGTTTTGGTTCTGTGAACATTATTGCAGAGAGACTCGAAGACGAGCATTACGTGAGAAGAGAAAGGAGCTTGAAGGAGCAGAGTAGTAGTTCAGAATCTAGCAGCTGCAAGTCACGCGAAGAAGATGACAACTGCAGTAAGCGGGTGGTGGTGCCTGGGGTTGTAGCGCGACTCATGGGGCTTGAATTCCTGCCTGAGAGTACAACAGCAGCAGAAAATTCTTCTTCTCAAGGACTTGATCATCTGAAGCTCCGGCCGCAGCAGTTACCATCGCCGCCGCCCATGACCCCAGTATTGCTGCAGGAGCTTCTACGGCAAGAAGCAGGCTTCAAAGATTCCAAGAAATCATTACTCAAACAAAAACATCCCCGCGGAGTCCCATTCTCGACTAGAAAACAGCAACAACAACCATCGTCTCATGAGTACCTGCGGCAGAGACATGAAACTGGAGAAGAAGAAGAAGAAGAAGAAATAGCTCCTCCATGGAGGAATAGAAAACCTCGACACATGAGGAGCATCATTGGAGCTGCAACTGAAGATGCACATTTCGTCGATACAAGAAGAATCCGTAAACCTGCACCACCCCGCCGAAAGCCAGAGCAGCAGCAACAACCAAAGCGACCTTTTCTCTCCCGTCTCCAAGCTCCTCCTGCTGCATTGCTTCCTTCCAAGGCTCAGAACCAACAGCTTCTGTCTTCTCCGATACGATCTCCAGCTTCTTCAAGCCTTGCAGGTCCGAGCAAGCGTATGTTGTTTGAAGCTGCGGCAAAGATCTTAGAGCCGAATATGCAACCCAGTTCTCGACGTCACCTCACGGCCTCACCATCTCAGACGAGCCAGCACCAGGGTGCAAGTTTTGGTCATCAGCTGGCGCGGCGGCGAGGTGGGAGTCATGGACTTCCACTGCATTCAAGCAAGGTTTCAAGGACAGAATCCATGGCTCGAAGCTGGAATGCGCAAGAAGATGCTCCCGGGGAAGGGAGGCGCATGCTCAGAAGTCAGCAGCAGCAGCCTTCTTGTCGTCCTCCTCGTCGTCGTCGTCCTCAACCAGCTTCAAATCTGAGCATTGGAGCTGCTGAGCCTCAAACCAACTCTTCAAAACTGCATGTTGAGGTCGTGGGTATTGCAGCAGCAACCAAAGCTTCTTTGAAAACTAGTTTCGGGAGGAAGCAGTCTGGATCTGGCAATAATCAGTACTCAAGGCCATCAAAGTCTGAGACGACTGCTGTTGCTTCTAGATCCCAATCCCATCAGGAAAGGATCATGGATCAGATGCAGCAAGCTGCAGGCAGCAATGAAATGCTGCAAGCTCCCGATCAAGCTCTTGCTACTTCAACTGAGATTCTTCAGCTTGCAGACCATAATGAGATCATCACCACTGAAAACTACTCCAACCCAAATCCTTCAGTTGCAAAGCTGGAGCTCACATCACAGGAAACAGCAGCAGCAGCAGCAGCAAGAAAGGAGGAGCTTCATGAGGTGGAGGTGGAGGTAGCAAGCTGCTGGCAGAGTACACTGGGTGTACAAGAAGAAGAAAAAGAAGATGCAGATTTCAATGTGAATATTGATGATGATGACGGTTGGAGGAGGAGATCTGCACAGATGGTAGTTGAGCCAAATATTGGCAATGAAAGAAGAAAATCAGATGAGCCACCAAGTGGTGGTCATGGATTCAGGAAGATGGCAATGTGGGCTGGCAGATTCAGAGTTCAGCAGCAACCTGGAAAGCAAGAGTCTAAAGAGATTGGATTGCAAGGGAACCGGGTTTTCCCATTGGAGAAAGCTGTTCAAGGGGGGTCATCTCAAGCTGATTTACAGCAGCAGCAAGGAGGAGGAGGAGGGCCTCATATGACTTTGGTGCTTGCAAAATCCATGGCTAGAAGCTTGCTTCGTTACAGTCGACTCTTTGGTTTGCCAAAGGTAATTAACAACAAGAAAGAATCTGAGGAAGCCCACAAAAAGGGTGGGGATGAGGATGGCTTAGTCCTGCTGAACCATAGACTAACAAGAAATGTCCTGAATATGAGGCCCATACTCAAGCATCAAAGTGCAGGCTATGGTGATGATGATGATGAAGAAGAAGCTCCTCCTCAACCTCCTGGCCAAAAAGCTGCTTCTTCCCACACCACTCTTGTCCTTACCCCTCTGCAAGAAGGTGGGATTCAGCAATGTGATGACGATGGAGCTCTGAATCTGACAACAGATGGAGGTGGAGGAGGCAGGGAGGAACAAGCAGCAGTGCAACAACAACAACAACAACCTGAAGCAACAAACTTGGGAGGAGGAGCTTTGGACACAATGAAATCAATAGACAGTTTGAATGTTCGTGGTAATTTGTCACCTTGCAATGAAAGCCTGCAAACCTCCCCATCATCATCATCCTCATCATCATGTAACAGGAGAAGGCTTGAAGGAAGAGAGGTGGGTTCACCACGAATGATGACAAGGAGTATAGATGAGGTGTTTCCTGAACTCCCACTGGAGGTGATGATCAACATGGATGTGAGGACTCAGAATGATCAGCCAGATTCAGCTCAAATCACAACTGATGTGACAACAATGACAATGGCAGAAGAGGAGGAGGAGGAGGAGCAACTTCTCGGGTTTGAATCATCACAAAGAAAACATCAACAATCCTTCAATGATTGTCAGTTGAGAGGAGAGCACTGCCATGTGTATAGAAGAAGTAGAAGCAGCTTGTCTGGAAGCCCAAATGGAAGAGATGTCTGGGTCTTGAGTGAGGGAATAAGAAGCCCAGATGTGTTTGTGACTGAGCACCATCACCTTGGGATGTTCCCATGTAGTCCATTGATTGATTACGAAACTGTCTTTTTTCCGGAGCAAAAAATCCCTTCCAACTTCCAGCATTTGTTTGCCATGATGGCTTCTTCTTCTTCCAACAGCCCTTTCTTCAATCAGGAGCTCAATGGTGGATGCTGCACCCCACAAGAGAACCAACCAAATCTTGAATATTGTGCACAGCAGGAGCAGCAACTGGGTACTTTGTTTCATGAAGGAGACAGTCCAGTAGTTTTTGCCATGCGATTGAACAGCGCTGAATGTCAACTGGTTGGTTTAAGCTCTGGCATGGATGATTGTGGGCAACCTAGCCCTGTATCTGTGCTTGAATCCCGTTTCCTTGATGAATCCCCCATGACAACCCCAGAGGCAAGCCTTGCAGGTCAGTTAACTGTCTAGCATACTGGAACTTCATCAGGGATGGCAGATTTTGCAGTTAGGAAATGGAGGGTTTAGGGGTTTAGGGTTTGCAGACAGGAAAATGGAGGGAGAAGAAAATTATCAGAAGTTGAGTAAGGTTAAATGACTGATTAAGAGGGATTTGCACTTTTTTTGCAGAATCTGAGCAACAAGTTGAGAAAAGGGATGTGAGAACTTATGGAGTTGATTGGGGAGTCCAAAAACAAAAACTGGATAAAAGGCATCAACAACCACATGCACCAGCTTTTGTGCAATCGGAAACACAAAGTGCCTTAGAAAGAATTGAGAGAGAGAATATCAAACAAGCTATTTTGACAATTTGTAGGTCTTCTCGTGTTGATGTCTCAAGGCTCAGATTGGAGGAGTTTCAGACTACAGTGCAACAGGAAAGTCCACAAGATGAGAAGGATTATGTCCGCACAGTTCTTGAAGCCTCTGAGTTCTGGGAACTCAAAGATGCAAGCTCATCATGGAACACAGTTGTGCCTCAAACCCAGACTAGTCTTCCTGCAGAAGCACTTGATCGTTGTTTGTTTGACAGATTGGAATTCGAGAATATTGAACTGAGCAAACAGACCACCAGTTTTCAAATGGAATCAAAGCTTTCAGGTAATGATGACATAGCTCACTGCTGCCAACATGAACAAAAAACCTACTCCCAGCGACAACATTGCAACAACAGAAAGCTGCTCTTTGATAGTGTGAATGAGGCACTTGGGTTGAAATTTGACTATGGATACAGTTCCTGTGAGCCATGGATGAATCTCCGAACGTCAGTGAGACCCAGGAGTTTTGGCCCAGCATTAGTGGCTGATGTTTATAGCAAGGTATGCAAATGGAGGGAGCTTGCTACTGCTGATGATGATTTAGTGGACAATTTGATTGATCATGACATGAGTGTTGCAGGCGGCAAGTGGACAGATTTTAGCCAAGAAATCGTGCAAGTTGGTCTTGGTATCGAGCAGATGCTTTTGAAGATCATGATTGAGGAACTTGTCGATGATGTGTGTACCATCTCCAGATTCTAGAGCAAGCACAAATCTCCGAAACAAAAAAACCCTCTAAACTGGGCAGGTATAGTCATTCAAATCATCTCTCTAGATCACTGGTGGACACACGGGGGCTAGATTTTTCAACCAGGTCGAGTTTCAATCCAATATTGATCAACTTCTGGTACTGAAAACTGGGAATTGGGTATAATAGCTATTTAGACAACAAGATTTCAAGGCTTTTTGTTTGTATGTAGAGTACAATTGTGGTGTGATTTTGTGCAGCACACACACACCCGCCCACACACCCACCCAAAAGATTGTTTTTACTCATTTTGTGTGCCATAAAAGGCTTGTAAGAAACCCTAGTGCACATGAAAACCACTTACTGAACAAATTGTACCAAAACACACTTTGATCCCTTTCATGTATGATCTGATGTCGGACATATGGAGCTGCTGTTTCTTTTCATGGGCTGTTCATGCCCCTATTGCGAAGCCCAATGCAGATCCAAGGCAATGCAACACAGGAGTAGGCAAATTGTTTTACAACTTTGTCATGGATCAATCCTAAGCTTTAAAAAGGGTGCGATTCATGTCCCAATATGGCCATGTGTAGAGCATGAATAATATTAGTTTCCATTGCTATTGTCAATGCAGTTTTTTTTTTCATTTGTTGATTTAAAAAGAAATCTCAAAATGTGGCAAATCTGGGTCATGAAATATCCTTTGCATAGATCGAAATCAGATTTTTTAAGCTGAAATTTTGCAAAAATTTGCCAAAAATAAAATCACTGATACTGCTAATATGGATGATTTTATTTGAAACTACTAAATTACGTGATTTTATTTTTGGGATGTTAAATAACAAAATATGAAAGTCAAAGGGATTTATGGTTTTTATATCACAATGTAATCTTGCCCATAGTATCAAAGGTCAAATTAATAAATGTTTGAGAAAACAATATGGGTCAACACCACCTTCATACCTTTTCAGGTTCAGAAATAAATTAAATTACTTTTTTGGAAATCTAGAAAAAAATTTAAATTATATTTTTGAAATGTTGAAATTTAAGGAAATTACAAGGGAAGGTAAAATGCAAAAAATGGTGGAAAGCTAGGAGTTTCTTCCTCGAGGCTAGAAGACCATTGCAAAGTGGGCATCCAATAATTGACAAGGTTTCTCCATCCTATAATTTGATGGAGCATTATGTCTCCCCAATTTTGCCAAAAAGATATAGTAAAAATGTTGTAAAAGGTCTTGGTATGTTAGTGGTTCAGAGTCCAAAGAAGTTGCCTATATTTAGGCCTGAAATTTCATAAATTATATTTTTCAGTATCAAATCGAAATTTGAAAAATACAATAAGTATTCTTCACCTGAGTGCCAAACCTGTAAAAGGCACTAGGTATGTTTATGAAAAAATTGAACTGAAAATTGATCTGATGAGTAAAATTCCTTGCTTTTTTTCCCCTGCCATGGCACTTTATGTATGGTAAAGCCCTTGGAGCAAGGCATTCTCAAAATGAGCACCCTTCAGCTCCACATTGAGCGGCGCTTATTTCAGGAACTCCTTGCTCCACTGGGCATTCCCTTGATTTTCTAAATTATCCTACTTAGTTTTATTTAGAAAACTAGTCGAAACTGTTTTTGTTCCTCCTCTGGCGGGACACCAGCTCTAAGTTAATGCAGGTTGCCAAATCTCTCAAATTTTGGCAAATTTGACTGATTTATGTCAGTGTACTGGGTTGCATTGTATAAGATTTCCTCCTCGGCAACAGTGGGCGTTGTGTTTCTTGTGTGGGCTTTTACACCTTTCATAAAGCCCACCGAATTCTCATAAAGCCTCACCTCCCAAACAATAAATAAATATATTAGAGTTTTCTTCACCTCAGAGCCAAACCTGAAAAGTCACCCTGTCTTTGGGTCCCCTTTCGCCCTCAAACCACTCTTTCAATAGGGTACACAAAGTAATTATTTTTTCTTCAATATGGGTATGAAATGCTGAAACTTAGCATTTAATGGAGAAGATTCGAGAGTAATAGTAAAGGTAGGAGCAGTATCAAGTGTAAATCATTTAGATTTACACGGATTTTTTCTTACACTGAAACTTGTATTTTTTATACACTTACATGCGAGCATCATCAAAATAATTGAAATACATTTACACAACCTTGTGTAAATTAACAGGGCCATGTAAGTGCTAGGTAAAAAAATAGGGTTTCAAGGGCAGGGAGTGCGGTTGCAAGTTGCAACATTGTAGCTACTCTCATCAAGCTTCCTATTGTGCTATTGCCAAGAGCTTTGTGGCCTCAACATCATTTGAGCTACCCCCCCACCACATGAGGTTTTCTTTTGCTTTAAAAGAAGACAAGAAGATAGAAGACTTCTTTTCGTTGAGAGTTCTTCTTCCCCCCCTTCCCTTGTCCAATCTTGTTCCTATGTGTTGTCTTGTGCAAGTTCTCATCGAGAGTTCTTGCTTTCCCCCTTGTGTGGTCTTGCTCGTATGCATTCTCTTGTGCAGGTTGTTGGAACATAAACATGAGCATAAGGTGAAATGTGTTGATGAGCTCCACCAACCTCACAATCGCCTTTGGAAGTGAACAAGATTGCCCACCCCCCTACCCTTGGTATGTTTATTTTTGGTTTTGCATTTTTGTGGATAGTGTTTGTTTAAGGAATTGGTTTGTGGTTTGTAAGTTTTCACTTGCAATGTAAGTTACAAGTCGCCCCCCCCCTTTTGTGTGGTCTTATTCTTATGCATTGTCTTGTGTAGGTTGTAAGACCACGGGACCAGGAGCGCTTCATTGAGCTCCACCAACCTTGGTGCACATCAATCTGGAGGTGGGCAAGACCTATGCACCCCACCTTGGTTTTTTTGTTTCTATGTTTGCATTTTTGTGGGTGGCCATTGTTTGTGGAACTAGTTTGTAATTTGTAGTTTGTATTTTTCTTGCATTACAAGTTGCAACTCCTTCCCCGCCCTTTATGTGGTCTTGCTCATGTGTGTTATCTTATGAACACAACTTGGAATGCGTTGATAAACTCCACCAACCTCGTGCATTCCCTTTCAAGGTGAGCAAGACTTACCTTACCCCTATTGTTGGTTTGTTTTTTTTGGAATTTTGGGTGGTCTTTGTGTTGAACATTGAATGTCAACCTTGGCATTGCCTTTAGAGGTGAACAAAACCTATCCACCCCCACTATTGTTGGTTATTTCATTTGTGTTTGCATTTGGATTACAAGTTGCAACCTGCCCCCCGTCCCCCCTTGTGCAATTTTGATCATATGCATTGTCTTGTGCAGGTTGCATGAACATGAAGAAAGTCATGTGGGACATCAACCTCGCAATCATTCATCTGGAAGTGAATAAGATTTTCCCACCACCCTCCTTTGGTCTTGTTGCTTGTGCTACGTAATGTTCACCATCATTGCAAGCTTTAGTTCCCCCCTTGGTGTAATCTTTCTCCCCACCTTATTTTTTGTGTGCAAGTCACTCGAGCGCATAAAGCATAGCAATGGTCATGGTTGGTCATAAATCGGCACTGGCTAAAGGTGAACAAACCATTTTGCTCTTAGCCCCCTTGGTCTTGCTTTTGTGTGTTGTCTCTTGTGTTGATGATGGTCTTTTTATGTTACTAATGGTTGTTATACCCCAATTATGGTCTTGCTCCCCCCTCCTTATTTCATGTGTGCAAGGTGCAATAATTAAAATTCAAGGTTAAAGTAACAACAATAAATCAAGTTGTGGCAAAAAGGTAACAACAATAGATGAAATATTGGCAACAAACAATAACAACAACAAATCAAATTGTGGCAATAGGACTACAACAATAAGAAATCAAATTGTGGTAGCAAGGTAATAACATGGTTAGATGACTCACATTTCACATTTTGAAGAGTTCACATCTTACACTAGCTATAATTCCTGCATTTAAAATAATTATCAAACTATAAATCCTATAATTATCCCCTATGGTTTTGGTCACAAATATTAATAGATCACCATATAAATATCCCTATACATGTGATTGGTCAAGAAATTTAGAAAAAAAATTAAATAT
>Ga0116228_10007028_pt1 | contig 10072 bp, 8 predicted proteins | sample S1TSphfallax_2_FD_89694 | JGI IMG/M metagenome (GOLD analysis project Ga0116228, IMG submission 89694) | Host-associated microbial communities from peat moss isolated from Minnesota, USA - S1T2_Fc - Sphagnum fallax MG | ecosystem: Host-associated > Plants > Peat moss > Unclassified | place: USA...
ATTAATGCATTAAGACATGACATGATAAAAGAAATCCCAAAACCCATATATGCATTGTTGTGACCAATATAATTAAAAGAAATGGCAACAACATCTAGTCCAAATTATGTGATTAATAATGGTTTTCAACTCAAATTTAAATCAAATAACAAAACTACCCAACAAGAAACCACATTACCAATGACCATTAGTCACAAACAATGGATGATTTTTTTTTTTGTAAATAAACGTACATCAACCATATATATGTATTCAAATGTGTTCTTGTGATTATACTTGCAATTATTCAGTGTGCACTAACTTTAATTTGACATGTGGTGGCCAAATAATCATCCACTAAATGACATTTGGCAACATCTAAGTTATTATTATATTATAAATGATAAATAATAATATTTTTCCCACCATTTGATTAAGGCTAATAAGACTATGCCACATGGCATCCCAACAATAGTTGTTTTTGCAACTATCTAAAGATAGTTGTAGTAGACACCTACACGTCTAGGGTTAACTTATGGTTAGCCCATTTACAATAGGCCATGTGGCACCTAGGCTAGGATTTGGCCACTTAGTCCTAACCTAGTTAAGTAACTTGCAACCTATTTAAATTTAACTTATTAACTAACTACCTACTAGATTAAAAACTAAATAGGGTAGCTAATAAGGTAGAATAAGGTAGTTAATGAGGCTAGGCAAATTACCCTAGCTTAGCAAGGGTCTAATTATGTCAATGGACCTTGAATGTTATGTCAAAGGTGGCTTGGGAGATGGATGGATGGATGAATTTGGATGAATGGGTGATGTGGTATATAATATGGATGAATATGACATATAATAATCATGGCAATGTGTTGGCATGAAATTCAAATTTCAAATTACTGTCATTGAAGTTGAATATTTTGAACGTTGGTTCAAACCTAAGGTTAAACTTAAGCTAAACCTAACTTAAACCTAAGTGAAACCTATAGGTTAAATCAAGATTAAACCTAAAGGTTAATCTTAGAGGCTAAGTTTAGCTACTAAAGTTAAAGGCTAAATCTAGGTTGAACTTAGTTAAACTCAATTAAACCTAATTAACCCTAAACTAAACCTAAAGACTAAATTTATAATTGAAATTTAAAAGTTAAACTTAAGCCAAACCTAGAAGTTAAATATAAGTTAAATGTAAAGATTAAACTTAAGTTAAACTTGGGCCAAATTTAGGTTAAACGTAAAAGTTAAGCTTACAAGCTAAACTGAAAAGTCAAACCTATGTTAAACTTGTAGACTAAATTTACATTAAATTTAGAGGCTAAACCTAGACTAAACTTAAATTAAATTTATGTTAACTAAGATTAAACTTAGGTTGACTAAGACCAAACCTATGCAAAACCTTGTGTGAATGTATTTTAATATTGAATGCAAAGAAAAAAATGTTCAATGCCATGAAAGTGGATTAAATCTATTTGTATGGTTCATGTGCAAAATAACAATATTTAAAATCATTCCCAATTGGTTGATACTTATAAATCATTCCAAATAATGAATTAATATTTTAAAGATACCTTTGAGAATATTTAAATTATATATATATATATATGATTTTGATAATGATAAATATGAACATATTGCTTTTGAAGCGTGCATGCAACAAATTGTTTTCATATAAAATTTTCTTAGTTTGTTGGTATGCCCAATACATTTTGCTACTTGATTAAACATAGTTTCGAAATCAAACCACATGTTATAATTAGGTAGTTGTGAATATCATGACAATATCATGACATGATTCACCACATTGCAATGATGACATTGTCATGTCACCGCATGTCATGTGGTGTATGACTTGCGATGCGTCCAACTTTTTTTTGACCCATACATTCATTTAATTCCATAGATTTGCCAACTTCCCCACTTTTAATAAGTTGGATGAAATCTAAAACATTTTGCGCAACCTATCATCCAACTAATTTGACTACTTGAAATGTGCTCTAGATTCAAAGTGTTTTTTGTTTTCTGACAAATTTTCATCAAATGGTGGTTTTTTTTTTTTTGAAATGGCAAGACATAAGTGTTTTTTTATGTTTTCAATCATTAAATTTCGAATTTACTTTTTGATTTTTTTTCTAAAACTTGTCAAATTTTATATTAAGGTCTGGTAGGTAGCAAAAATATATAAATATATTTAAAAACTTCACTTTCATATTTTTAATAACCAGATAAAGCTAAATTGTCTTATGGATGATCACCACAACATCAGCCACATCATAAAAAAATTATTAAAACAAACACTGCGAGTCTAGATCATATTCAAGCATTCACTCCTTCAATTCTAATGGTCGGGGTTCAATCAGAGCATCAAATATCCTTCCTTTCATTGCGCCTAATTTCAAGCACACATAGAGAGTTTGTGTAGGGTAAAGCTTCAGGGGGTGGGCTTTATTGGAATAAAGACCTCACCTCGGGAGGTCAAGTGCAGTCCCCAATCCAGTAAAGCCCCACCCTAAGGTCTTTACATGGCATAGAAATAAACACCATTCACAATTAATTTAATTTTTTTCATCTCGTGGGGAAAAAAAAGAAAAAGACATTGGGCTTTACAAAAACATTAATATTTGCAGTGAATGATTATGCCATTTTATTTTATTTTCCATGTTAAAAAGCATAGTAGGCTGATGTGGCATTTGCTGCTCTTGCTTGTGTCACATCACTTGCATATCACTTCATAATCTTCCAGGGCAGAAGATTATGCTACAAGAGTAGAAGATTATATGCTATTATGTAGAAGATTATGATTGACATGTCTCAACCCTTCACCACATTGATGTTAACGTCGTGGAATGGTGGAATGGGCTCACAGCTGGCCATTATGCTAGGTGTGTTGCTTGTCTCGCTCCTAACTGGCTTGCCAAGTCAGCTTACCAAGCATAATGGGCAACCGCTTGCCCATTATCCTGGGTGGTGTCACTTGTTTCGCCCCTACCATGCTCACCAAGTCAATGTACTCAGGATAATGGCCAGCCACTTGCCCATTCCACTTTAGACGCATTCGGACTTGGTGTTAGGGACTCTAGTGTTGAATCCCCTAACATCATGCTAGTTGTTGAGGACTTAAAGCTACTTACCACAAAGATATTATGTTAAGTTAACATTCACTTAACACTAAGCTATCACCCATTTAACATCCATTGGGTGCCACGTGGGATGCCACGTGAGATGCCACCTATATTTTCATTTAACACTGGCTTAACATCAAGTGTGAATGCACCAGACGTACACTAAAACAGCTAACTCAGTTTTTTTGATGATTATAAAATCAATTAGAAAAATTGAGGAAAACTTGCCAGGCAAGCCACACCAGTAGCAGGCATGCCCAACTTGGGGGAGAACAAGATACACGGACTAAGGTTGCGATTCGGTGTGCGAAGGCACAGTTGCAGGGTCCAGACTTGAGCTGTGTGCCCTCTATACTTGTCGTGGGCAAGCCACTCACACGTCGTTTTCGCTGTGGGGGGGGGGCGATGGGGACGCTTCAGCAGCGGCAGCTGGTGTTGGCCGTGGAGGGCACATCGGCGTTGGGCGCTGCATGGTCAACAGTGATGGCCGAGTACATCGAGAAGATCGTGAGGTTAGACCGACCATACACAAGTGCATTTTGTCGATTACGCATCAAGCGAAATTATGGCTTCTGGTCACAGTTGCAAGTGTTTAGGGTTTAATCGATGCACGCTAGAGTTTGTACTCAGTAGTCAACCCCAGTTACGTTATAGGTCTTTCGGGTCGGCTAGTTCTCCAAACTACGGAATGTAAGTGCTCAAGGGAAAAGACGGGCCACCTGCCTTGGTTCCCATGGGTTGGGGTTTCAATGGGTTCATGCAGAGTGTTGCCTGCAGTCGGCAATCCAGCTCTGATGTGGGGTTGGGCAGCCGTTTATACTGTGGGAGCCTAGAGGCTTCTAAGCTTTGTGGTGAGCAGAAAGTGCTGAGATTGGGGCGGAAGGCATCTGAATGGTGATGAGTTTCTTGGTCAAGGTTTTTGTCAGATACTGCATTGTTTTTGTTCTTCATTGTTTTTGTTCTTCGGTCAGTGAATCTTGTTGCACCTTATGTCACTTGTGCTTTCCACATCAGAGCAGGTAGGGTTTGGGGTGTAGGTTCAATGTGCACATTGGCAAGGCACTTTCCCCATTCACTTCTCAGATTGTGCATACAGTAGCAATTGTCTAATTATGATCTGAAGGCAGTTGCCTTATTTGGAAGAGGCAGTGAGACAGTATTGCAGGCACACTTTTTGTCATTCTTCTTCTTCTTCTTCTTCTTCTTTGCAGCAACTGTTAACGATGACAATTGGAATGCCTTACTCTTCTATAGCAGAACATGGATAGGATAATGTGTATAGGTCCTAAAGATTCCAGATTAATTAACTGTTACTTCAAGCCAATAGTTGTGTTTATAGCTTATTGCCAACTGGCCAATGGCAGTTTTAGTTGCTGCTAGATGTCTATCTTTAGTCAATTTAGCTATATTGCTGCTAGGGGAATTCAAGTCTTCAACTTCTTGGAATGATTTGGTCATGGTGACTATAAAATTTCCCTTTTGAAAGCAAGGCATTAATGAAATGACATGGTTCAGTAGTACTCTGATGTCTATCTTTGGTATATGACCTCAAGGAGCTGAGGGATAGAGTTCAAATAATGTGTAGCTAAACTTCAATGGCACAATAACAAACCTGCCCAACAATTGGCAGTTAATAATGTATTCATCTACATCATTAAAATGTGAAAAGCTCAAAAGCTGCTATGATTCTGTTACCTGGGTTCATTGGGCTGGACTGTTTTCATGGATGAAGGTTCTATAGCAGCTGTAATCTGCTCTAAGGTGTTTAGTCCATAAATATTGGTGGTGTAAGACCTAAAGTGTCTTATTTAGGACTTGGAAGGTATTCTAACCATCAAAAATGTTGTGTGTGTGTGGAACTTGGGATTTTTTCTGCAGAGCTTTCTGTGAAGATTCGAATGGTCAGGTATCAAGTTTTTTACTTGTTAGGTTGGATCTAAGGGCTATTTCACTACAACTGATTGAGTAGACTAACCTGTGATAATGCAGAAACAGTGGTTTACACTGGTGAAATGCATCTCAGTAGTTAGTTGATCATTCAGTATCCAGTTGTTGTTTTTTTAGAGACAGATACACATTTGGTCTCTTTAGTTTATTACACTGTTGGAATATGACTTGTAATTTGGTGTTGTGCAGAAATCACCTGTGGAGTTGGCACTGGTTGTGTTTCATACCCATGGTCCTTATTCTGGTAGGTGTTCTGTCCTGTTTGTTGTGTGTCAGGCTGAATATCCTTATGTTCATGGTTCATGGGACTAATTTAAAGTGAGTCAAATTGGGTTTTGAAGTTCCATTATGATGTCCTCTGGGAGGTGGATGGGGCCATGGCAGGGTGCTTGCTGCAACAGTGTGGATGGACGTCAAGCATGGACGTTTTCTTTAAATGGCTGGGGTCCATTTCTTTTCTTGGGGGTGGCTATGGTGATGCTGCTGTTGCTGAGGCACTTGCAGAGGTTCTTATGGTACCAAGCTTTTTCTCTCAATAGTGATCACAAGTTTTGACATCTGGTGGAGTCTTGGTGTCTGTGAGGCACAGAAAACAGGAAGTCAAGGATATGGTTTTCAGATGATTGTCCTCAAATGTTGCTTTGGGGTCATCTGGTTTTCTACTCTACTTTTTGGTGCCTCTTGTTGCTCCCATTGGTGTGTTCTCTCTTCTCTGTGCAGCCTCAACACACTGTCAACTGCAAAGAGCTATTTATAAAGGAGGTCCTTGTTCCTTGGATAACAAGATAATTCCAATCAGTTTCAGTTATTCAGATTTTCTGAGGCCACATATATATCATTTAGGGATCTGTTATGCTTTCTTTGCCTGCATTTTTATTTCAAATCATCGTTTTGTAAGTTGTGATAGATAACTTGCTATCATAGATGTTACTGTTGATGGTCCCTGAATGAGTGAGAGACTGTCAATGCTGTTCATACTGCTAGTTTTATTGTTCTTCATTCTAGTTCTTTCCTTCTGTTATTTTCTTCTTCCCAGTTCTTCAGTCCTTATCTGGGAGTTTCTTTTTGACTTAAAAGGAACAGTTTTTCACCTTTTTGTGGTTTATTTAATTGTGAGGATGGAGATTTCTTGATATTTGTGAGAGTTATTTCAAATCACCATTTTGACTTAACATTGTGGCAGATGTGTTGTCCAGGACCAAGTGTGCCCCTGCAGTCCCAGGTGTGGCAAAAGCATTGTGTTTTGGTTGCTGCATCAAATCCACATCGTCTTCCAACACCTGTTGTTCGCCCCCCTGTCACTGCGCGGATGCAGACGAGTGCCACTGGAGAACCTCAGGCTGAACAATGGTGGCTTGCTGATGCTGAAACAGTCGCCAAGGCTTTTCCTCTGGTATGGCTACTCTTGTGCTAGCTTTGGGGGTCAGGCATTTTTTGTTGCTCTCACTCAACAAGCAGGATATGTGGGGTTTTCATTTGAATGTAGAAGTTCTGGTTGGTTGCAACCATAACTTTTTGTTACAAGCAGCTCAAAATCCAGTAAGTTTGTCAATATGTGGTTTGGACATAGATGGATGTCTCATGGGTTCAGATTTCAGAAAATGTTCCAGGGCAGAGGCTGTTCCTCCCTTAACTACTATTTGGTTGTCAGTTAACAGGTGTTGGTGATCACCTTTTGTGTCAGATTCATGGCACCAGCCATGAATGTTTGGCAGTGTGTGATGTGTTTGGTATTTTGTTGTGAGGGAACAATGCAGTGCCAAGTATCGCTTTCTATCATTGCTCCAAGACAGCTTCCATTGCTTCGTCAGGTTTACAATGGGGTATGTGTTCATAGTTGCCTTCTTTTCCTTATGATAGATGGTCTTTATTTTTCTATTAGACAAAGCTCCTTTTGGTATGAAGAATGTTGTTTTGCTATTTTCCATTGACTTCCCTTGGTCCTTTCATGTTGTTTAGAATTGATTTGTAAAAGTAACAGCCCCTGAGATATACCATTGAATTCCTCTGTATTTGTTAAGTACAGGGGTAGGTCCCATCTGCAGATGTGGAAATTGAAAGGAAAAATGGTTGAGGTTTCCAGCTTGTAAAACAATTATTGAAGCCCATAGACTTCGACAGTTGTGTTGTAGTAGGAGGTACTTTCATGGTATATTTTGAGAACAGTTTTTGGGTCCCAGAATCCACCCTCATTTGCATGGGGTCTAGATTCCATCTGCATAGATGATTCAAATTGGTTCCAGTAGGGGTGGACAGATGTAGTAAAGACCTGGTTTGTATTTGCAATCTATACCACAGTTCCTGAGACTTTAGCAGTTGTTGAAGTAGGAGGTACTTTCATGGTATATTTTGAGAACTGTTTTTTGGTCCCAGAATTCATCCCCATTGGCATGGGGTTTAGATTCCATCTGTGTACGGTTCCTGATTTAAATAAAGTTCCAGCGGGGGTGAACAGAAGTAGTGAAGACCCAGTTTGTACTTGCAATCTGTACCACTGCTCTTTCTTAATTTCTGAACCTACACTGCAGGCAAAGCGCAACCCACGGGTCTTGGAGTCTGTGTCAGATGCTTCAAAGCTATATCCTCACCATTTGGTTCTACTTTCTGAGGGGTTCATGGAGGGGAGGATGGCACTCCGAAGTGCTGTGGTGACTTCCAATGTTGTTGCTCCACCTGGTGTTTCTGCCAAGCTTGAGCAAACAATCCCAACCACTAGTCAGGCTCCAGCAATCAGTGGTCGATCTTCCTCTGTAAATACCAGTAAGATAACCATTGTTGCACTTTTCATGTTATGCATGCTCAGAATTTTTGTTGGGATATTGTTTGGTTTGCTCCAACAGTACCCAAAGCTGTGTTAATGGTCAGACTCGTGGTCATCTGGGCCTCTCTCTCAGATTAAATGTGTGGACAACTATATATGTATACATATACATATATTGGGGGATGGTCGTGCGATGTTGCAATTTGTCTACCTGTCATACATCTAGCTATCTGGGATGCAATGTGAGGGTCTCTAAATGCCTGGATAATTGTCAATGAGAATTTTCATCTAGTCACCTTTTAACCTTGTGCTCATGTGCAGCCATTGGAGGTATGGCAGGACGGCAGCCTGCAACAAATACAGTGGTCAGTGTCTATTTTGTGCTGGAAAATTGTGCTTGATTGCTGTCACTGGTAATATTGTCTTGGTTGATGTGGCTCAGTTACCGATGCATCAGTCAATGGGGCTCTGGCTCCACCTCATATTTCCATGTTCTAACATGTAAGGTCTAGGAATTACTTGTTTTATGTTATAGTTTTGACTGCTATGATTGACTCTTTATTCTGGATATTATGTTCCAGGATGCAGTCTCAGGACAGGGACTGGTGCCAACTGCTGGTTCAATACCTACCATCCTGCACAATAATGTTGGGAATCCCAGTGTTCAAAACTCCACAATCTCAAATCTTTCAGGCCCTGAGATCCTGCAGACCTCTGAAACATCAGCATCCAACCAAGATTTCAAACCTGGTTCACTTGTTGCAAATTCTGTGGCAGCCTTACTGAATAATACATCTACCCAACCACGGCATGTGCCAGGGCCAAGCACCCTGGGAGTTGCCAATGGACCACCAGCTGGAATGCCAGGTGCAAGTGTAATCAATGCTGGAGTCTCAACTCCGTTGAGTGTTGGGCAGCCAACCACCCTGACTACTTCAAGCAATCAGCTTGCTGGGGTTGGATTGGCTGCAAGTACTGTTGGGAGGACAGGGTTGGGTCATAATACTTTAGGAGTGGGAGCACACAATACTGCAGCAAATTCTGCCGGATCAAGTATTCTTGTTACTGGTCAGCCAGGGGCCCCTGGTGTCAATAATTTAGCAACAGGTGGACTGCCAGGAGTTGGACTCTCTCAAGTTGGGACAGGAGTGGGGCAGCCTCAAACAAATGCTATAGCAGGGCTTGGAGGATTGGGGAGTAGCAGTGGTGGGCTGGGAACACCTGGCGTAAACCTAGGTGTGGGCACCATGATGCCAACACCAGGGCTTCCTCAGCCAGGTCAAGCAGTACAATCGCTTGGACCAAGTACAGCAGTGGTTGCGGGGAGTGCGAATGGGATGTCCACTGCTGCAACCCCACCACAGCAGCCGAACGTCAAATACACCAAGCTTTGGGAGGTAAAGTTCATCTTAGAATATTGTGAAAGTGCCAACATTGCTTTAAGATGTTGAATCTTTGTGAACTGTTTTACTATCAACTGAAGAAACTGGAAGTTCTACCTGCAATAACCAGTCAAGCAGTAGAAAGATAGGTCCATGCTACATTCTGAGCGATTACTCCGTAAAGTTATTATGTTATTGTGTTCTGAGTGAGTTGTCATGTTTCATCTATGGTGCATGTAGGGAATATTGGCAGGACAAAGACAACAGAAGCCAGTCCCAATTTGCAAACTGGAGGTATGTATGCTGGCTTATCCTACCTTCAATGCTTCAGGTGATACTTCTCCCTGCTTCCTTTCTTCTTCTGGTGTGGTTTTGAATGAACATAGCTGGTAAATTGCCACAAGTGTCTCACGACTGCATTTTGAAGGGCTGGAGTAGCATCTGGTAAGCAGAAATTATTAGCATACAGATCTAATTAAGCTTAAGGATTGCATATCATTTTTCTGGAGTCAAGCTGTAATTCCCTCCATGGCAATATGTGACTGAGTCTCACACCCTAACCATTTGCAATATCTTTACAACCAAAATTGTAGGGAATATTCAATCCCATGTATGAGTATGCATTCAAGAGTGCCTGTAAGGTAAATGAAGTATGTTTGGTCTAATAATAATTATGTTTACCAAGAAATGGGGATTTGTGAGGAGAGTGGAGTATCAGTGGAAATTTGATGTACTGCAGGTTGATTAACATGGATTTTATTCTAGCCACTTTTGGATCAATTCTGTGCCTTACACCCTTTTTTTTTTTTTTTTTTTTTTTGTTCCCCGGGCTACCGACATACCTTTTCCCCTTAACATTTTGTGTTCTTTTTTTTTTTTTTTTTTCC